>Ga0102929_1002138_pt1 | contig 11757 bp, 11 predicted proteins | sample SalPonR1_B_D2_MG_FD_78510 | JGI IMG/M metagenome (GOLD analysis project Ga0102929, IMG submission 78510) | Salt pond soil microbial communities from South San Francisco under conditions of wetland restoration - Salt Pond MetaG R1_B_D2_MG | ecosystem: Environmental > Aquatic > Marine > Intertidal... | reverse complement strand
GGTCGATCACCACGCAACGCTCGGCGTTCAGGCAGGCGCCTTTTGCCGTTCGCGGTTCCAGATATAGAGACCTGATGCGATGATGATCAGGCCGCCGCCCAGGGTCCAGACCGTGGGCCAGGTGGAAAACACCAGAATCCCCGCGATGGCGGCAAGGAAAATCTGGCTGTAGACCATCGGCGCCAGGATCGACGCATCGGCCCAGCGATGCGCGACCGTCGCCAGAATATGCCCGGTCATCCCGAAGCCTCCGATCAGGAACATGGTCAACCATTGCAACCCGGTCTCGGGCCACACCCAGACGGAGAGTGCAAAGGGGGCCAGAACAATGGACGCCAGCCCCGACGCCCAGACCTGCTGCGTGGCGTTCGTCTCGATCCCGGCCAGCATGCGGGTCATGATGAAATACAGCGACGCGATGATCAGCGCTCCGAGCGAGAAAAACATCGCCGGATGAAACTCAGTTCCCCAGGGCTGGATCACCACCAGAACCCCGACAAACCCGACGCAGACCGCCGCGATGCGACGCAGACCGACCTTTTCGCCGAGGATCGGGATCGCCAGCAGCGTCACCACGATGGGACCGGCGAACATGATTGTCGTGGTCACGGTGATCGGCAGGGATTGCAGCGCAAAGAAATTGCAGATGGTCGAGCCGAACAGGAACAGGGACCGCAGGAACTGTTTCAACGGCGCACGCGACAGAAACACCTCGGCGCGTTCCTGAGGCACATAGAGGATCATTGCATAGACGAAATGCCCAAGGTACCGCACGAAGACGACTTGCATCACCGGCAATCCGGCCAGCACCAGCCATTTTGCCGAGGTGTCGATGCAGGTGAAAAAGACCACCGCAAAGAACATGGTCAGGACGCCGGCAGCGGCACGGTCTTCCCTCGGGATTGGAACGCTCATGGTGCCATGCGTTTCAGACCGTCATTCCGCCGTCGATGGCGACGCATTGCCCTGTCATGTACCGGCTTTCGTCAGAGGCCAGGTAGACGACAAGGTCGGCGATCTCCTGCGCCTCGCCTATCCGCCCCATCGGCTGACGGGCGATGAACTGCGTCATCGCGGTGTCATAGTCCCCGGTGTCGCGCAGCCGTTGGTGCAGGCTGGGGCTGTCCACCGTCCCCGGCGCGATACAGTTGCACCGAATGCCTTGCGTGATGAAATCGGCAGCCACCTGTTTGGTCAGGCCGATGGTTGCCGCCTTGGACGTGCCATAGATGAACCGGTTGGGTAGACCGCGCAGGTTCGAGCAGACCGACGCGATGTTGATGATAGCACCCTGCCCGCGTTCCAGCATGCCCGGCAGGGCCGCCTGAATGGCATGAAAATGCGGTCGCACATTCAGGTTCATGGCAAAATCGAACTCCGCATCCGTGGCGTCGAGGATCGTACCGTTGTGCACCACACCGGAACAGTTGACCAGAATGTCCGGCTGCGCCGCGCGCACGGCCTCCACAAGCGCGGATTTGTCCGTCACGTCCAGCGCAAAGCTCTGCGCGACGTCAAGCCCCGCCAAAAGGTCGCCATGCAGGTCGGTCGCGATGACCGATGCACCGTTGCGGGCAAGCGCCTCTGCGCTGGCGCGACCGATGCCCTGACCGGCCGCCGTGATGAACGCGGTCTTTCCTTGCAGTCTCATGTTCGTTTGCTCCCCGGATGGCTGCCCATCCAACCGTCCATCGCCAGGCCCATCAGAACCGGCCCCCTGCATCCTGTTTTCGGTGTCGTCATTTTCGATCCCTCGTGTCTATACGCCGGCATAATCTCCCGGCACCTCGCCGGTCCTAACCGGGTGTCCCTGTTGCGCCGAGATCGCGGCTGCCAGCGTCATTTCCAAGGCCTTCGTGCCATCCGCGCCGGTGCACAGCACGTCGTCGGAGGCACCACTGACCACGGCGGCAAAGCGCGTCATCTGCTCAAGCAACGGATCGACGGTTTCAAACTTCGGACCCGGCGTCCGCTGCAATGGCCTGGACCATTCGATCTCTCCCGGCGCGGACCGGCCCCAGAGCGTCAGCGACGGAAATTCCAGCGACCCTTCCGTACCGACGAAACGCAGATAATCCTGATGCGACGCCGCGATGGTCGGGTTTTCGTCGGACGCAGCCTCGAAAGACCATGGCGACGCACCTGCATCCGAAATCAGGAACGACCCCAGCGCGCCGTTTCCAAAGCGCAACGCCAGCGCCGAGGTATCCTCGATCACGAAACCGCGCCGTGCATTCGATGTCAGCGCGGTCACCTCGTCGATCTCTCCGACAAGGAACCGAAGCAGATCAAGCTCATGTGTCAGATTGGTCAGCAACGGCCCCGCGCCCGGCTGCCGCCGCCAGTCGGCATCGTAATACGTGTGGTGCTTGCGCAAAGACCACAGGCCCTGAACCCCGACAAGGTCACCGATCCGTGCCAGCGCATCTCGTGTCGCACGCGAGAACGGATGACACCGGCGGTGGTGTCCGGTAAAGAGCGGCACCCCCTTGTTCGCCGCGCGCTCTACCATCTGCCGCGCGTGATCCAAGGTCGCGGCTATCGGCTTTTCAACGATCACAGGCCAGCCGCGGTCTATGCAGGCCAACGTGGAGGCATGGTGATCCTGCGTCGGGGTGGCGATCACCGCGGCACGCGTTTCGACCGGGGCATCGTCCAATGTCTCGACCGCGTTCAGGCCCATCGCCTGCATTTCGGCACGTCGGTGCGCAATCGGTTCCACCACGGTCGAGATACGGGTCTTCGGACAAGCCAATGCCACCTCGACATGACGCATCCCGATCGCCCCCGCGCCGACGATGACGATGGGCAGGTCGGTCACATCACGGCTCCGACCTGCCACGGCACGAATTCGTAATCGCCAAGGCCCTGGGCCTCGGATTTCGACATCTCGCCGCTCGCCATGCGCAGCCACATGTCGTAAATCTCGCGGCCCACGTCTTCGACGCTGGCCCCGTCCGACAGGATGCGCCCCGCGTTCACGTCCATGTCCGAGGTCAGGCGCTGATACATCCGGGTGTTCGTCGCCACCTTCATCGTCGGCGCGGGTTTCGACCCAAAGGCAGATCCGCGTCCGGTGGTAAAGCACACAAGGTTGCAACCACTTGCGATCTGGCCGGTCACACTCGCCGGATCGTATCCGGGGCTGTCCATGAAGGTGAAGCCCCTGGCGGTGATCGGTTCGGCGTATTTGAACACGCCGGTCAGTGGGCTGGTCCCACCCTTGGCCGCCGCGCCAAGCGATTTTTCAAGGATGGTCGTCAACCCGCCCTGCTTGTTTCCGGGGCTTGGATTGTTGTCCATGTTGCCGCGATTGCGGTCGGTATAGTCTTCCCACCACTTGATGAGATCGATGAGCCTGTCTCCAACAGCACGGTCCACGGCGCGGGCGGTCAACAGGTGTTCGGCACCGTAGATCTCAGGCGTTTCGGCCAGCACACCGGTGCCGCCCTGCGCCACCAGCAGGTCACAGGCATGGCCCACCGCCGGGTTCGCGGTAATGCCGGACCACGCATCCGACCCGCCGCATTGCAGCGCCACCATCAACTCCGACGCCGGACATGGCACGCGCTCGACATCGTTGACGAGGGGCAGCATCGCCTCGATCTTCCTGATCCCCATCTCGACGGTTGCTCGCAATCCACCCACGTCCTGAATGTTCATGCTCTGGAACAGCGGTCCCGGCGTCAGGCCATAGGCTTCGATCAGCCAGTCGATCTGCATCATCTCGCAACCCAGACCCGCCATCAGCACGCCGCCGACATTGGGATTGCGCGCATAGCCCCAGAGCGTGCGTTGCAGCAATTCGAACCCCGTCCCGTCGCCGCCCATGGCGCAACCGGTGCCGTGCACAAAAGCGGTCACGCCATCGACGTTGGGATAGGCCGCCAAAAGGTCGGGGGTGAAGTGTTCCGCGATCATCCGCGCGGCGGTGGCAGAACAGTTCACCGAGGTCAGAACCGCGATATGGTTGCGGGTGCCGACCCGGCCCGTTGCCCGGCGGTAGCCCATGAAGCTGTCGGGCTGTGTCGCAGGCGCAACCGGCCGCAGGTTGGTCGAAAACTCGTACTCCGTATCGACGTTGCGAAATTCAAGGTTGTGCGTATGGACGTGGGCGCCCTTGGCGATCTGCTCGGCCGCATAGCCGATCACCTGGGCGTATTTGCGCACGGCCGCGCCCCTGGCGATATCAGCGGTGGCCATCTTGTGGCCGCGCGGGATCAGCTGGGTCGCGCCCTCCTGCCCCACTTCAAGCGGCGAAATGGCTGTGACGACATTATCTTCTGACGAAAGACGGACAGTGTTCATGGTCTATCAACTTTGAGAAGGGCGCGGTCGGGCGCACGCCCAAGGTAAGGCGGAACAGGCGATCAGGCGCAGGCGGGACTGTCGCTTTTCCAACGGTGAATCGGAACATGCGGTTGGCCGCTCAGGCGCGCGCGCGCATCGAGCCACATCTCGCGCCAGTCTTGCCAATTGGTCAAGACCCGATCCGGGTGTGTGCGGGACCGCGCGATGAACTCCGGGAAATGCGCGCGTCCTGTCGGCTGGCCGGTGACATTGTAGCGGATGTCGAAGGACCAGCGGAACTGGTCAGAGCGATTATCAAGCGACGCATGCGGCGTCAGCGGATGAAAGATCACCGCGCCACCGGCCTTGACCGGCAAGGCTTGCGCCTTGTCGAAATCGAGGAACCCGTCCGCGATGGCCGTCTGGCGTTTGGGGCAATGCGGATACATCTGGGGTTTGCCCGGGATCGCCTGCAGACACCCGTTTTCGACCGTGGCATCGGAAATCGCCAGCCAGACCGTGACCATCTGTGTATGGTCTCCTTCTTCATGCGCCACGGCACGGTCCTGATGCCAGTCGGTCGCCATGATATGCGCCCGGTCTTCCGATCCGCGCAGCGTGGGAGCGGGCGGTTTCAGGCGCACATGCTGGATCGGATTCGAGGTGATCTCGGGCCCGATCAGGCATTCCACCAGGTCAAGCAGCGGCGGCGCCGTGATCATGTCGAACACCGCCGGGCCGAAATGGAACGGCGTGTCGCCCCTGATCGCGCTTCCCGGCAGGGAAATGTCCATCGGCTGGAACCAGTCGCACCCGGCCTCGTAGCTGATCAACAGCTTTTGCCAGAAATCCATCCCGACCGGCGCGGGCACCAGGCCATCGGCATGCCAGCGGTCATAGAGATCATCCAGCAGGGCCCGGTATTCCGACTTGACCGCACCGAGGACAGGCGCGGGCAGGACATCGGGAACAACCAGCACGCCAGTGCTGTGGAATTCGTCGATCTGGAGTTGGGTCAACATGGCAGTCATTCCCGAAGCTGCAATCGACAAGGAGCCGGGCTCATCCCGCCTCCTTGGATCTTTTCACGATGCCAGCCCACCCGTCACAGGAAGATCGCGACCATCGGCGGCCAGACCAGCAGCACCGACAACGCCAGAAGCTGCAACGCGATGAACGGCAGGAAACCCCGGAAGATCGCGGTCAGCGTGATATGCGGCGGTGCGACGGATTTCAGGTAGAACGCCGCAGGACCGAACGGTGGCGACAGGAAACTCACCTGCATGTTCATGCAGAACACCACACCGAACCAGATCGCCACGTGGCGTGGATCCAACTCTCCGAAAACGCCGATCTCCTGGACCGGAAGCTTGAGCACGATCGGCAGGAAGACCGGCATGACCAAAAGCACGATTCCGACCCAATCCATGAACATTCCCATGATCAGGAAGATGAACATCATCACCAGGATGATCGACATCGTCGGCAGCTCGGCCGCGATGATCATGTTGGCCACATAGGTGGGTCCGCCCGAAAGCGTGTACGCCGCCGCAAGGGCCGCCGCACCGATGGTCACCCAGATGATCGTTCCGGTGGATTTGAGCGTGCGGATCAGGCTGTCCCAGATGATCTCGAACGTCATTTCCCGTCGGATCACGCTGATCGTGAACACGGCGACAACGCCCATGCCCGCCGCTTCGGTGATGCCGGTGATCCCCATGTAGATCGAGCCAAGAACAACCCCGATGACAACAACGGGCGCGATCAGACCTTTGCCCATGTCCCAACCTGTTGCCACACGGTCCTTGCCGATCGCGTACATGATCGCACCCGCGATGACGAAGGCAACCGCGATGTAGGGCAGGTGATAGACCATCCCCAGAGCGATGGGGTCCTCGCCCTCTTGAAGGGTGTTCTGACCGGTCACGGTAAAGAACAGCGCGCGCAGGAACAGGACACCGATGATCCAAAGCCCGAACTTGGACAGGAAGCCAAGGAACATCAGGCCCTTTTCACGTCCTGCGGGATCCTTGGGGTCGATCTCGGGCAAGGGTGCAAGCGACGGATTCAAACGCGTCCGAATGATGATGTAGATGATGAAGAAGGACGACAGCATGAAACCCGGAAGGAAGGACGCCGTGAACAGCGCCTTGATCGAGGTTTCCGTAACAAGACCGTAGAAGATCAGCACGATCGACGGCGGGATCATCGTTCCAAGCGATCCCGACGCACAGATCGTGCCGATGGCCAGGTTCTGGTTGTAGCCGAGCCGCAGCATTTGCGGCAGCGCGATCAGGCCCAGCAGCACCACTTCGCCGCCGATGATGCCCGACATGGCGGCCATGATCACGGCCATGATCGAGGTCACGATGGCGATGCCGCCCCGAGTGCCTGACAGCCAGACGTTCAGCGAATTGTACATGTCCTTGGCGATACCGGACCGTTCAAGCAGGGCTGCCATGAAGATGAACAAGGGGATCGATATCAGGACATAGTTGGTCATCTGCCGATAGATCGCCTGCGCAAGCACCGACATCGGACCAGACCCGAAATCACGGAACAGAAGCTCCGGTCCGAACTTCATGATCAGAACCGCAACCGCCAGAAACGCCGAGGCGAAGCCAAGCGGCATGCCGATGGCCAGCAGAAAGAACATGCCCAACAACAGCCAGATGCTCAGCGTGGCCACGTCCGACACCTTCATCCAGGCGAAGTAGCTCAGGAATTCCATTTCCATTCTCTTACTTCTCCAGGGTCCGGCGGATGTTTTCGATTTCGGTCTTGTCGATGTCGTCCACGGCCAGATGCTCGGGCGCTTTGTTCCAGTCCGAGATGATGTTGGACAGCGCCTGAAGCGCAACGAGACAGATGATGATCAGGATGGCGGGTTTGACGATGCCCGGAATGGGAGGATCCCAGGCGGTGCCAAACGTCTCCATGCGCAGAAACCGGCGCATGGCGTCATCGAAGCCACCCCAGACCATGGCAAATGTGAAGAACCAGATCAGGAAGAGCGACAGGATGTCGGAGGATTTCTGAATCCAGCGCGGCATCATGTCGTAGATCACGTAGATGCGAATGTGGCTGCGCTGCTGCATGGCATATTGACCGGCCAGCAGAAAGACAAAGCTCGCGATCCACAAGGACAGTTCGTTGGCCCATAGGGTCGGTCGGGCAAAGACGTAGCGCGAGACCACTTCGTAGAACATCACGATCACGATGAGCGCGACCATGATCATCGCGATCCGTGCACACACGAGCGAGATGATGTCGAAAACGCCATCGGGCTCGAATTCAATCGCGCCGCGGGTGTCCGACAGGTACAGCGAGACGGTCAGGATCGACCCGGCGATTGCAAACAACATGAGCTGCACCATCGGCCGACCGGCGGGCCGGATCATCTCGTGCATGCCGATGGCGTCTTCCGAGACCATGCGGTTGGCGACGAACCAGACAAACAGCACGGCCACCACCGCGGTGAACGCCATGGCTGTCATGCGCATGGGCTTCCTGAACGAGCCCAACCAAAGGCTGTCCTTCTCCATCCCGATCCTCCCTCGAAGATGCAGGGCCTTGTTTCGGCCCATGATGTCTGCGTGTTTTCAAGGCGCGGGCCCCGCAAAAGGGGCCCGCGACTGTCAGCTGAGCGTCACGACCTTGTGGCGCTCCTGGACCGTGGTCATCAGTTGATCAGGCCAAGCTGCCGCAGGTAGCTCTTGTGGCTGTCGACAAGTGCAGCGGCTTCGGGGCTGCGGGTTGCCCAGTCATCCCAAGCGGCCTGTGCGGCGATGCGGAATTCCTTGCGGTCCTCATCCGACCACGCATAAAGCGTGACGCCCTGCTCCTGCAGCGCTGCGGCGGCTTCGGTGTTGGCCTTCTCGTTTGCCATGGCAATCTGGAAGGACAGCTTCTGCCACGCGGTATCCATGATGCGACGCTGCTGTTCGGTCAGGTTGTCCCAGACATCCTTGTTGCAGGCCAGATGGTCGGACGGCATGGAGTGGAAGCCGGGATATGTCGCGTGCTGGACAATGTCATACAGACCCAGCCCCACATTGTTCGCCAGGCCGGATGCATCCGCACCGTCGATGATGCCGGTTTCCAACGCGGTAAAGATCTCGGTGAAATCCATCACGATCGGCGAGGCGCCCATCTTTTCGAAGATCTCGGTCTCCATGCCCGGAGGCGACCGGAATTTCCAACCCTGGAGATCCTCTGGACCCCTGAGCGGCTTTGAAGACGCGAAGGATTCCTGACCATATATGGCCCAGCCGATCAGCTGCATGTTCTGCGCGTTGTAAAGCTCTTGCGCGGCTTCCCAGCCACCGCCGTGATACAGCCAGCTATACTGCTGCCAAGGCGTGTCGTAGCCGCCCATGATGTCGCCGACGAACTGGAACGCCGGGTTCTTGCCGGTCTGATAGGCGCCGCCGGTTGCGTCGCAATCGACGATGCCATTGATGGCTGCGTCGAAAGTTTCCACCGTTGCCACGACCGACGATGAATAGAACATCTCGATGGTGATGTCGCCGCCAGACATCGTCTGCACGTCATCGATCCATGTGGCCAGCATCTTGCCTGTGGGATGTTCGGTTGCGTAATGCGTCTGGATACGCAGGGTCACGGGTTCGGCCGCCGCGGACATGGCGATCAATGCCGTCGCGCCAGCCGCCGTCAAAGTCGACTTCAAGTTCATGATTGTTCCTCCCTAGGCGGCTCTCCTCGACCGCCTGTCTCACCTTGGCGCACCAAAATGCACCGCGAAAGATGGTATACCATCCTGCCGGAACGGTAGCGAATGGAAACTCGACACGCAACATTTTTTGGTATACCAAATCCGGACTTTCGCAGACACGCTCTTTGCCACATCCAGGGGACAGCGCGTGTGAGCGCCTGATTATGCAGAAAAAGCCGGATGTCGAAGGAAACGCTCGCTGAACAGATCGCCAACCGGCTTCGCCGCAACATCCTGCGTGGCAAACTCTTGCCGGGGATGGCGGTCAAGGAACGCGATATTGCTGCCGACATGGGTGTGAGCCGCACCCCCATCCGCGAGGCGATCCGCATTCTGTCCAAGGAAGGGCTCGTCGAATTGCGCCCGTCGCGCAGCCCGATCGTGGCAGTGTCCGACTTCTCCGAAGTGGCGGATCAGACCGAAGTATTGATTGCATTGGAAAAACTGTCAGCCGAACTGGCCTGCAAGAACGCATCCGAGGCCGAGATCGAGAATCTGGCCGCGATCACGCAATACATGTCGGACCATTTCAACACCACCGACGCGCTGGACATGTTCGAGATCGACATGTCCTTTCACACCGCGATCGCGGCTGCGTCCGGCAACAAGGCGCTTGCGGAAACCCATGGCACCTTCCTGCGCAGACTCTGGCGCGCGCGCTATATGGCCGCCCGTCAACGACGCAACAGGGAACGGGTGCTCAATCAGCACACGCGCATCCTGGACGCCCTGCGCGCCCGGAACAGCGATGAAGCCCGCGAGGCCATCGGCAACCACCTGTGGCACTTGGCCGAAGACATACGTTCGGTCATAGAACAAGAATCAGCGACTCAGGAAACGTAAGGAAGACAGCGATGAAGCTTTTGCGATTCGGGCCCGAGGGCCAGGAAAAACCCGGCATTCTCGACGGTGACGGCAATGTCCGCGACCTCAGCGGCAAGGTCGCCGATTTCGCCGGCGCGGCTGTGTCACTGGAGGCGCTGGACACGATCCGCGCCCTGGATGTTGCAAGCCTGCCCCTGGTGGAGAACCCGGGGCGCATCGGCTGCCCCCTTGCATGGGTGCCGAATTTCTTCTGCATCGGCCTGAACTATGCCTTGCACGCCAAGGAAAGCAACATGCCCGAACCGCCCGAGCCGATCATCTTTTCCAAGGCGAGCTCTGCCCTGTCGGGGCCGTTCGATCCTGTCGTCATCCCGCGCAACTCGGTCAAGGGCGATTGGGAAGTCGAACTTGGCGTCGTGATCGGGAAACCGACGCTCTACGTCAGCGAGGACGATGCGCTGGACCACGTCGCGGCCTATTGCACCATCAATGACGTGTCAGAACGGGAATTCCAGATCGAACGTCAGGGCCAATGGATCAAGGGCAAGTCCGCACCGACCTTCGGCCCCGTCGGCCCCTATCTCGTCAGCGCAGACGAGGTCGCTGATCCTCAAATCCTGCGGGTGTCTCTGGATCTCAACGGTGAAACGGTTCAGGATTCGAACACCAGCGACATGATCTTTTCCGTTCGTCAGATCATCAGTCACATGAGCCAGTTCATGCAGCTCATGCCGGGTGATATCATCGCCACCGGCACCCCGTCGGGCGTCGGGATGGGCATGAAACCGCAACGGTTCCTGAAGCCCGGCGACGTGATGGAGATCGAGGTCGAAGGCTTGGGTCGCCAACGTCAAGAGGCTGTTGCCGCGGAGTGAGGACGCATCATCGCTCCTTGGCGCGGCGGCGCCGCTGTGCATGTCAGTGACCCCGAACCTGAACGCATATCTCTATTTCGAAGCCGTTGCGCGGCGTGGGACGATCACCCGCGCCGCAGAGGAACTGTCGGTCTCTCCGTCCGCGGTCAGCCAGCAGGTCAAGCTTCTGGAACAACGGCTTGGGGTCAAGCTGTTCCGGCGCAACGGGCGTGTGCTCAGCCTGACGCTGGAAGGGGAACAGCTGTTCCAATCCTCGACAACCGCGTTGCGGCTGTTGCGCGACGCAGGGCGTCACCTTGGCAAGACCCGCGAAACGCATCGCCTGAACCTGCGTGTCACACCCAGCTTCGGGGTCCGTTGGCTGGGCCCCCGGCTGGCCGATTTCGTCGCCCGGCACCCGGATTGGGACCTGCGTGTCGATGCGGCGCCGGATCCGACCGATTTCGAACGCGAGGTGATGGACCTCGATATCCGCTATGGGGCCGGCGACTGGCAGGGCCTTCATGCGCGGGCCGTGGTGCCGGATCACGTGCTGCCGCTGTGCAGCCCCGAGTATCTTGCCGGGCTGGCCTTCTCTGATGACACGGGTGCCCTGCTGGATCAGGCACGCCTGATCGACAGCGCGCGCGCCTTGTGCCAGTGGGATTTCTGGCTTTATCACAACGGGATCGAAACGCAGGGCAACCGCAAGTCCATCCTGATGGACCGGTCCTCCATGGCGTTGCAGCTTGCCCTCGACGGGGCCGGGATCGTCCTGGAATCGCTGGCCCTCGCCCTGCCCGAAGTGGCCGAGGGGCGACTTGTCCCCGTTCTGCCCGCCAATCCGGTTCTGACCTTCCCGTCCTACTGGGCGATCTGCCCCGCACGGTATCTGAACCGGCGTGCCGTGAGGCTCTTTCTCGATTGGCTGGAGGACGCCGCGACAGCCCATTCCGGTCAGGTGGGCGACATCCTTGATCACCACGGGCTGACCGTTCGGAACCTGAAATTTGACGGCGGACAGTTGGTCGGGGCAGAACCCTAGTGGATCAG
>Ga0102929_1002134_pt1 | contig 11769 bp, 11 predicted proteins | sample SalPonR1_B_D2_MG_FD_78510 | JGI IMG/M metagenome (GOLD analysis project Ga0102929, IMG submission 78510) | Salt pond soil microbial communities from South San Francisco under conditions of wetland restoration - Salt Pond MetaG R1_B_D2_MG | ecosystem: Environmental > Aquatic > Marine > Intertidal... | reverse complement strand
GAGATGAAAACAAGAAGTACCATGGACGTTTCAGATGGTATCTACAAAAGTGAGGTAGATTCTAAAAACCATCCGTTTTACAACAAAGATCAAAAAATTACGCAAAAAGCGGGTCGTATCGATCGTTTCAACAAACGATACGCAAAGAAGTAAAGCCGCTTAACAACACATTATCTGAGGATGTAGTGAATTTCGCTACATCCTTTTTTTATATCTGATCATTATGGACGTTAAAGAGTATACCGTTGGGCCGTTTGCTGAAAACACCTATCTGATTTCAAAAGATCAAAAAGCCATTTTGGTTGATCCCGGTTTCTTTGATCCCAGTGAATTTACCGTTTTCAAGAATGATCTAGAGGAGTCAGACACTCAGTTGATTGCAGTTGTTCTTACGCATGCCCATGTTGACCACATTATGGGTCTGGATAAAGTCCTGAAAGAGTTAGATGTGCCGGTATTTCTGAATCACAGCGATCTTTATCTCTGGAACAACTACCCGGACCAGACTCAAAGATTTGGTTTCAGAACATCGGGATTTGATTTTACTCCGGAAGAGATGGCCGAACAGAAAGATTTTTCAATTGGTCCGTTTATATTTGATGTGTTATTTACTCCGGGCCATTCACCTGATCATGTTTCACTCTATTTCAGGGATGAACAACTACTTGTTGCGGGTGACGCCCTCTTTCGGGAGAGTATAGGACGTACAGACTTGTATAAAGGAGATTTGGATCTTCTTACAAAATCAATCAGAGAGAAACTCTATAAGCTACCTGAAGAGACGAAAGTACTTTCCGGTCATGGTCCTTCAACAACCATTGGTTACGAAAAAATCAATAACAATTTTGTAAAAGGGTAGAACGGTCGGCTAGCGATCCTTTTTACTTTCCGCCAGCTTCTGCTGAAGGCGGAAAATCTGCTCATCGTAGTACTCTTTCTTAGCCGAATTAGTACGTCTTAGCTTTTTAAACGTATCAATAGCACCTTTGTAGTTCTCCTGCTTTTCATGAATAACAGCAAGTGTTTCAGTAACAATGTCATCTACGTTATTACTTGCTTCACTTAAGTCCGGCTGTTCCTTCTCATCTTCTGAGAGGTCCGGTTTAATTCGCTTTTTCTCTGCAGAAGAGAGTTTTGCAATAAGTGAATCGAGATCCTGGATGGGGTGTCCTCTGTCTTTGTCGAATTGACGTTTAAAGGTTTCTCGGGAGGGCTCAGGTTCCCATGCTTCAAAATGATGCGGATGACTCATCATATAGTGAAGCCGCTCCATTAGCTTACTGCCGGGCGCTAGAATTTTTGCGTGCATCGCCGCCTTTACTGATTCTTGCTTCTGGCTGTTGCGATGATAAAACCACGCCAGAAAAAAATACCCTATCGCTCCCGCATTGCGTTTGTTGATGTGGTTTTCGAGTCGATCGATTGCAGCTTCCGGGTCGGACTCAAACTGCTCGACGTAACTCTGAAGAGATTTGGGTATTTGTTCTGCCGTTAATTGCATGGTCAAAAGTAGGTAATGAAGAGATGATTTACCAATTGCTTACCGCATCATTAAACATATTATTTGCAATCTGCTGCAGTGCGGTTTCTGCAGCTTCAATTTCACCCTCTACAGGATTTTCAAGTGTATTATAAGTAGCAGTTCCGCTAAAGCTTTTATTCCATAATGGCTCATCATCTTTCTGGTATTGGAAAGTAGCTCTTACGGTAATTTGAATTTCGTTGATATTTGCCTGTTCATCTCCCCGTACACTGAACGGGCGATTCACATATCTCTGTATGGCTCCCTCAACAAATGCATCTGATGACTCCTGATTGTTTGCAAGAGATAGTCGACTCTGATTTACAAAACGATTTATCAACGCCCGGTTTAGGCGGTCACTTAAATCACCTAAACCACTTTGAGACTGATCAGGGAAAAAGGGAATACTAATGGTATTTACATCCGATGGAATGGAAGTACCGGTAAAGCTATAGCTGATGCACCCGGATACAAATACAGAGAGCAGAAGCGCAAAAAAAAGGTTTCGTTTACTGAAGGTCATATTGGTCCAGTTTTCTGTAGAGTGTTCGCTCACTAACTCCCAGTGCATCAGAAGCTTTTCTTCGATTTCCTTCAAAACGTTTTAGAGCCTGTTCAATCAAAAACCTTTCAGCCTCTTCAATCGATGGGATCTCTTTATCAGAGAAAAAATCCTGAATTTCATCTGTTTCTTCCTCTTCAGGTGATTCAGCGGGAGTCGAAATACCGAGTGAATCCTTACCGGAAGGATCGCGGTACATGTGACTAGAAATATCGTTTGGATCGATATCTCGGGGCATAGCGCTCGGCAATGCTTTAAATTCTTTATCTGTAAAAGTGGAGTAGACAAATTTTGCCAGCATCTTTTTCAGGTCGGTAATATCTCCCTGCATCTCAAGCAGTGCACGGTAGATAATTCCCATATCAGTACCGCCGGGACTTTCGAATGAATCATCCTCATCATCTGCATAATCACTTCTGGAGAGAACGGGCAGGTTGTCTGTAGATCCCAGGTGCTGCCTTCCTTTCAGGTATTTTTGCAGACGGTCTTTATCAATAAATTGAGATTTTTCGAGAACAACGAGTTGCTCTGCCACATTTTTAAGTTCACGGATGTTGCCCGGCCAGCGGTATGATATCAACAGATCTTTAGCTTCATCCGAAAAACCCTGGAAAACCGAATCGTACTTTGAGGAGAATTCGGTAACAAATTTTCTAAAAATGGGGATGATATCATCTTGGCGATCACGAAGAGGCGGAAGTTTGATTTTGACCGTATCCAGGCGATAGTAGAGATCTTCACGGAATTTGCCTTCTTTTACGAGCTCCCACAAATCCTGATTGGTTGCGGCAATTACCCTAACATCGGCAGTGTACATTTTGCTGGACCCAACACGAAAAAATTCTCCGCTTTCAAGAACACGGAGCAGCTTTACCTGAATGTTTTTGGGTGTGTCACCAATTTCATCTAAAAAGATGGTTCCGCCGTCCGCTTTTTCAAAATATCCTTTGCGCGCTTCATGAGCACCGGTAAACGATCCTTTTTCATGGCCAAACAGTTCGCTCTCAATAATTCCCTCGGGTATGGCGCCACAGTTTACAATCACCAGATCGTTTCTGCTTCGATTGCTAAGTGAGTGTATTGCACGGGCCGTAACATCTTTACCAACACCACTTTCGCCCTGTAACAGAACAGTAATATCTGTAGAGGAAACCTGCATGATTTTATCAATCACCTGCCTGATTGCAGATGATTCGCCAATAATTCCGTATCGCTCCTGTAATGCTTCTCTGTCCATAGTATGTCTTTATTATTTAGACCTTAAAGGTAATAAAGTTCTGATTCTTGGCATAGAGTCGATTTATACTTTAGGGCTTAATATTCTTATGAAAGAAATGGAATTTTTAAAACCGTGGTCGATTTAATTAAGATATGTGTATAAAAAAATATTTATCAGTAACCTTTTTTAAAATGGATCGTCAAACTATTGCATTCGCATGCAGATAAGATATCAGTATAAAGTATTATAGATGAGCGAAGAATCTGAATTCGAGGAATTTCAATTAGTCGAAAAAATACTGGCAGGTAAACGGGATTTATATTCTGTTTTGGTTGAAAGATACTCGTCTATGGTCTTTCACGTAGTGCGCCGTTTTGAAAAGGATTCTGATGAAGCTGAAGAGTTGGCGCAACAGATTTTTGTTAAAGCGTATGAAAGGCTCGATCAGTTTAATAAAAAATCAAAATTCTCAACGTGGCTTTATACCGTTGCGATGAATCATTGTCGGGACTATGCGAAGAATATAAGGCGAGATAATAGACGGTTCAGCGAAATGGAGTCAGATTTTATAGACATGAACTTGACGGATCAGCAGACTCCTCACTTAAAGTTAGAGTTTAGTGAATGGGGTAAGCTTTTAAAGAAGTCACTGTTAGAGCTGTCTGATGATTACTCTCTGCCTTTTTTAATGAAGTATAGAGATGGAATGAGCTACAAAGCGATGTCTGAGAAAACGGGCGTGACCATAAGTGCTTTAAAGGTAAGGGTGCACAGAGCTCGAAAAGAACTAAAATCACGATTGGAAAATAAGGTGTAACTATGAGTACAAACAATTTGAATAATGACGAGCTGTTTCGGCTTTTCCTCGACGGTGAGTTGAATGAAGAGCAAGAAAGACGCGCACTGCACATGATTGCTGACGATCCTGAAATGCGCTCCATGCTCCGGTTTGAACGAACACTGACACAAAGCTTTAACAGTGAGCAGGATCCCGATTCTTTTTCCGTGCCAGAAAATTTCAGCAGTAACGTAATGGATCGAATTCGAAATTTAGATGGAGAAAGAGAAGGTGATAACGCAAAAGGTCTATCTTTATTTAAGTCCAGGGAGGTTTCAATTCGGCCCATTTATGCAGCTGCGGCAGCCATTTTAATGATGTTTACTTTTGGTTATCTGATTTTGAATGAAAAGGATCAGACGGGAATGACTTCTTTTGCTGAAGAAGGCCGGTCCATTCAGCAGGTAGCAGATCAGGAATCTGAAGTATGGATACGATTCGTCTACTTTGACGAAGAGGCAGAAACCATGGCGGTTGCCGGCGACTTCAGTGATTGGGATCCTGTGAGTTTGACAAGTGAGCAGGTTGATGGAAAAACAGTTTGGACAGGTATGATCCCGGTTGTAAGGGGAGAACATCACTATATGTTCGTGAAAAACGGAGATGAATGGGTTACAGATCCCCTTGCAGATGTGAAGCGTGATGACGGATTCGGCAACAAAAATGCTGTACTCTATTTATGAAAAAGTGGTTGGCTGTACTTATCAGCGTATTGTTTATACCTATTGACGTTTATGGTCAGGAGTGGGACACATTGCTTCTATTAGACGGCAGGTCCGGGTATACGTCTAACACTTATTTAAACCCGATGTTGTCTGAATGGAGTCGGGAAAGCAATACAGGCTACGGCACAATTACCCCCATGGGCAATATTTTTATGTCTAAAGATCAATTTTCAGCAGATCTGACTTCGGGGGGGTCTTATAGTCAGTTTACAGACGTTAACGACGCGTGGACCTCGCTTTTTCTGCTACTTAATGCAAATTATAGAATTACTGATCGCTTGGTTCTGGGGATTGAAACCGGAGGCAGCAGTTATTCAATGCAATCCAAACAATCCATTTTTTGGGCACAACCGACTTTAAGTTTTTCACCCTCGCTGTTTACCAAGGTGAATCTGAAAGCAGGCTCTTCTTTTAGAAAGTTTAATTTTGAAGGTGAGGAAGAACAATCAACTTATGAACAGTTTAATAACTATGCTGTTGAGTTTGAAACATGGCCGACATTCAGATGGCAATTGAAATTAGGTGTCTTTGGTGATCTGGATAATCCTGCAGAAAGTTTGGGTTTTCGCGCATCATCAGACATTAATCTTACGAGAAATTGGGATATGAATCTGCGCACAGGTATTGAAAGGTACCGCTTTCAGATAATGACGGATGGCGGAGGAGGCGGTGGATTCCCTCCGGGTGGCAATCCAGGAAATGAAACCACTACCACAGATGAAGCAGATATTCTTTATCGGATTTCTGCAGGGGCTAAATACCGGGTTAATTCAATATTGGAGGCATCCATTAGTGCAGACTATTTGAACTATTACTCTACAGTAACAGAAGGGTCTGTGTCTGATATTCACGCTTCAATAGGTTTTCGAGTAACTTTATTTAATAGTAGTCGTCATACCGATGAAGCCAAAGTTGAAGTGAGGCAGAACGGAGTGCAGTCAATTTTCTTGAATTTAAAATACGATGGAGATGGTCATTTGTATATCCTTGGTGACTTTAATGACTGGCGGAAACCGGGAATTCCACTCGTTAAACAAAGACGACATAGATATGCTGCTCAACTTTCATTGGATTCGGGTGCTTTCGAGTATAAAATTTTGCTGGTTGAAGGAGATACAGAAAAATGGCTTGAACTATCTGAGGATACCTATACGGTAAGTGATGGGTTTGGCGGAGAAAATGGATTGATTATTACTGATTAAACAGAACAACTATGAAAACGATAACTGAAAGAGTCAAAGGAAGTTTTAAAGTGGCAATGTTGGCGCTCCTTCTAACGATTCCCGTAAATATTTTTGCCCAGGAAACAGTTGATGGTTTACTGGATCGTGCAATTGCATCGGGAGTAGATCAGACAAGAATTACGGAAGTCCGTCAGCGAGTTCAGGAAAGGGGTATGAGTGACCAAGAATTTATGAGCATCATACAGCCGGCTATAGATATGGCTGAAGAAAACCTTCCATATGAAATGATATTTGAAAAAGTACTTGAAGGTTTATCAAAAGGAGTTTCTACACAGCGAATGGCTCCGGTATTGTCATCCATTCATGAGAATGCGTCAAGATCTGCCCAGTTGGTTGACCGATGGATGCAGCGGCCTGAAGTGGGACAGTTTGTTGAAAGAGATGAGGGACGGATGCAGAGAGATCAGTTTCGCAACGAGATGGTTAAGGCAGGATCTAAAGCTATGATGCAAAATATTGATGAAGAGTTATTGAGTGAAACCTTAAACAATGTATCTGAAGGGAATATGGACAAGATAAAGCCGTCCGGTTTGTTGGCTGCTATTAATATATTGAGTGATCTGCCAAATGGGACTAATTCAGCCTCAGAAAATGCCAGATTGGTACTCAAGGCATTACAAAGTGGTTTCGAGGCGGGAGATATTCAAAAATTACCGGCAGCGTTAAATATGGCTCAAAGGAGAAGCCAGTTACCGGCAGCAGCCGTTGGGAAAGGATTTATGGAACAGCTGGAGAGAGGTTTTCCAAGCGAGAGAATATTGCAGAATATGTTCAATGGTCAGGTGGGAGGAGGGCCTCCCGGTAATGTACCAGGAGGTATAAAGAATGAAAGACCGGGAAGACCCGGTGGAAATTAAAATCAAAAGGGCGTTGGTAGCGCCCTTTTCTTTTTTTGAAAGTTTTTTAAAAAAAAATGTAACGGTTTTAATTCATTGTCGTCATACTACCAAATGCACGAAAATAGCATAGTTGCAATTTTAAATAACAATAAAACAGATACAGTTATGAATACCCTGAATAGCATTTTCAACAAAACACTGGCCGTAATCCTGGCTATCGGAATGGTTGCTTTTGCAGGCTGCTCAATTGATAGCACACCCGGAATGGGAACACTTGAAGTAAAGCTGCATGATGCTCCGGCCGACTTTGACGAAGTAAACATATTCATCGAAAGAGTTGAGGTTAACAATACTACGAACGAGGAGGAGGGATGGCAGGTTATCAGTGAACCAAACCAACAGTATAATCTTCTTGAACTTACAAACGGTGTTTTTGAAGTAATTGGAGAAACAGAGCTGGAAGAGGGTTTCTATCCGCAGATCCGTCTGATTTTGAGCAGAGACAATAACAATGTTGTAGTTGATGGTGAAGTACATGACCTCTTTATTCCCAGCGGTGCTCAAACAGGGGTTAAACTGAACGTAGATGCGGAAATTGAGGAAGGCTTTACATACACTCTTCTATTGGATTTTGACGCACTCCGGTCAGTACATAAAACCGGTCAGTCTCCTGTATTGGATTACATTCTTAAACCGGTCATTCGTGCTACAAATGAAGCTGTTACCGGAAACATCGGAGGAGTTGTTAATCCTATTGAAGCAAGAGCAGCGGTATTTGCTATAGCGGGTGAAGATACACTTTCTTCAACCTATGCGAACGAAGAGTCTGGTGAGTTTCTGCTGGTTGGTCTTGAAGATGGGACCTACGATGTTTCTGTAGAACCCAGAGAAGATGGGTTTGGCAGTGAATACTTGGAAGATGTAGAAGTTACAGTGGGTGAGACTACTGATTTGGAAACCATTGAATTAACTGTCGAGAGTAACGAATAGAAAGAACGGATTGAGTAAAGACCCAAACTTGTATCGGATCGAGCACTGGTAATGCTTCCTAAGATTCGAATACAGAACAGAGAACACAAAAAGCTCCGATGGAAATCGGAGCTTTTTTTCTTTTAAAATTAAAAATGGTCTGTGAAATTTACCGCTAAACAGTCACTGCCGTTTGTCCGAAAAACTCTTCGATGGAGCTTTTTTGAATAGGTTTGGTAATCAGCGTTGCAGAGGTATAGTCGGTAACTTCAACCTCAACATAGTCGCCCTTTTGGAAATCTCTTCTGTCAAAAACGGCCATCTTATTTGTGTCGGTTCTTCCGGAGAGTTGTTGATCTGATTTTTTACTAATCCCTTCAACAAGTACAAGATGTCTTTTACCTACTTCATCTTTGTTATTCTTCTCCTGTATACTCATCTGCTGCTGAATGATCTCCGATAATCTGCGTTTTTTTACATCTTCAGGCACATTGTCCTCATATTTACGAGCGGCAAGTGTTCTTTCCCGTTCAGAATACGCAAACATATACGCCAGATCGTATTCAACAATTTTCATCAGAGACATGGTTCCTTCATGTTCTTCTTCCGTCTCATCACAGAATCCCGCAATGATATCTGTAGAAAGGGACACGCCCGGAATAATCTCCCTCATTCTGTCGATTAATTTGAGGTACTGTTCACGAGTGTAAGGCCGGCGCATTCGCTCCAGCATAGTGTCGCTGCCTGCTTGTGCAGGAATATGAATATAGTTGCAGAGATTGGGTCGCTCAGCAATTAAGTGAAGCAATGGCTCGGGAAAATCTTTTGGATGCGGAGAGGAGAACCGGAATCTTATTTCAGGGTTCGCCTTACTGATTTCATCCATCAGCCTGGTAAAATCGATATCTTCATACTGGTATGAATTTACATTCTGCCCCAGAACGGTAATCTCTTTGTAGCCTTGCTCATTCAGCTGACGAATTTCGTTCATGATACTGGTTAATGGACGACTTCTTTCCCGGCCTCGAGTAAACGGTACTACACAAAAGGCACACATATTGTCGCAGCCTCGCATAATAGACACAAAAGCAGTTACTCCATTTCCACTCGTCCGAACCGGTGTAATGTCGGCGTAGGTCTCTTCAAGGGAGAGCAGAACATTTACGGCTTTACGGCCATCATTTACTTCTTTGAGTAGATTGGGAATATCACGATAGGCGTCAGGACCTACAACAATATCCACCAGCTGCTCCTGCTCTATAATATTCTCTTTGATGCGTTCGGCCATACAACCCAAAACGCCAACCGTTAAATCTTTTTTCTCTTTCTTAAGTGAGCGAAACTCCTTTAGACGATTCCATACGCGTGTTTCAGCGTTTTCACGAATTGAACATGTGTTCACAAAAATCACATCAGCTTCTTCTGCAGATTGAACAGGACTCATACCCTCATTCATTAGAATGGAGTTCACAACCTCTGAGTCTGCCATATTCATCTGGCACCCGTAAGTCTCTATATAAAATCGTTTATCACTCATAACAGCGAATTTGGAAAGAAAAGTTATTGAAATATAATAACGGACATGGTTGACCGTAATTGAGCTTCAAAAGATACAAATTTAAAAAATGGATGTCATAACAGAATCAGGATCTTAATTCTGCTTTTAAAACTGAATTGAGTACGGTTTTAGTTACTCAATGTCACCTTCTGGTGAGGTGATCAGCTTGTATATATCTCTGCCGGATTTTTGTGGGCCACTAAAGTCCCCGTCATTGGAGAGAGTCCATCCGGTGAATGCGATGTTGCCATTGGGCAATCCAATGACAGATTCAGCAGTTTCATCAAGTTCACCCCCATAGGTTTTTAAATAGTTCAGAGATCCATTCAAGCTCAGGTTAACCAGAAAAACATCTGTATTCCCCAGATTTAATTCATCAAAATCTTCATCATCGGATGTTGTCTGCCCGATCGCTGCAATATTACCGTTTTCAGTTTCAGTGATTCCGGTTAGCCCTTCTGAATTGCTGCCTCCAAAAGTGCGGAGCCATTGAATACTCCCGAAGTCGGAAGTTTTTAGAACAAAAGCGTCATTTTCGCCACTGTTTGAGTTTTGAAAGATTCCGTTATTCGATGAAAAACGACCGGCGATTGCAAAACCATTATCACTGGTAGTAACAATAGAGTTGGCAATTTCAGCACCTGTTCCACTGTATGTGTAGAGAGAGTTGAATCTTCCGTTTGGCTCAAGTTTCAAAAGAAAAGCTCCGCTTTCTCCGGGCTGGCGTCCACTAAATTCGCTGTCGGATGAAGAGTATGAGCCTACAACCGCAATTTGTCCATTAGGGCCAATTGTGAGATCCAATGCTTCATCATTCTCTGTACCTCCAATTGTTTCAATCCGTTGAATTTGCCCGCTGTTGTCGGTTAATATCACAAATGCATCTTTAGAGAAATTGGATCGGCCTGAGAAATTACCATTAACTGAACGCGTGGCCCCGGCAATCAGATAACCGCCATTCGGCCCTTCGATCAAGGCATATCCATAATCTTCATTTGCGCCACCATAGGTTCGAGTCCAGATCAGCTCACCGTTGGAGGGAGATATTTTAATCAGAAAAATATCATTTTCTCCGCGGTTCATGTTTGGAAACTGACCGTCGTTAGATCGGTTATATCCGGTGATGAGAAAATCTCCCCGGACATCCTGAATGACATCCATTGCCCAGTCACTGTTAGAACCGCCATAGGTATTTACCCATTGTTGTGTTCCATTTGAGGTTAGCTTCAGGGCAAAAACATCGCGGTTTCCACGTGCCTGACCTGAGAAAATACCATCTACAGAGGTTGTAGTTCCAATAATCAGGAAGCCACCATCTTGCGTGCGTATTATGGTTTTACCCAGGTCGTCATTGGTTCCGCCGTAAGTAAACTCAGACTCCGGTTCGGTTGGTCTATCCGGAGGCTGGGTAATAGATTCCGCATCACAGGATACCAATAAGAAGAGTAACAGCATTGGAATGACTACAAAAGGAATGAAGCTACGCATGGCTAATAGGATTAAATTGAAGCCGTTAAATGTAGTTAATCAACTACTCTGCATTCACTAAGAGTTCCACTTCATATACTAGTACGGCACCTTCAGGAATTGATTGTGGGGGGCTATCACCATAACCGATGTCAGCCGGTACAAATAGTTCATAGATGGCACCTTCTTGCATGAGTTGTATTCCTTCAGAAAATCCGGAGATTACACCCTGAAGATTAAACTGTGTGCCTTCGGGTGGAGATTGATCAAAAACGTAACCGTTTGTAAATGTTCCGGTATAATTTACCCGAACTAAACTATTTGCATCCGGGCTTGAACCGTCCCCTTGCTCGATGATTCTGTATTGCAACCCACTCTCAGTTACTTGTACGTCCTCTCTTTCAGCATTGTCAGCCAAAAACTGGTTGGGCCGCTGGAGAAAGGAGTCGAGTGTCATGTCAAAAATTAGTACGGATCCCGGACGAATAGGGCTTCCCTGTGGAGGATTATTTCCATAGCCCAGCTCGGGTGGGATCACAAATTCATATTCAGACCCAACTTCCATCAGCCGAACACCTTCATAGATTCCGGTCAAAACGTCGCTGGTTAAAGGGAAATAGTCGAGCTCAGTTGTGCGAACAAACACTTCATCGTTAATGAGACGTCCTTCATATTCCAGGAATACAACGGCTCCTTCGTAAGGCCTTTCTCCGTCACTCTCTTCTAAGACTCTGTATTGAAGTCCGCTTTGTGTAACCGTAACGCCCTCTTTTTGGGCATTTTCTTCAAGAAATTCAGTTTCGTCAACGGGTTCTCCAAACGGGTT
>Ga0102929_1002132_pt1 | contig 11770 bp, 10 predicted proteins | sample SalPonR1_B_D2_MG_FD_78510 | JGI IMG/M metagenome (GOLD analysis project Ga0102929, IMG submission 78510) | Salt pond soil microbial communities from South San Francisco under conditions of wetland restoration - Salt Pond MetaG R1_B_D2_MG | ecosystem: Environmental > Aquatic > Marine > Intertidal... | reverse complement strand
GCCGTCAGGCCGAACAGGTAAGCCCGCCGCTGGTCTTTCATACCACGGGCACCGCTTTTTTCGCCCGCCGGGCCGGCAGGGCCAGGATCAGCAATCCGGAGAGAATCAGCAGCAGGCCTCCCCAAGCAGTCAGCGGCAGATATTCACCCACCACCAATACCCCGAGCAGACCGGCTGTCATGGGTTCGGCAAGAGTCAGGGTCACCGCCGTCGCCACCTGGACCGAACGCAGTCCCCGGGCAAAGAACCAGTACGACAGGCCCATGGTCACCACGCCAAGATGCAGTGCGACGGCAACCGAGCGTGGCTCGAGCAGCCAGACCAGATCCCGCCCCCACAGTGCCGGCAGCAGCAGCAAAGCGCCCAGGCAGATGACCACCGCCATGACCGCATTCGGGCTGCGGTCCTCCAGCAATCCCTTGATAGCCAGGGTATATGCTGCGTAAGAGAAACCTGCTGCCAAAGCCAAAACCAGGCCAAACAGGTTGATTTCCACATCACCGCGGCTGCTGCTCAAAGCGAGCGCCGCACAGCCGAAAATGGCCAGAAAGGTCGCAATGGCCCATCGGCGTCCCGGCCTTTCCCCGCGGAACAGGAAGCCGAGCAAACCGCCGGCAATCGGCGCGCTGCCGATGCCGACAATGGTGCCGACGGCCACGCCGGTTTTGGCCACAGCGGCAAAGAAACAGGCCTGGTAGGCGGCGGTAAAAAAAGCGGCCAGGAAAGTAAGCCGCAGGGGCCAGCCGCGCAGGGAACCAAGCTCTTTGCGACTCAAGGCCAGCAGCAGCAGAACCAGGCCGCCGATGGCCAGGCGCAGAAAGCCGATCACGATCGGATCGAAACCGGCCGGGGCAAAAGTCTGGGCCGTGCCGGTGGTCCCCCAGAGAACGGCTGCGGTCAGAACGAACCACGCACCACCGGAAGATGATTTACCCGTCTCCTTCATAATTCTTCACCTAATCCCTGTTCAATATGCCGACAATACGGTATCAGATAAAGCATGGCAAGCAGGCGGGCCACGACCAGGGTGATAGCAGCCAGAACCATGCCGGGCAGCGGAATCCAGGCAATCAACACCGCCATCAGACCACAGATTGCCGCCGCCTCGATGGCTGTGGCGGTAGAGACCGGTCCGGTCTTGCGCACCTTGACCAGCAGCGAGCGCTGCCAGGTGAGACCGACTGTCAGCACCGGCATCGGGACCATCAACAGCAAGGGCAGCCGGGCAAAGCGGACCAGTTCCTCGCTCAGTCCCGAAATATCCCGCAGCCAGATGACGGCCAGCGGGGTGGCGGCGATCAGCCCGAGACAAGCCCCGACCGCAACCGCCAGGCCGCCGGCAAAACGGCCCAGTGCCAGCCGGTTTTCCAAGCGGTCGCCGAGCAGAGAAATCGACACTTCCTGGTAAGAGAGTCCGAGCGCGCGGAAAACGAAAGTCAGGCCGTAAAGGACCGGCAGAACCGCCAGAGACTGCAGGGGGTCCATGCCGCGGCCCAGGAAAAAGACAATCAGCGGCTGAATGCTCAGGGCGATGAAGGGCGTCAAGGCCAGGGGCAGATAAAATTTCCAGATTTCCCGGAAAGAGGGGGCCTGGTCCACATCATCGATCTGCAGCAGACGCTGGATCGATGGGCTGGCCAGACGCCGGATGCTCAGGGCCTCGGCTACCACCCCGCAGGACAGAGCCAGGCTGCCGGCAGCAGCGCCGGGCAACCCGCCGCTTGCCGCCAGGGTCAACCCCGCCGCGGCCATGCTCACCATGCGCAAAACGGTACCCATCGTCACGCGCCGGGTCCGGCCATCGGCAATCAGGACCCCCTGGTAAAAGCGGCGGAGACCGATCGCGCCAGGCCAGGGCAGCAGGAACAAGATCGCCAGGCGGGTCGCTCCGGCCACCTCCGGATGGAGACCGAGCAGATGGAGGCCGACCAGGTCGAACACGCCGGGCAGCACCAGCAGCAGAAGCAGCAGGGTCACCCCCAGGCTCAAGGCCAGGGTAAAGCGGCGCAGCCGACGGTAGGACTCAGCTCCGCGGCAGAGCGCGGTCGACGCACTGAGCAGCATGATAACCGGCGCTTCGGCGATCAGGGCGAAAGCGTAGGCCACCCCGTACGCGGCCAGATTGAAAAGGGCCTCCGGCATGCGCGCAATCAGCGCTGCCAGCAGCGGTCCCTCCACCGCCATCATCAGCCAGGCCAGGGCCAGCGGCAGCCAGAAACGAAAGATTTTTATGTTATGCAGTGGCTGAGCCGTCATTTTCGCCAAGAGGTTATTTCAGGGGCAGAAGGTCAGGAAAGAGCAGGCGCTAAACGGACGATTCTCTTTGCGACTTTGCGTCCCTGCGTTAAAAAAAACAGCCCCCGGCAAAACCAGAGGCGATCCGTAATCTACGGAATGTCAAAGATGCTTTCGCCTTCAGCCGCCGACGGTCGCCGTCAATCCGTGAATGGAGAAAATATCAATGGTCCGTTCGATGTCGACCTGATCGGGCTCAGCCAGGCCGCAGTCACCATATTCCTGGCCGAGCCTGGCGTGCTTGCCGGCGGCGACCTTGTGGTAAGGCAACAGGGTGACCGGCTTGCGCGCGCCGGCCAATCCGGCCACGAAGGCAGCGGTCGCCTCAATGTTCCGGCTGTCGGCGTTGACACCCCTAATCAGAGGCAGCCGGACCTGAATGGCTGCGCCAGTTTCCGCTAAAGCCGTCAGGTTGGCAAGGACTTTTTCGTTGCCAACACCAGTGTAAGACCTATGTCGATCAGGATCCATCAGTTTCAGGTCATAGAGAAAGAGATCGGTCCGTTCTGCGGCCTCCAGCAGGACTTCGGTCGCCACCAGGCCCGATGTGTCGATCGCACGATGCACTCCTCGCCGTCCACAGGCTTCGAGAATTTCCTGCAGAAAAGCAGGCTGCAGCAGCGGCTCCCCTCCGGAAAAAGTCACCCCCCCACCCGACTGGTCGAAAAAGGGGATATCCCTCTCGATCTCCCCGAACAGATCGGCCGAAGTATACCAGCGCCCGGACATCTCAGTGGCGCGGGTCGGGCAGATGTCCGCGCATTTGCCGCACGCCGTGCAGAGTTCCCGGTCAGTGACAACGCCGGTCTCTGTCATTCGGCAGGCCCGGACCGGACAGATGCGGACGCATTCCCCGCAGCCGATGCACTTGCCGGCATCAAACATTTTCTGGGTCTTGGGGGAGATGCTCTCGGGGTTGTGGCACCAGCGACAGGCCAGGGAACAGCCCTTGAAGAAAACCGTCATGCGGATGCCGGGACCATCGTTGATGCAGTAGCGTTTGATGTCGAAGATGAGGGCTTTTTGCATGTAGGATTTTTGCTGGCTTTTAACGCCCGTTCGCTTTGCTCACTCAAGTCGCAGAGCCGCAAAAAAAAGCGACAAAAGATAAAAGGTCCTAACAAATCTCAGTGACCTTTGGTTAATTCAGGCTTTTGCACAAAATTCTTATTTTTCTGCGACCTTTGCGCCTCGAACGAACACAGTGAGAAGGCGTTAAAATAAGCCTTTACATCTCCTCATTCTCGGTCCTGTCGATGATCTCCTGCTGGAGGTCGTCGTTCATGTCGTTGAAGTAGTCGCTGTATCCTGCCATGCGCACCAGCAGGTCCCTGTAGGCCTCGGGGCTTTCCTGCGCGGCCTTGAGGGTCGCCGTGTCGACGATGTTGAACTGGACGTGGTGGCCGCCGAGGATGAAGTAGCTGCGAATCAGCTGGCCGAGTTTGGCGACATCCTCCTCCCGTTTCAGCAAACTGGGCAGGAACCGCAGGTTCAGCAGGGTTCCGCCTGACATGGTCTGGTCGAGCTTGGCCAGTGAGCGAATCACCGCCGGCGGACCATGGGTGTCGGCGCCGTGCGACGGCGAGGTGCCGTCCGAGATGGATTTGCCGGCCAGGCGACCGTTGGGCGTGGCGCCCATGACCTTGCCGAAATAGATATGGCAGGTGGTGGAGAGCATGTTGAGATGGAAGACTTCGCCTTTGACATTCGGCTTGCCTTCGATGGCATCGAGCAGGTCCTGGTAGACCTGCAGGGCGATGGCGTCGGCATAATCATCGTCGTTGCCGAAGAAAGGCGTCTTGTTGAGGATTGTCTGGCGCAGGAATTCTTCGCCTGCGAAGTTCTTGGCCACGGCGTCGAGAATCCGCTCCATGCTGAAGGTCCGGGCCTCGAAGACATGTTTCTTGAGGGTCGCCAGACTGTCGGTCACCGTGCCCAGGCCGGTACACTGAATATAGTTGGTGTTGTAGCGCGGACCGGCGTCGTAGTAGTCCCGGCCCTTCTTGATGCAATCCTCGATGACGACGGACAGAAAGGGTGCCGGAGCGTATTTGGCGAACATCCGGTCGATGTAGTTGCTGACCCGGATCTTGGTATCGACGATAAAGTTGAGCTGCTTGTGAAACGCAGCGTAAAGCTGCTCGTAACCGGTGAAATTCCGGGGGTCGCCGGTGGCGATGCCGGCCTGCTTGCCGGTCACCGGGTCAACGCCGTTGTTCAGGGTCACTTCCAGAATCTTCGGCACGTTCAGATAGCCGGTCAGGATATAGGCTTCCTTGCCGAAGGCCCCCACCTCGATGCAGCCGCTGCAGCCGCCTTCGCGGGCGTCGCGCAGGGATTTGCCCTGGCGCATCAGCTCCAGGACATAGACATCCGGGTTGAACACCGACGGGTAGCCATGCCCCTGGCGAATCACCTTGCAGGCCGCATGCAGGAAGCGGTCCGGCGTTTTGCTGCTGATATGCACCGAGTTGCCCGGCTGCAGGATGTGCAGTTCCTCGATCACCTCGAGCATCAGGTAGGAAACCTCGCTGACGCCGTCCTGGCCGTCACCGGTGATACCACCGATGTTGATATTGGTAAAGTCGTTGTAGGTGCCGCTTTCCCGGGCGGTAATGCCGACCTTCGGCGGTGCCGGGTGGTTGTTGACCTTGATCCAGAAGCAGCTGAGCAGTTCCTTGGCCTGTTCCCGGCTCAGGGCGCCGGCGGCGATCTCCCGCTCGTAGAAGGGCGCCAGGTGCTGGTCGAAATGCCCCGGATTCATGGCGTCCCAGCCGTTCAGCTCGGTGATGGTGCCCAGATGGACGAACCAGTACATCTGGATCGCCTCCCAGAAGGTGCGCGGCGCGTTGGCCGGCACCCGACGGCAGACTTCGGCGATCTTCTCCAGTTCGCTGGCCCGCTGCGGGTCGTCGGTAGCGGCGGCCATCTCTTCCGCAAGTTCGGCGTGACGCTGCGCAAACAGGATGACTGCGTCGCAGGAGATGTCCATCGCCTTGAGTTCTTCGAACCTGTCGGTCGCCTCCGGGTCGTTGAGAAAATCGAGAGCAGCAATCTCATCGGCAATCTGCTGCTTGAAGTCCAGCATGCCGGTCCGATAGATCTTGCCGTCCAGCGCGGTATGTCCGGGCGCCCGCTGCTCCATGAATTCGGTAAACAGCCCGGCCTCGTAGGCAGCCCGCCATTCGTCCGGAACATGGCCGAAAATCCGTTCGCGCATGGTCCGTCCCTGCCAGTAGGGGATGACCTCCCGGGCGTAGGTTTCGATATCTTCTTCGCTGATGGTGTAGCGCTGCTGATCGCGACTGTTGAGGACCCGGAAATCCTCGACGCTGTGACAGGTCAGTTCCGGGAAAGTCGGCACTGCCTTGGGACGCGGGCCGCGTTCGCCGACAATCAGCTCGTCCGCGCCGATATAAATGGTTTTTTTTTCGCAGTGGTCGAGAAAGTTCTTCGCCCTGAGGACCGGAATCGAATACTTGCCGTCATTTTCCAGATAGAAGGCGGTCTCATGCAGGGCGCGCTCGATGGAAAGGCTGGGCTCGGTATCGACGCTCAGCTTGCGCAGGCGCTGGATGCGCTCGTTCATGCCCGGTCCGAGCCGGTTGCCGCTCTCGGGATAAAAGTTGCCTTCGGCCGCGGGCCGGCGCTCTGGGCCGGGATGTTTCTGATCTTTATTCGCCATGGTTGGGCCTTCTGGAACCGCTGCGGGTCAAAAAGATGGAAAAGTGGGCAAAAGCGCCGAGGTCGATTGCCTGAATCTCTATTATAAGGGGAAACCCGGCTGCGGCACAAGGCGGCCGGACAGGTTCAATAGGACATCAGGACCGGGACGGTCATGGATTTGAGCAGGTGGCTGCCGACCTCTCCCAGTGTCTGATGTCCGCGCCTGGACTGGGCGAAGGCCCCCATGACCAGTAGGTCGATGCCTTGGTCGGCGCAGCGGTTGAGCAGCAGATCGCCGACGCTCAGATTGCCGGCATTCAGTTTTTCAGAGGAGGGGTCGAGATCATAGCGCCTGAGATGGTGGCAGATATCGGAGGTATGGGCCTGGTAGATTTCATCACCGCCGCGCCCCTGGATGGTTATGACCCGGATCATTTCAGCACGTCGCAGCAGCGGCAGAGAATCGTGGACGGCGCGTGACGACTCGGGCCCGCCCCGCCAGGCCAGCATGACCCGCTTGCCGAGGGTTTCGCCGCCACCGATATAGGGAACGATCAGGACCGGGCGACCGCTGCCGAGCACCGCCTTCTCCGGAAGATTTGCCGGAATGGTGCGTTCCCTGCTGTCGTAGTCGCTCTGGCTGAGAACCAGCAGATCATGGTAATGGGCATGCAGAATCACCGCCTGCGGCAGGTCGAGTCCAATTTCCTGGAGATCGAGTTCAAGCCATTGGCTCTTTATGCCCTGATCGGTGGCGGCCTTCTCAAAAGCATCCCGGGCTTCCGTCGCCAGCTGGCGGCGGGTTTTCCGCTCGGGAACGTCATGCGGATGCACCAGCACGTAGAGTCCGGTCAGGCTGGACTGCTGCTGCGCCGCCAGACGGACCGCGACCTCGAGGCGCGATGCACAGGTGTGGCGATTGTCGAGATGAACGAGAATATCCTTGAGATTCACGGTGCAGCCCCCTTCTTTCTCAATGCTTCTTGCCGAGGTAGGCCTCCTGGACCTTCTCGGAGGCCAGCAGCTCCTCCGAAGTGCCGGACAGCACAATTTTGCCGACGTCCAGGACGTAGGCGCGATCAGCCAGTTTGAGGGCGGCCTTGGCGTTCTGTTCCACGAGCAGAACGGTCACCCCTTCCTGCGAGATCTTCTTGATCTGCTGGAAAATCGCCTTGACCAGGATCGGCGCAATGCCGAGCGAAGGCTCATCGAGCAGCAGCATTTCCGGATTGCTCATCAACGACCGGCCAATGGCCAGCATCTGCTGCTCACCGCCGGAAAGCGTGCCGGCCAGCTGTTTGCGTCGCTCTTCCAGGCGCGGGAAGAGCTGATAAACCCACCTGAGGGTATCCTTGTCCAGCTTGCTTCGGGAATAGGCGCCGAGCATCAGGTTTTCCTCGACGGTCAGGATGCCGAACACCCGCCGGCCCTCCGGCGCATGGCTGATGCCCAGCTTGACGATTTTATGCGCCGACAGCTGGGTCAGATCCTGGCCCTTGAACATGATCGCACCGGACTTGGCCTTGTGCAGCTGGCTGATGGTCCGCATGGTGGTGGTTTTGCCGGCCCCGTTGGCGCCGAGAATGGCCACGATCTCTCCCTTGCGGACCTGCAGCGAGATCCCCTTGATGGCGGCAATACTGCCGTAGGAGACCTCCAGGTCCTTGATATCGAACAAGATGTCGCTACTCATCGTCATCATCCTCGCTTCCCAGGTAGGCCTCGATCACGGCCGGATCCTTCTGAATTTCATCGGGAGTCCCCTCGGCGATCTTTTTGCCGAAGTTGATGACCGTCAGGTAGTCGGTGACCTGCATGACCAGGTCCATGTCATGCTCGATCAACAGCACCGTCACGCCCTTGTCCCGGATCTGGAAGATGGTTTCCAGCAGAGCCAGGGTTTCCTTGTCATTGAGGCCGGCCGCCGGTTCATCCAGGATCAGCAGGGTCGGATCCACCGCCATGGCCCGGGCCATCTCCACCCGGCGCTGGATACCGTAGGGCAGTGAATTGGTCGGGGTTGCGGCAAATTCGCCCAGATTGAAAAACTCCAACTGTTCCTGAACTTTTTGCCAGTTTTCGAGTTCGTCCCGTCGGGAGCCGGGGGTCGGCACGATGCCGTGCCACCAGCTCTGCTGACTCTTGATATGGCGGCCGCTCATGATATTTTCAGCGACCGACATCTGGCCGAACAGGCGGATGGTCTGGAAGGTGCGCACGATACCGCGATCGACGATCTTATAGGGGGTCAGGCCGCGGATTTCCTCGCCGCGCCATTTGACCGAGCCTTCTTCCGACTGGTAGATCCCGGTGATGCAGTTGAAGACAGTGGTCTTGCCGGCGCCGTTGGGACCGATCACGCCGTAGATCTGGCCCTCTTCAACGGTCATGTTGAGTTCGTCGACGGCCGTCAACCCGCCGAAGCGCTTGGTGACATTGGTCAGGACCAGATTATTAGGCGCCATGGTTCGATTCCTTGATCAGAAACTTGGGGATTTTACCGAAAGTGGCCGGCCAGATGCCTCGCGGCCGCAGGACCATCGCCAGGATCATGGCAAAACCGAAGATGAAGAACCGCCAGGTTGCAAATTCCCGAAAGATCTCGGGCAGCACGAACATGACGAACACGCCGAGCAAAACTCCGGGGATGGAGGAGCCGCCGACCAGGACGATACTGAAGAACAGGACCGACTGAATGAATTCGAAGGCTTCGGGACTGACCGCCGCGTACTGGGTGGCGTAGACGGTACCGGCCAGACCGGCGATGCCGGCGCCGAGCCCGAAGGCAAAGATCTTGTAGACGCGGGTGTTGATGCCGATGCTCTCGGCGGCCAAAGGATCTTCCCGCAGATAGTGCAGGGCCCGGCCGGCCTTGCTCTTTTCCAGGTTGGCCATAATACCGAGAGTCAGCAGGAGCACTGCGAAGGCGAAATAGTACACCGAGACCTGGCTGGCCAGTTTGATGCCGAACAGGTTCATGGCATCCAGACCGAAAATGCCGTTGGGGCCGCCGGTCACCCCGCCCAGGTTGTTCTGCACCACCTGCACGAAAACGATGTTGAAGCCGATGGTGACGACCAGCAGATAATCTCCGCGAAGGTGGACGATCGGCCCGGCCAGCAGAATTCCCATCAGCGCGGGAATCAGGATTGCGACCGGGATGGTCGCCAGCATCGGCCAGCCGAACTTGGCATTGAGGATCGCCGTCAGGTAGGCCCCCATACCGAAGAACAGGGCCTGACCCATGTTGAACATGCCCGCCTTGCCGAGGATGATGTCCTGCGACAAAGCGACTACCGCAAAGATCAGGAAGGTGATGGCCACCGCCTGCCAGCGGGGATCGAGCAGGAACGGCAGGATGGCTATGACGACGAAGAAAACCGGGTAACCGAATCGTTCGAGACTCTTCATCAGACTTTCTCCGCAACCCGCTCACCAAGCAGTCCGGTGGGCCGGACGATCAGGATCACGATCAAGAGGATAAAGGTGTAGGCATCGGCCCAGGTACTCGAAACATAGCCGGCGATAAAGGCGTTGAACAGGCCGAGCAGCATGCCGCCCAGCATGGCGCCGGGAATATTGCCGATCCCGCCGAGGATCGCGGCGATAAAGGCATAGAGGCCATATTGCCAACCCATGTTGAAGGTGATGCCGCGATAGTATAAGCCGATAAACAGTCCACCGACGGCCCCCAGGGAGGAGCCGATGACAAAGATCAGGGTGATCACGCTGTTGACGTTGATGCCCATCAGCTTGGCGGCGTCCTGGTCGATGGAACTGGCGCGAATGGCGGCACCCATGCGGGTTTTCTCAATGAACAGGTAGAGGCTGACCATCAGGACCAGGGAAATGGCCAGGATCAGCACCTGGATCAGGCTGATCACCACGCCCCCGAAGTTCCAGTAAACCTGGGGGACCAGTTCCGGGAAGATTTTCATGCGCGGCCCCCAGATCAGCATGATACCATTCTGAATGACCAGCGAAGCACCAAGCGCCGAAACCACCGCCGACAGACGCGGCGCCTCCCGCAGCGGTTTGTAGGCAACGCGCTCGAGGATCACGCCGACGCAGGCCATCACTGCGGCGGAAAGCAGGAAAATGGCGATCACCGCCACCAGCGAGGTGGCCTGGCCCATGACCTGGGTATAGATGGTCAGGCCGACGAAGGCCGAGGCCGCGACCATGTCGCCATGGGCGAAATTGATCAGCTTCATGACCCCGTAGACCATGGTGTAGCCGAGGGCGACCAGCGCGAACATGCTGCCGATGGTCAAACCGTTGGCCAGCTGCTGTAGAAAGATATCCATTGAGACGACTCCTGCTGTCGGGACCTTGCTGGACGGCCGCTAAAATAACTGCCTTGCAAACGCCAGGGAAGAGCGCCGCTTTTCTCTCGCGTTTGAAGGGCAGATCATCAGGGTATCTGGGTTGAAGATTAAAAATGGGGGGAGCGGCTCGCTCCCCCCTGGAAAACTCAGGTCTTATTACTGAACATATTCCTGGGCATAGCTGCCGTCTTCCTGGATTTTCTTGACCACATAGGCACCGCCGATGCGGTTGCCGTCTTCGGCAAAGGCGATGGGACCGGTAATGCCGTCGATCGGCTTCATCGCATGCAGATATTCGGCGACGCGCTTGGTGTCGAAGCTCTTGGTCTGCTCGATGCCGTGGATGAAGGCACGCATGCCGTCGATGTTCATCAGACCCCAGATCGAGGGCGGCATTTCACCGTACTTTGCCTGGTAGTCGGCAATGAAGCTCTTGGCGATGGGGTAAGGCAGAGCGTCCGGCGAAGGCACGTTGATGATGTAGGCGCCTTCCGCCGCAGAGCCGGCCAGCTTGACGAAATCGGGGTTGTCGTTGGCGTCGCCGCCGATGAAGTCGGCATCGATACCAAGTGCCATCTGCTGGGCGCGCAGCTGGCCGCCATCGGAGTAGTAGCCGGCAAAAAAGATCGCGTCGGGGCGCTTCGACTTGATGTTGGTCAGGACCGGGGTGAAGTTCTGGGAGTCGGCCTTGATCTTGTCGCGGGAAACGACGTTGCCGCCGAGTTCCTTGATCGCCGCTGCGGTGGCGTTGCCCAGGCCGTCGGCATAGGTCGAGAAGTCAGAGAGCACGACGATACGCTCATAGCCTTTGACGTTGACCATGTACTCGGCAGCGAATTTGGCTTCCGCGCTGTTCGGGAAGGAATTGCGGAAGAAGGTCCAGTAGCCTTTCTCGGTCAGGGCATCGGCGGTGCCGTCGGAGGTCTGCAGGACGCCGGCTTCGTAATAAGTCGGCTGAGCCGCTTCGGCACAGGTCGAGGTGTAGGAGCCGATCACCATCATCACGCCCTTGTTGACCAGGTCCTTGGCGCAGATAGCCGCGGCCATGGCGGTCCCCTGGTCGTCGCAGGTGATAACTTCGATCTGCCGGCCCATGACGCCGCCGTCGGCGTTGACCTGCTCGGCGAGCAGACGCACACCGTTGTCAATCCCCTGGCCTTCGTTGGCATAGCTGCCGGTAATCGGCGCCTGGACGCCGACCTTGAGGGTTTCGGCCATGGCCGGCATGGCGACCAGGCAGAACCCCAGAACGGCCATCATCAGTTTCAAGCTCTTGCTCATTGTCAAGCCTCCTCATGAAAATGGTTGTCAACAAATTTGCCCCGGAAGCGGGGCCGCGAACCACTCGCAAGCTTTTTCGGGGCTTGCGGTAAAACCCCTTTTTGCGCTATCCAATTCCGCTTATGCCCGGCATCGATCAAAACCTTGCCAGGCAAGCGGAAGTGTTAATATTACTCCGTTTTGCAGGAACTTGCCAGCGG
>Ga0102929_1002126_pt1 | contig 11789 bp, 7 predicted proteins | sample SalPonR1_B_D2_MG_FD_78510 | JGI IMG/M metagenome (GOLD analysis project Ga0102929, IMG submission 78510) | Salt pond soil microbial communities from South San Francisco under conditions of wetland restoration - Salt Pond MetaG R1_B_D2_MG | ecosystem: Environmental > Aquatic > Marine > Intertidal... | reverse complement strand
GCCGCCTCCGAGGCTACCGTGCTGATCACCGGCGAGAGCGGTACCGGCAAAGAGGTCTTCGCCAGAGAAATTCACCGGCGCAGCAACCGCAGCCAGGGGCCCTTTGTCGCCGTCAACTGCGCAGCCATCCCGACGGAACTTCTGGAGAGTGAACTTTTCGGCCATGTCAAGGGCGCATTTACCGGCGCCGTTCGCGATCGCGAAGGCCATTTCCAACGCGCCGGCGGCGGCACGGTTTTTCTGGATGAGATCGGTGAAATGCCTTTGATTCTGCAGCCGAAACTGCTGCGGGTTCTGCAGGAAAGGCAGGTGGAGCCGGTCGGCGGCACCACCCGCGATGTGGATGTGCGCGTTGTGGCGGCGTCCAACCGCGACCTAGAGCAAGCGATGCAGAACCAGGTCTTCCGCGAAGACCTTTATTATCGCCTGGCCGTCGTCACCCTGGCGCTGCCGGCCTTGCGCGAGCGACGGGAGGATATCCCGCTTTTTGCAGAGCACTTTTTACGAAAATTCGGTTCGCCCGAGCTGACGCTTGCCGACGAGGCCCTCGAGCTGTTGCAGGCCTACCCCTGGCCCGGCAATATCCGGGAGCTGGCCAATGCCATTGAGCGCATGGCCGTTTTGCGTTCTTCTGAACACCTGACGGTCGAGGATCTGCCGGCAAAAATCATACAGAACGGGACCGCCAGTCCCCGGGCGACGATCGACCTGCCCAGCGGAGGTTATTCGTTGACGGAGCTGGAGAAACAGGCTGTGGTCGACGCCCTGCAGAAGAACAACTGGAACCAGTCGCGGGCCGCCGCCTTCCTGCAAATCCCCCGGCACACGCTGCTCTACCGCATGGAGAAATACGGGATTCCGCGCAAAAAACCTGCCACGGGGGACGATTTCTCCTCCTGAATTCGGCAGGGGATAAGAAAACCACGAGAAACCGCCGTTCCCCTGGTTCGCCAGCCCGGGATTTGGTCGAAACAAGCGAAGGCTTTTCTTCCGAAACCAGTTTAAGATCAACGGTCAGCGGAGGAGAACCTGAACCGGCACGCCCTGGCCGCCGACCAATTTTCTCTTTGGCAAAGTGCGCCCTGAAGCCTGCCCCTTGATGAATCTAAAAAAAGCCCCCTCGACATGAGGGGGCCTGCTGCAATCAGCGCATCATGCCGCCACCCTGCCGGCCGGGCCAGTTGGTCTCCGGCCGGCCGGGTTGGCCGGCGAAGTTCTGGCTCATGTGGTAGCCGCCGCCACCATATTGATAGCCGAACACATCGTTGGTTCCGTCGCCGTCGCTATCGGCAAAAACATCATTGATGCCGTCGCCGTCATTGTCCACCCAGCCGAAACCATGCCGGTAAGTCATGCCGGTCACATCATCGATGCCGTCGCCGTCATCATCCTGGTGCCGACTCTGGTGCCCGTAGCGGGCACTTTTCCCGGCGTAAGGGCCAACGGCCAGGTCGTTGATGCCATCGCCGTCTTCATCGACAAACCGGTCATTGATCCCGTCGCCGTCCTCGTCGACCCAGCCGAAGCCATGGCCGTAAGGCGTATGGACATTCCCCAGGTCGTTGACACCGTCGCCGTCGGCATCGGCGAAGAAGTCGTGCCGACCGTCGCCGTCGAGATCGGCCCAGCCGGGCATGGCCACATAGCGGTGTCCCATGAGATCGTTGATGCCGTCGCCGTCGGCATCGACGAAGCGGTCATTGACGCCGTCGCCGTCTTCGTCGACCCAGCCGAAGGGGTGCTGGAAAGGCATCGCCGACAGATCGCAGATGCCGTCGCCGTCGGCATCCCGGAAACGGTCATTGATCCCATCGCCATCTTCATCGATGAAACCGAAGCCGAAACCGTAGCGATGGCCGGTCAAATCATTCACACCGTCACCGTCGGCATCGGCGAAGTGATCATTCAGACCGTCAAGGTTTTCATCCCGGAATCCCAGGTCCATGTGATAGCCATAGCCGGCATACCGATAACCCGGGTCGGCAACGCCGTCGCCATCGACGTCGACGAAGTTATCATTGATGCCGTCATCATTCTCGTCGACCCAGCCGAAATGATAACCGTTGAAGCCGTTAAATTCCCGGACCTGCCCGTCGGCCAGAATCATGCGGCCGAAGTCCAGGCCGCGCCCGGCGGCCATGCGGAAGGGGAAGATGAGCTCGGTACCGTCTTCCAACTGGATGGTGAGCGAGTGGTCGCCGTCGGCCACGTGGGTCATGGTAAAGCGGTCCTGGTCGTCGACGAAGACCGGGTTGGTGTTATCATCATCCAGGTAAAGGGTCGCCGGAATATCGGCAATCGCCGCCGCAGGGGTGATCAAATCCATCAGCCTGGCTGCGACACTCGGTTCGGTCGTCAACTGCCCGGTCACGGTGGCCGGCTCCAGGGCCACCGGGGTCGCCGAAGGCCCACTTGAGGTACTGCCGTCGCTGCCGCCCCCACCACAAGCCGCCAGGAATAAAACCGCAAACCCTGTGAGCAACAGTCCAGCAAATCGTTTCGGTCCCTTGTAATGCATAAGTTCCTTGATCCTTTCTTGGTTGTTTCGTCGCCACTCTACGGATAAAGCGACACAAAAGAATTGCCCGGAGAAAAAAGCTATTTTCTTCGATTCGACGCACAGTCTGCTGTTTGGTTGACAGAAAATCTGATTTTCCGGGAAAAATACCAGCAGCGGCGCAGGACCATGCCGAAGGGAAACGGCGAAAGGCACCCCGGCCAATGCAGTTTCGTTTATCAGAGGGAAGAGCGGGAGGCCGCGCCAAGCCGCGGCCTCCCGTTGATGATTATTTGAGAGTAAACTCGAATTCGAACTGGCGCTGCTTGCCGTCGGCCAGCTTGGTGCCGACCTTGAACTCATATTTGCCGGGCTCCGACAGTTCGATGTCGGCGCCGAAATGGCCCTGCATGCCCATCAATTTGATGGGGCCGCTCTCCGTGCCGTCCGGCCGCTCGATCTTGACTGCGGCGATGCCGGACTCGATGGTGTCGCCGCTGGCCTGGTCGGTGAACATGATCATGATGTGGTGGGTGGCGTCCATGTCCATCTTGGCCATGGCGGCAGCGACATCCTTGAGATGGGCCATGGCCTTGACACCATCCTCGACGGCGTTGCCGAGCATGATCATGTCGCCTTCCATGGCCATACCGTCGTGATTGCCGTGATCCATGCTGCCATGGTCCATCGTTTCGGCTTGCTTGCCATGCTCCATGCCTTTCATGGCGAGAGCTCCGAGAGGGAGGCCGAAGAACAGGGTGCTTGCGATAATGATTGTCAGACTGAGTCTCATTTTTTCCTCCTGCGGATGTTGGTTCTGGGGCGGATGAATTCCGCCAATGTCTTGGTTTTGCAAAGGCTTGTCACGTGGGGATCTTTTGCTTGGAACTCGGTTCCATCGACTTGTCGAGGCCGATGCTGCGCCAGATGAAAAAGAGGACGGGCATGACCAGCATGATCACCAGCAGCGAGGTCACGGCGCCGCCGACCATGGGCGCGGCGATACGCTTCATGACATCCCCGCCGGCGCCTGTCCCCCACATGATCGGCAGCAGGCCGACAATGATGGTGACCACGGTCATCGCCTTGGGGCGGATGCGCTGTACCGCGCCGTACTGCACCGCCTGGTGCAGATCTCCCCGTGTTAGCATGCGCCCCTCTTTCTTCCAGTTTTCGTAGGCCAGGTCGAGGTACAGCAGCATAACCACACCGGTTTCGGCCGACAGCCCCGCCAAGGCGATCAGCCCGACCGCGACGCCGATGGACATATTGTAGCCGAGCAGATACATGAGCCAGTAGGCGCCGACCAGGGCGAAGGGGATGGCCAGGAAGATGATGCCCGTCTTGATGGTCGACTTAGTACTGATGAAAAGCAGGACGAAGATGATCAGCACGGTCAGCGGAACGATAACCATAAGCCGGGCCCGGGTCGATTCGATGTATTCGTATTGGCCGCTCCAGACAATATTGTAACCCGGGGGCAGCTTGATTTGTTCTGCGATCGCCTCGCGGGCGTTCTCCACATAGGTGCCGACGTCGATTCCCTTCAGGTCGACATAGATCCAGGCGGTCTTCCGGGCGTTTTCGGTCTTGATGACGGGCGCCCCTTTGCTGATCTTGATATTTGTGACCTGCGAGATGGGGATGTGGCTGCCGTCCTTGAGGGGGATAAGTACCCGCTCCAGGGCCGGCAGGTCGTTGCGGTAGTCGCGCATATAACGGATGTTAACGGGGTAGCGCTCAAGCCCCTCGACAGTCTGGGTCACATTCATGCCGCCGATGGCACTTTGGATGATGTCCTGAACCTCGCCCACCGTCAGACCGTAGCGGGCCGCCTCGGCGCGGTCGATCTCGAAGTCGAGATAATTGCCGCCGGTGACCCGCTCGGAAAAGGCGGAAAGTGTACCGGGTAGAGTGCTCACCAAGGCCTCGACCTCTTCGCCGATCTCGGAGAGCGTTTGCAGGTCATCCCCCATGATCTTGATGCCAACCGGGGTTTTGATGCCGGTGGAAAGCATGTCGATTCGGGTCTTGATCGGCATGGTCCACGCATTGGTCAGACCGGGGAACTGAATGGCGTTGTTTAACTCCTCTTTGAGCTGACTCACCGTGATCGTTTTCTCTTCCGGCAACACCAGGCGCAGGGGCTTCTTCGCCCACTCGCTCCAGGCGGGCCAGTCCGAGTAGAACCGGTCAAACGGCATCTTCCGCCACTCGTCTTCGGGTTTGAGCATGATGGTCGTCTCGATCATCGACAACGGCGCGGGGTCGGTGGCCGTCTCGGCTCGGCCGACCTTGCCGAAGACGTGATGGACTTCGGGGAACTGGCGAATGATGCGGTCGGTCTGCTGCAGAAGCTCCTTTGCCTTGGTGATGGAGATCCCCGGCAGGGTCGTCGGCATGTAAAGCAGATCGCCCTCGTAAAGAGGGGGCATGAACTCGGTCCCCATTTTGTTGATGGGCCAGGCGATGGAGAGGGTCAGAATAAGCGCCACCAGCAGCGTCATCTTGCGCCAGCGCAGAACAAAATCGACCACCGGCCGGTAGCCCCCAATGAGCACTCGGTTGATCGGGTTCTCCGATTCTTTGCGGATGCGACCGCGGATGAACCAGGTCATCAGCACCGGCACCAGAGTGATGGCGAGAATAGCGGCCGTCGCCATGGCGTAGGTCTTGGTGAAGGCCAGCGGCTTGAACATGCGGCCGGCCTGTTCCTGGAGGGTGAAGACCGGAGCGAAGGAAACGGTGATCACCAGCAGGGCGAAGAAGATGGTGGGACCGACCTCCTTGGCCGCGTCGATGATCACCTCGGTGCGCGGCCTGTCCGGTTCTTGCTCGAGACGCTTATGAGCATTCTCCACCATGATGATCCCCGAATCGACCATGGTGCCGATGGCGATGGCGATGCCACCCAAGCTCATGATATTGACGTTGAGGCCCTGCGCGTACATGATGATAAACGACATCAGGATGCCGACGGGAAGCGCCAGAATCACCACGGCTGCGCTCGGCAGGTGGAAAAGAAACAGGATGATCACCAGGGCAACAACGACGCTCTCCTCGAACAGCTTTTCCTTGAGGTTGGAAACCGAACGCTCGATCAGCCCGGAACGGTCGTAGACGGTTTTGATCTCTACGCCCTCGGGAAGCCCTTGCCTGAGATCCTCGATCTTTCTTTCCACCTTCTCGATAACGGCCCGGGCGTTTTCACCGTAGCGCATGACGACGATGCCGCCGACCACCTCCCCTTCCCCGTCGAGTTCAGCCAGCCCGCGGCGCATCTCAGGGCCGAGCTTCACCATGGCCAGATCACGCAATAGAATGGGGGTGCCGCGCATGTCCGTGCCGACCACGACCTGTTCGAGATCCTCTTTTTTCTGGATATAGCCTAGCCCGCGCACCATGAATTCGGTCTCGGCCATCTCGACGACACTTCCGCCGACGTTGTTGTTGCTGTTCTGGATGGCGCGCCGGATCTGGGGGATGGTGATGTGATAGGCGAGCAGCCGGTCGGGGTCGACGAGCACCTGGTACTGCTTGACGAAGCCGCCGATGCTGGCGACCTCGGAGACGCCTTCGACCGCGGAGAGTTCGTAGCGCAGGAACCAGTCCTGGATGGAGCGCAGCTGCTGCAGGTCGTGGCGGTCGCTCTCAAGCGCGTACTGGTAGACCCAGCCGACGCCGGTCGCATCCGGTCCGAGCGACGGCGTGACCCCTTTGGGCAGACGCCCGGCGGCATAATTGAGGTATTCGAGGACCCGCGAACGGGCCCAGTACATATCGGTACCGTCCTCGAAAATGATGTAGACGAAGGAGAGGCCGAAGAAAGAATACCCGCGTACGTCCTTGGCTCCCGGCACGGCCAGCATCTGCGTCGTCAGCGGATAGGTGACCTGGTCCTCCACGACCTGGGGCGCCTGCCCCGGATACTCGGTGAAGATGATCACCTGTACGTCGGAGAGGTCGGGGATAGCGTCGATGGGTATATTGCGCAGGGCGTAGATCCCCCCCACGATGATGAACACTGTCGCCAGGATGACCATGAAGCGGTTGCGGCTGGACCATTCGATGATTTTTTCAAGCATTTATGAAACCAGTCCTTCGTCACTTGTCATTTGTTGAAAACCATCAAGATAAAAGCCGAAAAAAGCACCTTGAACCAATGACCAATGACGATTTTTACTGAAACAGGTCGTCGAGGTTTTCTTGCTGCGGCTGTTCGCTGTGGTCCCCGAACAGATCTTCAAGTTCTTCATCCATTTCTTCAGCGGGTTCTTCTCGCGCCTCCTCGGCGGTCGGTTCGCCTTCCCGGGGCGCCATCATTTTCTGGATCGCCTCGCGCAGCTTGCTCTCGGAGTCGAACATGAACTGGGCGGAGGTGACGATGTTCTCACCTTCGAGCAGTCCCTGCTCGATCTCGATGTATCCTTCCTGGTTCTGTAGACCGGTTCTGACGTGGCGCGGCTCGAACTTGCCTTCGCCGAGGGCCACGAAAACTGTCTTCTTCTCCCCCGAGTGGATAACCGATTCGACGGGAATGGTCAGGGCGTTCTTCACCTCCTGCCCCCGGATGCGCACGTTGACGTACATGTCGGGCTTGAGCTCGAAATCGGGGTTTTCGAACTCGAGGCGCGCCTTGACGGTGCGGGTCTTGGGTTCGACATAAGGGTAGATGTAGGTGATTTCGGCCCGGCGGTCTTTCCCGCCGACAAAAGGCAGGCTGACAATCGCTTCCTGGCCCTTGCTGACCCAAGGCAGTTCGTATTCGTAGATGTCTGCCATTACCCAGACTGTGGAAATATCTGAGATTGTCATCAGATCCATGCCGACCTTGATAAACTGGCCTTCCCGGACCATCTTCTTGGTGACGATGCCGGCCTGAGGCGCATGCAGCGCCAGAGTCTTCTGCACCTGACGGGTTTCTTCCAACTGCCTGATCTGCCGGTCGGAGATGTCCCACAGCTGCAGTCGCCGGCGTGCGGCGTCGAACAGCTGCCGGCCGCTCTCGGCAATTTTGCCGTAGGGACTGCCGGCCAGGGCTTCCCGGCTTTTCAGGGCGAGCAGGAATTCCTCCTGGGCGGTCACCAGTTCGGGACTGTAGATATCCAGCAGCTTCTGGCCCTTCTTGACGAACTGCCCGGTCTCGTCGACGTAGAGGCGCTCCACCCAGCCGCTGATTTTGGTGTTGACCGAATACTGGCGGGGCTCGTCGTATTCGACCAGGCCGACGGTGCGAACCGTCCGGGCCAGGTCCCGGCGTTGCACCTTCTCGGTGCGCACCCCCATATTCTGGGAAGTGACCGGATCAATGGTGATCACCGAGCCGGTGGCCGATTCGTCCTCGTAAACCGGAACCAGATCCATGCCCATCGGCGATTTGCCGGGTTCGTCGCGGATGTAGGTCGGGTCCATGGGCGCCACCCAGTACTTGATCTTGCGCTCGCCCCGGGCCTGGCTGCCGCCGCCTCCGCCGGTCTCGGCTTTGAGCGGAGTCAGATCCATGCCGCAGATCGGGCAGGTCCCCGGTTCGTCGGTAATGATCATCGGGTGCATGCCGCAGGTGTAGCGGGTATCGGCGGCATGGGCCATCTCTGCACCCGGCAAGCTGTAGACTGGCAGGACACGGTTGATCGCGTACCAGCCGCTGCCGGAAAACAGCAGAAAGAATACGGCGATCATCCAAATCTTGGGTCTTGGTTTCATGGCTTCTTCCTGTTGATGACCGGTTCCTTATTCAGGGTCTGCGTCTGTTGCAAGTCGAACCCCCGACGCTCCCTCAAGTTCGGCGATATTGCGATGATAATCGGCCAGCACCCGCTGGTAGTCGAGCCGGTAATCGTAGAGCGTCATCAGGCTGTCCAGCAGGCTGAGGAAATCAACCTTGCCGACCTGGTAGGCACTCAGGCTGGCGTCGAAGGTCTGCTGGGCCTGGGGGATGAGCCCGGTGGCAAACAGCACCGCCAGATCATGGTTCTTCTCCAGTCGGGCGGAGACGTCCTCAATGGTGGCATCGACCTGATTGCCGAACTCCTGCTGCTGCCGGAGCACCATGCGCAGGCCGGCTTCGGCCTCGGCCACGGCTGCCGAGCGCTTTTCACGCCAGATCGGCAGGTTCATGGTAACCCCGGCACTGATGAAATCGGTCCCGGTGTCCGGCAGGTCGTCGTCCCGGAAGCGGTAGCTGGTCCAGACATTGAAATTCGGATAGTAATCGAGTTCCGCCAGATCCCGCTGGCTGCCGTACCTGTCGATCAGTGATTGATAGGAAGCAAACATCGGCCGGTTCTGCCGGGCGGCTTGCCGAAGCTGCTGCGGTTCGGCGGTCACCGTTGCAAGCGAGAGTTCGGCGGTCACCTCCAGAGACTGGCCGGAGGGCCGTGCCAGCAGTTGATTCAGGCCGGCCAGGACACTCCGGCGCTGCTGCTGCTGTGTGAACAGGCGGTCCATCAGTCTGGACTGCTGCAGCTGGGCTTTAAGCAGATCCTGCTGCAGGCCGCTGCCGACCTCGTAGCGGGTCTTGGTCAAGCTGATGAAGTTCTCGAGGATGGCGAGATTTTCTTCAGTCACGGCGATGGCCCGGTCCTGGTAATAGAGCCGGAAATAGGCATCCTTGATTTTTTGCGCCAACTGCAGGCGGCCGTCTTCATACACCGCCTTGTACCAGAGGGCCTGTTGTCTGGCGACCTCACCCTTGGCCGCCAGCTTGCCGGGAAAAGGGAAATTCTGGGCAATTCGCAATTCATTGCCGGTCATTGGCGTTTCATCCGCACGAAAACTGTCAACCGGATAATTGGAAAAGGCCACACCGAGTGTCGGGTCGTCCAAAGATTGCGCTGGAACAATCCGATGCTCGCTCATTTGCCAACGTTCCCTGGCGGCCTGCAGATCCGGGTTGTTCTGCAGGGCCTCGTCGACCAGGTCGGCCAGCGGGGTTTTATCTGTCGGGAGTTCCGTACCCCGGGCTGGTCCATGCAGTCCAAGGATTGCCAGGACCATGCTGAGGGCAAGGAAGACGACCGGTCTCATGAGTAACCTCCATAACAAGCATGACATTGGTCGGACAAGAAACAATTCACTTTCCATGCCATTCCCTAACTTGCTGATTTTTAAATAACATCTTAACTCATTACAATGGAAAGAAAAGCCAGCCTGTACAATATCCGACAGCAGGTGGAGATTTTTCTCCACCAGCTGCCCTCTCAAGTTATTCCGCAGCGTTACCCTTTTTGCGAGGGAGAGGTTTCATTGTGAAGGGCTTTGCAACGACTGGTGAAATTTCAGGTTCATCCGGAGAAATCGGGGTTCCCGGAATCTCGTTAGCCTTCGAACCGGGGACGCGTCCCAGAAAGGCGCCCTGTAGGGGCACCGCGTGCCGTGCCCTTTTGCGGCCTGCGACGACCAGGGCACGGCACGCGGTGCCCCTACCTTGCTGTTTCAAAAAAAGAAGGATGTTGATTTTAAAGGAGGAGTCTTTGACCGCGAATCGGTTTCTGATTGATCCCCGTTTGCCGATTCCGGGAAAACAGGCGGCACAGCTACAACTGATAATGCTTCATCTTTTCCCAGAGATTTTTTCGGCTGATGCCGAGCAGGCCCGCGGCCTCGGTTTTGCTGCCGCCGGTTTTCTGCAGGGCGCGCAGAATGCATTTTTTCTCGGTCTCGGCAACCGCCGCTGCCAGGTTGTCCGGCGGCTCTTCCGGAGGCTGGCTGCTGCGGAGTTCCACAGGCAGATCCCAGACCTGGATTTTCGGGGCCGGCGCCAGCACCGAGATCCGCTCCAGGAGATTACGCAATTCGCGCACGTTGCCGGGGTAGCTGTACCCCTCGAGAGCCTGTCGGGCTTCTGTCGATAGTTCGAAGGTCAGGCCCCGCTCCCGGCCGAATTCGTTCAGGAAAAAATCCGCCAGCACCGGAATATCCTCCAGTCTTTGTCGCAGGGGTGGTATCTCGAGGGGAATGACCCGCAGACGGTAAAACAGGTCCTCACGGAAATTCCCGGCCCGGACCTCCGCCTCCAGGTTTTTGGCCGTGGCGCAGAGGACCCGGACATCAATGGGGACCGGTTGCCTGCCGCCCAGGCGTTCGATTTCCCTCTCCTGCAAGACCCGCAACAGCTTGACCTGCAGGTCCATGGGCATATCGCCGATCTCGTCGAGCAGAATCGTACCCTGGTCGGCCAGTTCGAATTTGCCGGTCTGCGCCCTTTCAGCGCCGGTGAAAGCACCTTTTTCATGGCCGAACAGCTCGGATTCCAGCAGGCCCGGGGGAATGGCGGCACAGTTGATGCGCACATAAGGCTTGCTGGCCCGCGGACTTTCAAAGTGGATGGCGGCGGCAACCAGTTCCTTGCCGGTGCCGCTTTCTCCCTGGATCAGCACGGTGGCGTCGGTCCCCGCCACCTGGCTGATCAGGCTGAGCACTTTCTGCATGGCCGGCCCCGAGCCGATGAGCGGCCGGCGGGCTCCGCCACAATGCTCCAGGGAGACGCAGCGGGCCTTGACGGCCTGCAGTTCCAGCAGGCGCTTGACACGGAAGGTCAGGTCTTCGAGGTCGAAGGGTTTGAGAATATAATCCGCCGCGCCCTTTTTCAGGCAGTCCACGGCATTGTCGCTGCTGCCGTAGGCGGTCATCAGCACCACCTCGGTGCCCGGCGTCAACCGCTTCAGCTCCCCCAGCAAAGTCTCGCCGTCCATCCCCGGCATGCGGATATCGGAAAGCACGACTTCGTAACGGTTGCTTTTGATCTGCTCCAGGGCGGCTGTGCCGTTGGCGGCCTCATTCACCAGCCAGCCCAGCGACCTGAGGTGATCGACGACGGTGACGCGCATGATCTCTTCATCTTCGACGACCAGAATTCTGGGCACCATTGCTTATTCCTCGCTTCTTGACAAAGGGATCCGCAGAGTGAAGATTGCGCCGCCCTCGGCCCGATTTCTGGCCTGCAGGGTCCCGCCCATCTGTTCGGCCAGAGCATGGGAGACGGAGAGCCCGAGACCAGTGCCTTCACCGACTTCCTTGGTGGTGAAAAACGGTTCGAAGATTTTGTCCATCACTGCCGGAGGGATGCCCGGTCCGGTGTCGGCGATCTCCACCAGCAGCCAGCCATGCTCCAGGCAGCTCCTGGCGCTGAGGGTGCCACCCGTTTCGGCCATGGCCTGGACCGCGTTGCCGGCCAGATTGATCACCACCTGGCGCAAGGCCTCCATGCTGACCACCAGCTGCTGCCCGATCGCGAGCTGCAGGTCCAGGGCGATGTCGCGCCGGCCGACGCAAGTCAGCTCCAGGCAGTCAG
>Ga0102929_1002125_pt1 | contig 11789 bp, 9 predicted proteins | sample SalPonR1_B_D2_MG_FD_78510 | JGI IMG/M metagenome (GOLD analysis project Ga0102929, IMG submission 78510) | Salt pond soil microbial communities from South San Francisco under conditions of wetland restoration - Salt Pond MetaG R1_B_D2_MG | ecosystem: Environmental > Aquatic > Marine > Intertidal... | reverse complement strand
CGAGGTGCTGCTTTGCGACGAGCCCACCGGCGCGCTTGACAGCAAGACCGGCGTGCAGGTGCTGGAGGTGCTGCGCGACGTCAACGACCGGCTGGGCACCAGCACGGCTGTGATCACCCACAATGCCGCGATCCGCCGGATGGCGCACCGTGTGGTGTATTTCCGCGACGGGCGGATCGAGCGGGTGGAGGAGAACGCCACCCGCATCGCGCCCTCCGAGATAAGCTGGTGAGGGGAGGCGCATGACCGCACTCGACCGCAAGCTGATCCGCGATTTCCGCCGCCTGTGGGCGCAGGCGCTGGCCATCGCGCTGGTGCTGGCCTGCGGCGTGGCGATCCTGCTCACGACCTTCGGCACGTTCGTCTCGCTCGAGCAGACGCGCAGCGCCTATTACGAACGCAACCGCTTTGCCGACGTGTTCGCCGACGCCAACCGCGCCCCGCGCTGGCTGATGCAGGACATCCGGCGCATCGAGGGCGTGCGCGCCGCCGATGCGCGCGTCTCGCAATTCGCGGTGCTGGACGTGCCGGGGCGGACGGAGACGGTGACCGCGCGCATCCTGTCGCTGCCGGCCACCGGCTCGCCGCGCCTCAACCTGCCGCTGCTTCGGGCCGGGCGGCTGCCATCGCCCGGTGCCGCGACCGAGGTCGCGGTGAATGCGCCCTTCGCCGCCGCCAACGACCTGAGACCGGGCGACACGTTCCACGCCAATCTCAACGGCTACCGGCGCGAGCTGACCCTGACCGGCACGGTCCTGTCGCCCGAGTTCATCTATACCATCGGCCCCGGCGCGCTCATGCCCGACAACCGGACCTTCGGCGTGCTGTGGATGCCCGCAAACGCCGTCGCCGCGGCCTTCGACATGGACGGGGCCTTCAACAACGTGACGCTCAGGCTGGGGCGCGGCGCCAGCCCCGAGGAGGTGATCGACCGTCTCGACACCCTGCTCGAGCCCTATGGCGGGCTGGGTGCCCATGGCCGCGACATGCAGCAATCCAACAGCTTCATCGAGTCGGAACTGGACCAACTCCGGACCAGCGCGATGATCCTGCCGCCGATCTTCTACGCGATCTCGGCCTTTCTGGTGGCGATGGTGATGAGCCGCATCATCGCGCTCGAGCGCAGCGAGATCGGGCTGCTCAAGGCGGTCGGCTACTCGGATGCCGAGATTTGCGTGCACTACCTGCTGCTGGCGGTGCTGATCGCGACGGCGGGCACGCTGATCGGCTGGGGGGCGGGGACATGGCTCGCGCGGGCGCTGGCGCGGCTGTACGCGCAGTTCTTCGACTTTCCCTACCTGATCTACAATCTCGGCCTCGGGGCCTATGCGCTGTCGGGCCTCCTGGCGATTGCCAGCGCCGCGCTTGGCGCGGGGCGCAGCGCCCTGCGCGCCGCACGCCTGCCGCCCGCCGTGGCGATGGCCCCGCCCGCGCCGCCGCGGTTCCGGCGCACGTGGCTCGACCGGGGGATGGCGGCGCTGCACCTGTCGCAGCCGGTGGTGATGATCCTGCGCAGCCTGCTGCGCTGGCCGCTGCGCTCGGCGCTCACGGCGCTGGGGCTGGCGCTCGCGGTCGCGGTGCTGGTCGCCACCAGCTTTTTCCCGGCGGCGCTCGACGAGCTGGTCTCGACCACGTTCGACCGCGCCAACCGGCAGGATGCCGTGCTGATGTTCGAGCCCGACATCCCCGAAACCGCGCTGGCAGACGTGATGCGCCTGCCCGGCGTGATGCGGGCCGAGGGCCAGCAGTTCCACGCCGCCGTGCTGCGCCACGGCCACCGCGAAAAGGATGTCGCCATCGAGGCCCGCCGCCCCGGTGCCGATCTGGCGCGGATCATCGCCACCGACGGGCGCGCGGTCGATCCGCCGCCCCGGGGGCTGATGCTGTCGGAACGGCTCGCACGGCATCTGGACGTGCGCACCGGCGACCTGATCGAGGTCACGTTGCTCGGCGGGGTCAACGAGACGCATCTCGTCCCGGTCTCCGGGCTGGTGACGCAGTATATCGGCCTCGGGGCCTACATGGACCTCGGCACGCTCAGCCGCCTGCTGCGGCAGGCCCCGCGCATATCGGTGGCCAATCTCGAGGTCGATGCGCGGGCCCTGCCGCGCTTGCACCGGGTGCTCAAGGACACGCCGGAACTCGGCGGGCTGATCGACATGGCCGGGATGCGACGCTCCTTCGAGGCGACGATCCGCGAGAATATCGACATCATGACCACGATCTACCTGACCGTCGCGGTGCTCATCACCGTTGGCGTGGCCTATAACGGCGCGCGCATCCAGCTCTCGGAACGCGCGCGCGAACTGGCCAGCCTGCGCATTCTCGGGTTCTCGCGCGGCGAGGTGTCGTTCATCCTCGTGGGCGAGACGATGATCCTCGCGCTGCTGGCCCAGCCGCCGGGGTGGCTGCTCGGAGCGGGGATCGCCCGGGCGCTGGCCGCCGGATCGACGAGCGACCTCTACGAGATACCGCTGGTGCTGGAGCCGTCGGGATACGCCTTTGCCAGCCTCGTGGTGCTGGCCGCGGCGCTGCTGTCGTCGCTGGTGGTGCGGCGGCGGCTGGACCGGCTCGATCTGGTGCAGGTGATGAAAACACGCGAATAGGGAACCGGGATGAAAACGAGAACGATCATGCTCACGGCCCTCGGCCTCGCGACCGCCGGGATGCTGGCCATCGTCGCCTTCCGGACCGAGCCGGTGCCGGTGGATACCGCCCCCGTCACGCGCGGGCCCATGCAGGTCACCGTCGATGTCGAGGGCGAGACCCGCATCGCCGAGATCTACGAGGTCGCCGCGCCCATCCGCGGCGTGGCGCGCCGCGCGCCGGTGCGGGTGGGCGATGCGGTGACGGCGGGCGAGACCGTGGTCGCGATGATCGACCCGGCCGCCTCGGACCCGCTGGACCCGCGCAGCCGGGTGCAGGCCGAGGCCGCCGTGCGCGAGGCCGAGGCCGGGCTCAGCATGGCGCGCAGCACCCTGCGACAGGCGCGCGAGGAGCTCGAGCTGGCGCAGAGCGAATACCGCCGCGCCAGGGAACTGGTCGAGCGCGGCGTCGCATCGCTGACCCGGCTGGAGACCGCCGAGCAGACGCTCGGGATCGCCGAGGCCGCGCAGGAGGCCGCGATCTCGAACCTGAACAGGGCGCGCAGCACGCTCGACCGCGCCCGCGCCACGCTCATCGAGCCGGATGCCGATACCGGCGCACAGGCCGAGTGCTGCCTGCGGATCACCGCCCCGGCGGATGGCCGCGTCCTGCAGATCGACGTGATCAGCGCACGGCCGGTCGCGCCGGGCACGCACCTGCTGTCCATCGGCGCGCCGGATGATCTCGAAATCGTGGCGGACGTGCTCTCGGCCGATGCCGTGCGCCTCGAGGTCGGCGACCGGGCCGTCGTCGAGCGCTGGGGCGGCACCGGCGTGCTCGCGGCGCGGGTCTCGGGGATCGAGCCCTCGGGCTACACGAAGGTGTCTGCCCTCGGCATCGAGGAACAGCGCGTCGACGTGGTGTTCGACCTGCTCTCTCCCGTCGCGCGGCGCCCGTCCCTGGGACATGGATTCGCGGTCTTCCTGCGGGTGGTGGAATGGGAAGCCGACGACGTGCTGCAAGTCCCCCTCAGCGCGTTGTTCCGGCAGGGCGGCGCGTGGGCCGTCTTCGTCGCAGAAGGCGGCGTGGCCCGGCTGCGCACGGTGGAGACCGGACGCATGAACGACCTGACCGCCGAAATCCTCGGCGGACTTGCCGCCGGTGACGAGGTGTTGCTTCACCCCAACGACCGGATCGAGGACGGCACGGCCGTCGTTTCGCGCGACGCGGCATGACCGGTTTCACCCCTCCCGGCAATGGACCGATCGCCGCCGATCGGTTAATACTTGGCCTCCAGCGCTCACCCGGATCGGCGGCCCGATACGCATGAAGAAATCCGAAGGTCTTGATATCGCGCGACGTTCCCTGTTGATGCAGCCCCTGCCCGACAGGATTGCAGAGGCATTGCTGAGCGACGCGTCGACGCGGACGTTTTCGCGCGGAGAGACGATTTTCCTGCAGGACGAGACGGCGACCGTGGTGCATGTCGTGCTGGAGGGCTGGGTCAAGCTCTACCGGATCGCGCCCAACGGCAACGAGGCGGTGGTCAACGTCCTGACCAGCGGCCAGAGCTTCGGCGAGGCGGTGGCCTTTCGGCTGAGCCCCTACCCCGTCTCGGCAGAGGCGGTCACCGACTGCACGCTCATGCTGATTTCGGCGCGACGGTTCATCTCGATCCTGAAACGCGAGCCGGAGGTCGCGATCGCTGTGGTCGCCTCGACCTTCCAGCACCTGCACGATCTCGTCGGGCAGGTCGAGCAGATCAAGGCGCAGACCGGCGCGCAGCGGGTGGCCGAATTCCTGATCCGGCTCTGCACATCCCCAACCGGACGCTGCGTGGTGACGCTGCCCTATGACAAGCTGCTGATCGCCGGGCGTCTCGGGATGAAACCCGAAAGCCTGTCGCGCGCGTTTGCCAGGCTCAAACCGCTGGGCGTGCATGTCAGCCGCCACAATGCCACCATCGACGATGTCGCGGCGCTGCAAGCCTATGCCGAGCAGGACCCTGCCGGCGCCTGGAGCAAGGCATTGTGACCAGACCGGACGCCGCTGCCGGCATGGCGGCCCGCGTATCCGCCCGGCGGGGCCCAGTCACGCCCCGCGCGCCCGTCATCCTGCCCGAACCATCCCCCGGAGGCGGCCGCCCGGGGTATTTGGACCAAGAAGAAGACCGGGATTCGCGCGTGGACCGTCCTCGCGGACATACCCGCCCGCGACACCAGCCGCGCGGCGGGCCCCGGTCTTCGATACCCCGGGGCCGGGCGCGGGCGTGGTCCTTGTGCAATGGCAGCGCCGGAGGGAGGGCCGAAATGTCTCGCCGCGCCGGGCTCAGAGGACGGCCTCGATCCGCGCCCCGGCAAAGCGCGCCACCGCGCGCGTGCCGGTGGCGTCATCGACAAGGCACAGGGCGGTCGACAGCCCGTCGGCCACCGCCGCGCGCGGGGCCGAGACGCTGACCAGGGCGTGGCGCGGGCCATTGCCCCTCGGGTCCAGGATATGGCCCTGACCTGCGGCAAGTTGCGTGCCCTGCGGGACCGAGGTGGCCAGCGCCCGGTCGCCCAGCGCGACGCGGTGAACGATCCGCCCGCCGGGCGTCGCGATACCTGCCCGCCACGCGCGGCCATCCGCGCCGCGCCCGAGCGCCGCGACCTCGCCGATATCCACCAGCACGTCGCGCAGGCCCTGCGACCGCAAGAGCGCCGCGATCCGGTCGGTGACGTAGCCCTGCGCGATACCGTTGAGCGTCAGCGCCATTCCGGAACGGAGAAGGCGCACCCCGCCCTCATCGAACCGCACATCCTCCCAGCCGGTGGCGGCGCGCGCCGCCGCGGCATCGCCGCCGGTGGCAAGCGCGCGCCACAGCGGCTGCACCGAGGGATCGAACGCGCCGTCCGAGGCCGCGTGCAGGGCATCGGACAGCGTCAGCACCTCCAGCAACTCGGGCGGCGGGGCCGGCAGCCGGCCTGCGCGGTTGAGCCGCACCAGTGCGCTGTCATCACGGTAGAGGCTGAAAATCCGCTCCAGCCGGGCGATCTCGGCCTCCAGCCGCGCGAACACCGGCCGCGCGTCGTGTGGCGTGATCCCCGCCAGCGTCATCCCGGCGCGCGCCCCGAGCGCGACCCCCGCCCAGCGCGCGGTCTCGCGCGCGGCGGCGGCCCGGGGCCGCGCAACCGCCGCGGCGGAAATGCTCAGGAAACGGCGGCGGGTCAGGGTCATGTCGGGGGCTCCTCCGTGATATCGACCGGGGCGAGGACACGCCCGGGCGGGATGGCATCGAGCGACATGACCGTGCCGCCCTCGCGGGCGGCAAAGGCCCGCGCCGCGCCCGCCTCGGAAAACGGCACGATCTCGGGCGCGCCCATGCCGCCGGTGACATCCGCGCCGACCACGAAATGCGCGTCGGCCGCATCGGTCCAGTTGTCGATGCCGGGCGCATCCCAGCTTGTCGCGGCACCCATGTCGCTGACATAGACGACGGCGATATCGGCATCGCGCTCGGGGCCCTTGAGATAGGCCAGCGCATCGCGCACCTGGGCAAAGAAGATCGGGTCTGGCAGCCCGGCAAGGTGAATCTGCGCCTTGGGGCCGGGGTGCTGATCGAGCTGCATCAGGCAGAAATGGCCCAGCGCCTCGCCGGTCATGGTGACCGGATCGGGGGCGCGCGCGGCGTCCTCCCGGCAGGCGGCCAGCAAGAGCGCGGCAAGCCAGAGACGTCTCATGGCTCGACCCGCGCAAAGGCGGCCCGCGCCAGACCGAGCGCCAGCACCGGCCAGAGAAAGAGCGACAGCGGCGCCGCCCAGCCGGGCAACGCCGCGCCCGCCCCCGCCATCCCCGACACCAGCGCCACGTCCTGCGATCCGGCGACGTTCCACAACCGGAACGCGTCCGCCGGGTTGGCGGCCAGAAGCCACGGGAACACATGGCTGGTAAACGCGCCGCCATCGTCAAAGACCAGCGCGCCCAGCAGCCCCAGATCGTAGAGCACCACCAGCACCAGCCACAGGCCGACGGCCAGCCCCGCGGCCCCTGCACCGCTGCCCGACAGCGCCGAGGCGGCGTAGCCCAGCGCGAGGAAGGTGGCCCCCAGCAGGAGGGCGGTGGCGATGAGGCGGGCGAGCGCCAGCGCGCTCGCGGCCCCCGCCCCGCCGGCCGCCCACGCCGCCAGCCCCGCCGCGCCAAGACCAAGGCCGATGGCGGTGGCCAGCACCGCCAGATGCGCCGCGAACTTGCCCAGCAGCATCTCGCCGCGCGACAGCGGATAGGTGAGCGTCAGGCCCAGCGTGCCGCGCTCGGCCTCGCCCGCCACCGCGTCGAACGCGATCATCAGCGCGAGGAACGGTGCGAGATAGACGGCGAGCGTGGTCATCGAGGCGACGGCAACGGTCAGCAGGTCCACCCCCAGCGATCCGGTGGGCGCCGATCCCGCAAAGGTCAGCGCCAGCGCGAAGAGCAGCATCAGCACCGTGGCCGAGGCCAGCCAGCGGTTGCGCGTCTGGATGCGGAATTCGGCGGCCGCAATGGCCATGGTCCGGGCGATCATTGCGTCTTCTCCCCGCAATAGTGGCGATACAGGTCTTCGAGGCTGGGCGGGATCATCTCGACATCGCGCACCGCGTCGCCGAGGCCCGCGACCCGCGCAAGCTGCGCCATCTTCTGTTCGGTGGTGCAGTGCAGCTCGACCGCGCGTCCGTTGGCGCGGGTTCCGCCCAGTTCCGCCTGCACCGCCTCCGCCGATCCCTCGCGCGCGGTCAGCCGGATGCGCGTCGGCAACGCGGCGGCGCGGGCAAGATTGCCGAGGCTGTCATCGGCCACCAGCCGCCCCCCGGCCATGATCGCGATACGGTCGGTGCGCGCCTCGAGTTCCGTGAGCGCGTGGCTCGCGATCAACAGCGCGGTGCCGTTCGCCGCCATCTCGTCGATCACGGCATAGAGATCGTGGCGCGAGATCGGGTCGAGGCCGCTCGTCGGCTCATCGAGCAGCGCCACGCGGCGACGCCCCAGCAACGCCTGCGCCAGCCCCAGCCGCTGCCGCATCCCCTTGGAATACGTCCCGATGCGGCGGTCGGCGGCGTCGATCAGGCCGACCCGTTCCAGAAGCGGGGCCACGGTCCTCGGATGCTCGCCCGCCAGCCGCGCGAACATCGTCAACTGCTCGCGCCCGGTCAGCGACCGGTGAAACGCCACCTGCTCGGGCAGATAGGCGGTGGCGGCGCGGGCGGGCGCGCTGCCGGGCGCGTGCCCGGCCACGCGGATGCTGCCGCCGGAGGGCCGGACCAGCCCGAGAACCAGCTTGATCAGCGTCGATTTGCCCGCGCCGTTATGGCCCAGCAGCGCCACCCGCTCGCCCGGGGCCACATCGAGCGCGATGCCATCCAGCACCCGCGCGCGGCCATAGCTCTTGTCCAGCCCGGCGATCGCCAGCGCCGTGTCACGATCCGTCATGTGTCAACTCCCAGTCCGGGACGGATATCTCCACCGGCTGCATCAGCGGCGCGCGGTCCACCACGCCCCCCGGCAAAAGCGCCGGAAACGCCGATTGCGCCCATTTCACCAGTTGAACGGCGGGCGCGCCCAAAAGCAGCTTGGCCGCCGGCTGCGTCCACAGGATGTGATCCATGCTGTCATTGGGCCGGTAGGGCGTGTCGGCGATGCCGTCGCCACCCAGGTCATAGCCCGCGAAATCCGACCAGTAATTGCCCCTGCCCTCGACGCTCCAGTCCACCCAGGTGGTGCCCACGTATTTGACCTGCGTGCGGTTGCCGACAAAGGCGTTGCCCGAGATCGCGTTGCGCTCGGACCCGGCGGTGAAATGCACGCCGGTCTCGCAGCGCTCGAAGCGGTTGTCGGCGATCCCGTTCTTGTGGGCGTTGTAGATGAACAGGCATTTCGTGGCGCCGTCGCGCACCAGGTTGCCGCGCACCTCGGAATTGTTGGTGTAGTTGAGCATCACGCCGTGCGCGGCATCGTTCACCGAAACATTGTCGATGATCCTGACATTCCTCGAATACATCACGGCATAGCCCAGGTGATTGCCGACCGACAGGTTGCCGCGCACCTCGGAGCGGTTGGCATACATGTAATGCACCGCGAAACGCAGATCGCGGAAACGGTTGCCGACAAAGGCATTGGAATGCGAGGTGTTGACGAAGATGCCGTCGCGGCCCCAGCGGATATCGTTGCCCACCACGCGCGCGCCGGGCGCGTTCCAGACATAGACACCGTTGCCGCGGTCGTTCATCCGGCGATCCCTGCGGCCCTCGATGAGATTGCCGCGCACGATGCTGTCATCGGCACCGTGGATGTCCACGCCGTAGAGGTTGCCGAGGATGCGGTTGTGCTCGATGACGGCGCGCCGGGCGGTCTTGGTCAGCTGCACGCCCGAATCGATCCCCTCGTGATCGCTGCCCGAGCCCACGATCGTCAGGCCGCGCACGGTGATATCCGCGCCGGTCACCGTGATGACGGAGCCTTCGCCCCCCGCGTCGACCGTGGCAGCGCCGCGGCCATCGAGGGTGACCGGCGCCGACAGCGTCACGGGCCCGTCATGCCGGCCCGGTGACAGGATGAGCACGTCGCCGGGGGAGGCCCCGGCGACGGCCGCTTTCAGTGCCCCGTCCGCCGCCGGCACCCGCACCTCGCCCGCATGGGCGGCGGACGCGATCAGGCCGGCCAGGACGAGCAGACGGAACAGCATGGCTCAGGCGCCTCTCGGCCTGACCAGCATCCGCCCGCGCATCTCCATGTGGAGCGCGTGGCAGAACCACTGGCAGTAATACCAGTAGACGCCGGGCCTGGCCGCGGTGAAGGTCACCGATGCGGTCTGCTGCGCCGACACCTCCATCGCCACGCCGTGATTGTTCAGCGTGAACCCGTGGCTCAGGTCGTCGATGTCGTCGAGGTTGGTGACGATCACCGTCACCTCGTCGCCCTGCATCACCTCGAACTTCTCCAGCGAAAAGGTCGGTGCCTGGCTCGACATGTAGACCCGCACCTTGTTGCCGTCGCGGATGATGGTATCGGCCCACGCGTCGATATCGACGCCGTCGGCCTCGGCCTGTGCGCGGGTCTCGGCCCACATCGGATCGTTGCGGTCCCAGATGCTGACGGGGTTCACGATGTCGCGGCGCACCAGGATGACGTCGTGCGGCTCGGCGAATGTCGGGCCGTCATGAACCACCTTCATCTCGTCGGTCGAGATGTCGATGATCTGCTCGTTCTCGGGCTTGAGCGGACCGACGTTGAGGAACCGGTCCTTGGAGAACTTGTTGAGCGAGACGAGCCAGCGGCCATCGGCCTCCCTGGTCTCGCCCATCGTGGTGTGGTTGTGGCCCGGCTGATAATGCACATCGACCTTGGACACGATCGGGTCCACGTCCTCGCCGGCATAGGCGCGCACCGCGCGGGCAAGGTCCCATTTCACCATCTGGCTGTCGAGGAACAGCGTGGTATAGGCAAATCCCTTGCCGTCGAACGCGGTATGAAGCGGCCCGAGGCCCAGTTCCGGCTCGGCCACGATGCACGAGCGCGGATCGGCGTCTTCCTCGAACAGGGCGTCGAGCTTGCGCACGTCGATCACCGAGCAGGTCGGCGACAGCTTGCCGTTGACCACCACATGCACCCCGTCCGGTGCGGTGTTGATACCGTGCGGGCTGTTGGGGATCGGGATGTAGCGGGTGTATTTCTTGTTCCTCTCCTTGCGCCCGTCGATCACCGGCACGCCGTTGAGGACCTGAACGTCGCCCGCGGCCACGCCCCTCTCGATTTCCGCGAGGTTGAAGACCACGACGTGATCCATCTCGTTCTCGGTCATCTCGGCAAGGGTCACGCCCATTTCCGAGTTGTACGAGGTCGAGAAGGCATATTTGCCCTGATAGTCGCAGTCGGTGTTGTCGAGGTTGCCCGACACCATCACCTGCCACGGAATTTCCATCGTGTCGCCGTCGAGCGCGGTGAAGAAGTTCACATACTTGTCGGGCTCGTCCAGCACGCTGCCGTCATTGACGATCGGCACCTCGTCCTCGCCATTGGCAAAGACATAGCCGGTGCGCGGGAATTTCTGCGGGCGCAGGCCGTGGATCGCCTTGGCGTTGGGAATCTCGACGATCCTGTCGCATTTCATCACGTCGCAGCGCACCCGCGCCACGCGCGTGTTGGCCTTGTCGTTCATGAACAGGTAACGCCCGTCATAGGTGCCGTCGGTAAAGGACATGTGCGGATGGTGCAGATCGCCATTGTCGTGCACCCGCTTGCCGTTGGCCGCGAGGAACGCCCGCGTTTCCGGCAACATGCCGTCATCGAATATCTTCAGGCTCTCGTTGGTCTGGCCCCAGCCGGTGGCCGAGCAGCGGTTGAACACCGGCACACGCATCAGTTCGCGCATCGACGGAAAGCCGAGGATGCGCAACTCGCCGGTCTGGCCCGAGGACCAGAAGCCGTAATACGCGTCCAGCTCGCCGGGCACAGGCGAAAGCGCGCCTTCGGCGGCCTGCGCCATCGGGGCGCTGGCAAACAGCCCCGCCCCGCCGGTGGTGGCGGCAAGCGCGCCGGTGGCGGTGGCCCCCAGCATGCCCCGCCGGCTCAGTTTCAGGTTTGTTCTGTCAGACATGAGTGGGTCTCCTTTCCCGCTGTCCCGGGGCCGGTGAGGCGCTCCAGCGCACCTCCGCCGGCCTCATGCGCCGCGCGATCCTTCGCGCGCCGTTTCAGTTGCCGGATGATCACCGGACATTTCGCGTCGGACTGATAGAGCACCTGGCAATGCAGGCAGTTGACGCATTCGTTGGGGTTGATCTCGCCCGTCGGGTGAATGGCCTGCACCGGGCATTCACGGGCGCAGGTCTGGCACGGGCTGCCGCAATCGCGATAGCGCCTGAGCCAGTCGAACATCCGCATCCGCGCCGGGATCGCCAGCGCCGCGCCCAGCGGGCACAGGTAGCGGCAATAGAACCGCTCGACGAAAAGCCCGATCAGCAGCAGCACGACGGCAAACACCACGAACGGCCAGTCGCGCACGAACTTGAGGATGATCGCGGTCTTGAACGGCTCCACCTCGGCCAGGGTCTCGGCCATCGGCATCGACGCCAGCGAGACGCCGAAGAGGCCAAGGAAGATCATGTATTTCACCGGCCAGAGCCGCTCGTGCAGGCCCCAGGGCAGGGTCCATTGCGGCACCTTCAGCAGGCGCGCGACACGGTTGGTCAGCTCCT
>Ga0102929_1002120_pt1 | contig 11798 bp, 12 predicted proteins | sample SalPonR1_B_D2_MG_FD_78510 | JGI IMG/M metagenome (GOLD analysis project Ga0102929, IMG submission 78510) | Salt pond soil microbial communities from South San Francisco under conditions of wetland restoration - Salt Pond MetaG R1_B_D2_MG | ecosystem: Environmental > Aquatic > Marine > Intertidal... | reverse complement strand
CAGGGGCATGAGGCTTCACTTCCTCGACTATTCTGCGCAATCGAGGCAACACAAAACGATTGAAATCTGCCGGACTCAGCAATCCTGCCCAACTGTCAAAAACCTGAACCAGGTCAGCTCCTGATTCTATTTGCTGCTTTAGAAATTCAATAATGGCGTCTGTGAGAATGTCCATCAACTCATGGGCGGCTTTCTCTTCCTGGTATAAAAATGCTTTGGCTTTTGAGAAAGTCTTGCTCCCCTGCCCTTCAATCATGTAGCAGAATAAAGTCCAGGGTGCTCCGGCAAAGCCAATCAAAGGCACACGTCCTTTCAATTCCTTCTTGGTGAGGCTCAAAGCATCAAACATATACTGAAGGCGCCCCAACATACCATCACGGTTCAAGGCAGAAACATCAGCGGCCGACTCAATTGGTTGAGGTAAATAAGGCCCTACCTTGGGTACCAGCTGGACTTCCATACCGAGCGCCTGCGGAATGACCAGGATGTCCGAGAAAATGATCGCGGCATCCGGCTTAACGATATCTATTGGCTGCAAAGTGATTTCACAGGCCAACTCCGGTGTTTGTACACGGGTAAAAAAGTCGTATTTGCGCCTCAATACCATGTATTCGGGTAAATAACGTCCTGCCTGGCGCATCATCCACACCGGTGGTCTTTGCAATGTCTCACCGCGCAAGGCCCTTAGCAACAAGTGATCTTTAGTCTCTGTCATGTATTCTTTTTGCTACTGTACAATCGTTTTATTTCTTTTACCATGCCTTTGAGAGAAGGCTCTTCTGACACCAATACATTTCTGCTGTAACGCTCTAGTGTTTTCCCCGTAGTAGGTCCTATTGCGAGGGTCATTTCCCCCTGGTACTCCTGATCATCATAAAAGGCTTTTACTCCGCTTGGGCTATAAAAGCAAATTATATCTGCCTCGATTGTCTGTTCCATTCTTACAGCAACTGGTTTATACACCCGAAATTCATGGAGAAGAATGCCATTTTTCCGGCAGAACTGAGGAATGACATCCAATCTTTGCTCACTGCAGGGATAAACCAACGCCTCAATATTTTCGGGAATCAACTGCGTCAATTCTTTAGCCGTTCTCGCTTCCTGATCCGCCACCCATCCCGTTTCTGCCATTAGTTGGAGGGCTGTTTTCTTGCCAACACAATACAGCTTGTCAAAGGGATTTCTTTTGATCTCACTCAAAATGGATAATGCATTCTTACTGGTGACGACAAGTGCTAATTTTCCCTTCTGGTTGTCCTTTATGAGAAAGTCTAGCAATGCTTTTTCAGTGTCCTTTATTCGTTCAATGCGAATGACTTCTATTTCCTTCAAAGCAAACCCACTCAGTTCCTTTTTTATTTCGCCGGGCAAGGGTTTGGTGGAAAGAATTTTGAATTCAGGAGGCACGACCGGCATCTCCTTTTAATTCTAACAGAATTTCTTCTCCACCTTGAGCTTTGATTTCCTCCACCCAGGACATCATAAGCCCCTCTGAATAAGCACCGGCAGCCAGGCTTTTTTCTATGGCTACATGTTTACTACCATCAAGAGATAAAATTTCGCCTTTGAAATACAACTGCCCCTGTTCAACACGAGCCAGGGCGCCAATTGGACTGGAACAACCTCCCTCGAGAAGTCGCAAAAACTGACGCTCCATGCCTACGGTCAGAAAAGTCTCCTGGTTATTGAATTGCTCCGCATAGGACAACAAGTTCTTATCTCCGGACCTGCACAAACAAGCTATAGCCCCCTGGGCAGGAGCAGGCAGGAAATCGAGAATCTCGGTGTTGTGTAATTCTGTCTCCATACGATCGATAGCCGCCTTCGCCATGATCAACACATCGTATTCTCCCTCATAAAATTTCTTCAAACGGGTCTGAATATTGCCCCGTATATTCTGGAATTGATGGTGTGGAAAGCGATGCAGCCACATGGCTTTTCTGCGAATACTACTGGTAGCAATTAGGGCAGTTCTTATCTTTAAATCTTCTAAGGTCAACCCCTTTTTCAAAATGGCCACGTCGCGGTGGTCCGCCCTGGGTAAAACCCCAGCGACCTGCAGGCCTTCAGCAATTTTTGTGGGCACATCCTTCAATGAATGGACAGCAAAATCGATGCGCTTGGCCAGTAAAGCGCTGTCTAAGGTGCGTGTAAACACCCCTTGAACGCCCATTTCATAGATGGGTTGTTCGAGGTTGAGATCACCTTCACTCTTCACGGATTCGATGATGCAGTTCAGTCCTGAATTCAACAGGGCCTGTTCTACCTGGTGGGCCTGGTACATGGCCAACTCGCTGTCTCTTGTGCCAATTTTGAACATCTTTTTGTCTCCGTTGTGATTTTCTACAAAATTCTGAAAGGCCTTCATATAACTGCAGGCGTGAATGTTGGCCACCTTGGCCTCTTTTGCCATGTTCTTGACCAATTGATCAATCTTGTCGGAATGGACGTAAGATATCCCGCCGGGAGATATTTGTGCATCCACTTCCGGGTATTCATGGACCGTCGCAAGTTGTTTTTTCGTCATTTGGATAATCGGAGCATACTTTCGCATGGTGTCCCAGGAAACAAAATCAGCTACAGACCGCTCCAGTATTTCCTGGGCTTTTGGTAGATCTCTTTTCCTTTCTTCCATGGTTTCTCTCATGACCGATGATACCTGATCTACATTGAGATAAGTTAGATTTTCTGCTTGCCTCACATTTGGATTCACGTCACTTGGTAATGTCAAATCCAGAAGGGTCTGTTTTCGGGAAATAGACTCAAAATGCTCTCTGTGCAATAGCGATTTGCCCCCGGCCGCTGTACAGACAATAAGATGAGAAAAATCTTTAAGTCGCCCCTCCCAATCATTCCAGCTTAGATGTTCTAAATTTGCCAGCTTATGCGCAAGCAAGCTTGCCTTTTCCGCAGTCCGATTGGTAATAAATAACTTTTTCTCAGGTAGCACAGCTGCGAAATTATAGGCTACCGCACGACCAATCTGACCCGCACCAATAAGCAGGGCATCACTTTGAACCTGCTCATCATATTTTCGAATCCAATTTACTGCAGCATGAGCAACTGATGTCGAACCATTGCTGATGGACGTATTTCTTTTAACCAACCTGGAAGCATTTAACCCAGTATTGATCATTCGCTCCATAAAGTTACCAATCTTACCGTAGTGCTTGGGTAATTGAACAGCTTCCTTTATCTGGGCTACGATTTCCTGGTCACCGATGATTTGAGAATCCAGGCCTGAGGCGACATTGAAAAAATGCCTCAGGGCTTCAATTCCCTTTAAACGGTAGGTTTGTTCCTCTATATCCTTAAAATCCAAATCCAGGTACCTCGATAGATGCTGCACCAAATCTTCGATGTGTGGATGGATAAGATAATATTCCGTTCTGTTGCAGGTAGAAAGTATGAATAGCTCCTCAATATGGAGCATTTCTGTGGCATGAAGAATATGGGCATAGTGTTTTTGGTCAACCGCGAACTTCTCACGAATCCGGAAGTCGGTCTTCCTGTAACTAATACCTAATAAATGAAGCTGATTTAACTTGCTACTCATTAAAGCTGCCCTTCTATTCCTTTCAACAACGCTGACAAGACAAATTTGATGTATTTTTACCTTTCAAGCGGGGCGTCCAAAGTTAATTAAAATAATTCTGAATAAGGCGTGTTTTGAACTTCCTCAACTTAAGGGCAGTTTTGACTGTTCGTCAGAAACATAGGTTGAAAGCCATGAATCTGATCTGTTTCGATGGATGCCGAAAATGAAATGAATCTATGAAATGTTATTCCAAGGCGAGAATTCCAACCGACTTTGGCACTTTCATCATGATGTGCTTTGCTCAAAACGAGCATGATCGTATGCCACATGTCGTTTTGATGAAAGAAGGAACAAAGTTGGAAGAACCGATTCCTGTAAGAATTCATTCAGAATGCCTGACGGGAGATCTATTCGGATCTCACCGATGTGACTGTGGGGAACAATTAGAAGCCTCTCTGGAATACATCGATGATAACGGAGGATTACTAATCTACCTGAGACAGGAGGGCCGGGGCATTGGCTTAATCAACAAACTGAAAGCCTACGAGCTGCAGGACAAGGGCCTGGATACAGCAGAAGCCAATATTCATTTAGGATTTGAAATAGACGAAAGGGAGTATAAAGATGCTTTAACCATTCTCCAGCAATTGGGTGTAAAACAAATAAAACTGCTCACCAACAATCCTGAGAAAATCGCAGCATTCGAAAATTCCAATATTGTCATAACGGAAAGAATACCGCTGGTGATGAAAGAAAAGTCAGAAAACCGGCGCTACTTCGAGACAAAAAGAAAACTGCTGGGACATCTTTTCTGAATTTAGGCTTATTTTCCTCCTACTTCCGGCATTTTGCAATCTTCTTCCGGCATTTTACCGCATACTTCACAATTGCCCACCTTGCTCTTCAACATGGGATTGTTGGAAGCGCAGGTGCCTCTAAATTCTTTGCCAGTAACCACCTGCCTCAAATTGATCAGGACAAAAGAGAGCCCAAATACCACAGTAATAATGCCTAGAAGTACCAGAAATTGAGTCATTCTTTTTTATTTAGTAAACAGCTTTGACTTACCTTCAGTTCACAAAAGTAACAGAACTTTGAGTTTTCCAAAATGAATAGAAAAGCTAAAGAAGAAAAGACAGAGGCATTTGCACGCTTGCTTAATATTATGGATGAATTGCGTGAACAATGCCCCTGGGATCGCAAGCAAACCATGCAAAGCCTACGCAACCTTACCATCGAAGAAACATATGAACTGGCAGATGAAATTCTCAAAATGGACATGGGAGGCATCAAGGAGGAACTGGGCGATTTGATGTTACATATGGTTTTTTATGCACGTATCGCGGAGGAAAAAGAAACATTTGATATAGCCGACGTACTACATGCCGTTTGTGAGAAATTGATACGCAGGCATCCGCATATTTACGGGGATGTTGTGGTAGAAAACGAAGAAGAGGTCAAGAAAAATTGGGAAAAACTAAAATTAAAAGAAGGTAAAAAATCTGTCTTGTCCGGCGTGCCTGATAGCTTGCCTGCCCTGATCAAAGCACAGCGGATGCAGGAAAAAACCGCCAAAGTCGGGTTTGAATGGGATAAAACAGAGGAAGTCTGGGAAAAAGTCGTCGAGGAAATGGAGGAATTAAAAGAAGCTGCGGAATCAGAAGACAAGGCAAAGATGGAAGAAGAGTTTGGAGATACCTTATTTGCACTGGTCAATTACGCCCGATTTATCGATGTCGACCCGGAAACAGCACTTGCCAAATGCAATCAGAAATTTAAACGTCGATTTGAATACATTGAGCAAAAAGCTGGCGATCAACTAGAAAGCATGAGTCTCGAGGAAATGGATGCCTTGTGGAATGCGGCCAAGTCCGCCTTGCGTAAATAGAGCTAAGTTTCTGTCAAGATCAAAAAAATAATATCTTGAGGGTTGGATAATCCTTCTTAAATATCAATCAATAAATTCAGGCTATGTTGCAGAAATTTGTCATCAGCCCCATGGAGAAGTTCATCAAAATTGAGAGCTTCAGTGGTATTTTATTGTTTTTCGCCACCATCATCGCCCTGGTTTGGGCCAATTCACCTCTTGGCCACTACTACGAATCCCTCTGGAGTTACAAGTTGGGCATCCAGATATCCAATTACGAATTAATCAAACCCCTCATCCTTTGGATCAATGACGGCCTCATGGCCATTTTCTTTTTCCTGATCGGCCTGGAAATCAAGCGCGAATTGACTGTTGGTGAACTCAACACAACAAAAAAGGCGATTTTCCCCCTTTTTGCAGCTGTTGGCGGTGTTGCCATACCAGGTTTGCTTTTTTTTCTGTTGAATGACAGCCCTGAAACACTGAAGGGTTGGGCCATTCCGATGGCAACTGACATTGCTTTTTCTCTTGCCATCATTAAACTTTTGGGAGACCGTGTCGGTCTGAGTGTAAAGATATTTTTAACAGCTTTCGCCATTGTTGACGATTTGGTAGCAGTGATGATCATTGCCCTTTTTTACAGTGGTGGGATCAGTTGGATGTACCTCGTAACTGCACTGGTTATTTTGGCCGTGATGTTTTTGCTGAGCTACCTTGATCTATTCAGTAAATACCTGCATCTGCTCGTGGGCGTTCTAGTTTGGTGGCTTTTTCTAAAAGCAGGCATCCATCCAACAATTGCCGGTGTTTTGCTGGCTTTTGTCGTACCGATAGAAAGAAAAATACGCTTGGATGAATTTACCGCATCGCTGGATGAGATTTCCTTGAATCTTAAAAAATCAATTGTCCCCGGGGTTGCCCTGCTCAATAAAAAACAAATAGAACACATCGACAACCTGGACGACTGGCTCTACGAAGCCCAATCTCCACTTCAATACCTCGAACACAAATTACACGATTGGGTCGCCTATATCATTATGCCCATTTTTGCCCTCTCCAATGCGGGCGTGACTGTTGAGTCAATGGATTCCTTAAATTATCGATTAATTCTATCGATAGCCGCAGCCCTCTTCGTAGGTAAATCCATTGGAATCTACTTCCTGTCTAACCTGGCCATCTGGACAGGAGCTTCGAAATTTCCGGACGGACTGAATCGAAAAAAAGTATTGGGTGTCTCATTCCTTGCTGGTGTCGGTTTCACCATGTCCATTTTCATCGCCAACCTGGCTTTTAATGACAATCAGGCTTTATTAGATTCAGCCAAGGTGGGCATTATTATAGGCTCATTACTCTCTGGGATTGCCGGTTATATCGTATTGAGCATGGCTGGTAGTGATAAAAAAATGGCTTCCTAACGATCAAAAAGGCTTGAATTTTGCCAATACGGCCATTTTACCTTTAGAAAGGGTTAATTGACCATTTGAAACTTTATAACTGTCTGTTTTACTTAATACTTTATCGAACTTTCTGGCTTGATCCATCACATTTTCTGGGCAGGCCATTTTTGAAGTGCCCAGCTTTCCAAATTGAATCCGACCCTCGCCAAGCAGGGTGTATGACCCCATGAAGACATTGCAGCCATTGTTGCCCGATAGTCGATTATCTCCAACATGGAGGGTGAGAAATGCAGTTTTAGTCTTTCCTTTTGGATCGATGCTCTTACCCATCAGTTCCACCAACATCCACTTCTTTCCTTCTATTCGTTCATCTGTACGTGTCTTTTCTAATATGTATTGTGCTGCCAAATCCCCTTGAATAACGGAGCCATTTTCATCGACTAAGCGCAAATGTCCCTCTCCTACTCCAAAGGTCTGGCTTTCACCCTCCTTTGGCTGAAGTGTGATTTGTGATCCATCTTCACTCCAATCTATTTGGCCGGTTTCCAGGAATGCTTTTTCATCTTTACCGAGATATATCGAAGACTTTTGGTAATTGCCTGACTTTAATAAGCTGATTTTGGTTTCTATTCCCTCACAGTCGGCACAAGGTAAAAGACCTGTGTAGGTTCCAAACCAGTCCACAGAGTGCTGAGTGGAGTGTATGTCTGGAGGTGGCTTTATCGTATCTGTATCGTCCGAGTAACTCAACTTATGGTCTTCTTTATATTTATTGCCATTGGAGCAGGAGGAGCATAAAAAAATAGCAAGGAATAAGAAAAATAGATAAAGTGCAATTGATCTCAACAATATAAAAGGCTTGAAATTCATACTTCACATCGATAGGATTTAGCATCCGCAAACTCCGAAAAATTCTTCTTTGAGGGTGGCACCATTTTCTTGTTTAATGACCAATTTTCCTGTCCGCTGATTTGCTCTAATGTCTGATTTACCCCCTCCTTTACTTTCGTAAAGAACGAGCACCTGCAATCCCTGAGGCGGTTGTTTCCTTGGGTAAATGATCTCTTGACCATCAAGAGAAATCATGGCTATATTTTTATCGGGATCAATTTTGCCATAAGATTCCAGATAAATGAATTTTTGAGCGTCGTACTCTGATTTATTTCTCGCTAGAGCACAGCTGCATCCATTAAAATTCTCCGGAATACCAGCTACAGCCGTAATGCTTTCGAAAGAAGCAGATGGAGAATTGCCTGAAGTCTCCGAGGCTGTTTTATCACTACACCCCATCAAAAGAAGGGACATGGTGAGGCTGAGTCCTAGTAAAACCAAAATGCGCTTGTTCATAGTTCTTTGACTTAAGCCTACTTTAAATGTACAGTAAATTTCAATTTGAGGACCCATGAAAACGCAATAACCGCTGCCCAAGTTTCGATTTTCTCACGCTTCATTAAAATACCGCGGTATCATTCTAAAATCTTATACGCAATCCTGCATTCATGTAAAAAACATTGTTGGCTGAGTCTTCTTCCTCTATGTCTTCGATATCGTCAAAGACTTCGGACAGGCCCCAGGTATACCCAAGGTCAGCGAAAAAGATGAGAAAATCCACCCCGACGCCACCATTCCACCCAAAAAGGAAATTATTTAAATCCTCATTCGGAAGGTCAAATTCACCATCTGTTTTAGAATCCATGACCACATTGGCTACAGGACCTGTAAAAGCCCTGAAATTTAGCTTTCTATCTGTCTCCTGATCGAATAAACGGAGGCCAAACATCACAGGAATGCGAATGCGCGAAACAGAAAAATCCGTTTCTGAGTCAATATTTTGAGTATTGATGTTATTCCTTACCAATTCATAATGCAAACCTGGCTGAATGTAGAAGCGCCCTGCTGTTCGTAAGTCCAAACCAATGGTATATCCAATCTTGCTGTCAAAGTCTACACCATCGAAATCCTCAATAGAGCTTGAAGTTATACCTACGGAAGGCAGGAGTGCTGTTTGCGCATCCATATTTGGATTCAAAAACGCATAAATCAGAAGGAATAAAAATATAGATTTTACGGTCGTTTTGTAACTGCTCAACATGGAAATGCGTTAATTCTCTTTAAGATAATGATTTTAAACATATTCAATAAGTATCTACCCTATTTTCTACGCAAGTACCAAGGCGCACCGTTATTTCCCGGAGAAGGAAGGAGCTCCCAATACAAATGATGAACATATTCTGGCATAACGGAAATTAAGGGCCAGACCAAATACCGGGATGAGAAGAAAAGACCTTTAGCGGTTTGAGAGATTCATCTTCTCAATCGTTGCAAATAATATCAGAACAGCTCAAATTAGCCGCGAATAGCTGCATGAAAATCATTGGACATATCTTTGAGAAAGACATGTCTCTGGAAAGTTTTAAAATAGAACCTTGTCTTTCTGATGTGTCTTAAAAAAATAAACTTGTGCCAGAAATGAAAAATAATTTTTCTGACTCGAATTGAAATATATCATATCACCGTTGCAGTCATTTTCTAAACTTTTAAAGCTTCTTCAGGTCTGAGTAAATTATTACCGAAGATTCAGGAAATATTGATTTAGCCAACAATGTAGTCTTCCGAATTCTTGAGTCATAAACTCTATTACATGCAAATGCTATACATCTAAGTTAGGTTGATAGCTTAAAACCAAATGAGGCCTATTTGCTATCCCAATTTACAAGCATTAAACATCCTGATTATCTTCTTTTTTATTGAGGCATCGTCAGATGATAATTTTGAGCTGATATAAGAGAGACCTTTACCGCCATATACCAGAATGATGGATAAAAACAGCCGTCAGCCAGTCTTTTGAATATGGCTTACAACAATTAGATCGAGACAGCTCCTTTGTGGGTGAATTGCAGTGTAGAATATCTATGAAAGAACAAGACAAAGATAAAATATACTTGGTCATTGATTAAAGTACATCTAAAAACAAGGCGGGCGTCAGTTGAGCAGAGAACGTTTGATCAAAAGATTTGCTAGACAGACAGGACGAGGCGAGTCCGTACAATTCCTTTCACGAGCAAAAACAATAAAAAATCAATCAGCCTAGTAGATCCCGAGAAAAGCATCGCTCCTGCGCCTTTGAGTCAGTTGCAATTCTTCAAGATGGGGTCTTAGTGAAAATAATTTCTCATCATCAATTGGAGCTTGGCGTCTTTCTTATCACCGTTACTTGACTGTACTCCCCTTTTTTCAAATTTGATCTAAACTGGACACTCCTTTCGTCCTGAATCTCAATCATGGCTGTATTTAGTCCTTGAGATCCCTGATTAAGCGCTTCAATGCGGAACACATTGCCCTCTTCCTCGAGCTTCACCTCGAGTTTAAATTTTTTGTTCTTTACCGAGAAGTGATCAAGAAGTAGACGTTCATTGTGATACACATTGATAATATCACCATCTTCATTTCTGCTATCCCATATGTCAAATATGATTTCCTCTCCTGAGGCAAACAAATTCAAATTTTCCGATGCCCCTAAGTTATGCACATGAAGGCTATCAAAAAACTCATTCAGATCATAGTCTATTTTCAGACTATCGGGCACTTTCTTTGATTTCTGAATTTTATTGGAAGCTCTTTTAGCAACATCCTTTATCGCTTCAGATCCCACTAAATCCAATGACCCTCTCGCACATTCCTCGCCACTACCGTAAAATCCCTTAAAATTTCCTTTAATTCTCGGACGATCTGAAAATGGATCTATCAACTCACCTTCAAAATCTATAAAACAAAAAGATTCATCTGAAATTTTTGATTTGGTATAAATAATGTCCTTTTCTTGAAACTGGATCGTACCTGATTCAGGAAGAATCGTCCCCTCAATGTGGTTTTTTGTTTCGTGTCTGCCAAGCAAGTCAGTCAGCGAATGGCCCGTCAATTCATTATCATTTCTATCATACTGTAATATGTAAGAAATTGGCCGATCCTCTAGTCCTTCCAATCGAATGACGCCGAAAAAATAATTGCTTTGGGCATGGGCAAAATAATGAAGAAGAAGTAAAATTGGAACTAAATAATATTTCTTAATCACATTAGAAGAGTTGGTAAAAAATTCAGATATTGATGCAAATTAATCATTCTCAAATTAAATATTCAATAATGAAAACACGATTACTTCTGATCCTAAGTGTACTTGTCTTGGCATGCAGCATGAGTTATGCTTCATTTCCTGTTGACAAAACCGACAAAGCTGAACAAGTTGTCAATCAAGAAAACTTGACCGTCTATCAGGCATCTGATCTACAAATGGAATCCAAAGAAAGCATTTCTGAACTTTCCACCATGGCAAACGATGCTTCTGAGCAGGATGGTGAATCAAAAGGAAAAAGCCAGTTGATTGCGCTTATTCTAGTCGCTCTTTTAGGAGGCTTAGGTATCCATAGATTTTATCTTGGCTATACATGGCAAGGTGTTGTTCAATTATTGACTGCAGGTGGCTGCGGTGTATGGGCCATCATTGACCTCATTCGTATCGTAACTGGAGATCTTAAGCCTAATGGCGGAGAATACACGGAAACGCTTTAAACAAAGATTTCAAGGATCGAGCCCATTCATGGTGCTGATCCACATTGTAATAGTCATTGCCCCGGTTGTACTGATCTTTTTACCTAAAGATTACTTCAACACGGGGCAATCTATTTGCGTGTCACAACTTCTTTTTGACCTGGAGTGTTACGCGTGTGGCATGACCCGGGCTGTCATGCACATGATTCATTTTGATTTCCAATCTGCCTGGGAGTTCAATAAATTGGCTTTCCTCGTGTTTCCTCTTCTCATTCCGCTTTGGTTGAAATCATTTTTCATCATCATAGGATATCCTCTCCCTCGATTCATGAAGAAGCATATGTAAACTGTGTCAGAATTTAATTGATGACACATTCGTGCCTCTGAAACTATCAATCGATCTTTATAGCCTTGAAGAGAAAATTACCCATAAAAAGACCTATACCCATCT
>Ga0102929_1002119_pt1 | contig 11800 bp, 11 predicted proteins | sample SalPonR1_B_D2_MG_FD_78510 | JGI IMG/M metagenome (GOLD analysis project Ga0102929, IMG submission 78510) | Salt pond soil microbial communities from South San Francisco under conditions of wetland restoration - Salt Pond MetaG R1_B_D2_MG | ecosystem: Environmental > Aquatic > Marine > Intertidal... | reverse complement strand
GGACCGGCGCTGATTGACGTGATTGAGAAGAAGAAGCCGGATATCCTGCTGATGGGTACGGTTGCCCGCACCGGTTTGCCCGGCCTCCTGATCGGCAACACGGCCGAATTTGTGCTCGGCAAGATCAGCTGCTCGGTCCTGACCGTCAAGCCGAAGAATTTCAGAACGCCCGTCAGCTGACCGGGATCAAAGTGTGGGACGCCCCGGGGAGCCACCGAAGAAACAAATTCGCAGCGAGGTCCTCAATCAAGCCGATGGCGAAACAGCCAGGCCGCCGGCGAAAGGTTAGGCCCAGCCTTTGCGGCCGGTAAAAAAGAGCAGCAGCAGAGTCCCGGCGAGAGCCAGCAGACTCGGGAAGGAAAAATCGCTGGTCGCCATGTAGAGCATGGCCACCAGGAAGAGCAAGGTCAGGGACCCGCTGGTGATCTTCCAGGAAATGACCGACCCCTTGAAGACGAAGAAAGCGATGAGGAGAAATGCGGCGATAAAAAACTTCGAGAGAATGAAATGATAAGAACTTCCCCCGGGCAGCATGTATTCATCGAAACCGTACCAGAAAAGCCCGCCCCAGGTTGCCGCTGCAGCGACAGCAAAAAACGCCCGGACCCGGAATTCCAGTTTTGAAAGATCTTCCTCTTCGGGTTCAAAAGGATATGCGGTGGTGAAAAATTGTTTGAGCAAGTCCATGGGGTCTCCTTCCCCCTGATATCAAGTTTTGCTTCCTCGAAAGCAAAGTCCGGCGGCGCGAAGAGGCGTTTTGGGCAGCCAGGGTTGCCACCTTGCTGTCAAACTTAACGTAAGGAAGGACCCAGGTCAACGAACGGCAGACGGATTTTTCGAAGTTCGCGCCGATCTTTGGCCTGCAGCCGGAAAGAACAGAAACCGACGCTGCACGATTTTACATGAACACAGAAGGCGGGTCGTTTGTTTTCAGGTCCTGCCCAGGTAGCGCAGAGCATAATGCTTTTCGATTGGCTGTCACGGTTTGGTGGTCAGTATCTGGCTGACCTGCGAGGCCAGGTCGTGCCGCGAAAACGGCTTGTGAAGGAAATGGGTCCCTTTTCCTAGGATGCCATGATGAGCGATGGCATTGCCGGTGTATCCCGACATGTACAGGCACTGGAGCCCGGGGTGGGCAAGCTGCAGCCGTTCGGCCAGTTCCCGGCCATTCATTTCCGGCATGACGACGTCGGTGATCAGCAGTTGAATTTCGCCGGCATGTGCTTCGGCCAGAGTCAGGGCGCGCACCGGGGAGTCGGAGGTCAGGACCTGATACCCCAGGTCTGTCAGCATGGTTTTGGTCAGTTTCAGAATGGCCTGTTCGTCCTCCACCACCAGCACCGTCTCCCCGCGGCCGCGAGGTGTTTCCGGAGGGAGAGAGGGTGTTTCGGATTCAGCCTGCCCCGTGAAGCGCGGCAGGTAGATTTTGAAGGTGGTCCCCAGGCCCGGTTCGCTGTAGACATTAATGTAACCTTTGCTCTGTTTGACGATGCCGTAGACTGTCGCCAGACCCAGGCCGGTGCCTGAACCCAAAGGCTTGGTGGTGAAAAAGGGCTCGTAAATGTTTTCCAGCGTTTCCTGATTCATGCCGCAGCCGTTGTCGCTGACCGCCAGCACGACGAAATCTCCAGGGGTGAAGCCGGGATGGTGGTTGCAATAAGTCTGGTCGAGGGTGGTCAGCTCGGTTTCAATGGTCATTTTGCCAGTGTCGGTGATGGCATCCCGGGCATTGATGCAGAGATTGGCGAGAATCTGGTCAAGTTGCGAGGGGTCGATTTCCACCGGGCACAGGTCATTTGCCGGCTCCCAGATCAAATCGATATGCTCGCCGAGCAGTTGGCGCAGCATCTTCAGCATGCTTTCGACGGCTTCGTTAAGATCCAGGACCTTGAGGTCCAGGGTCTGTTTGCGGGCAAAGGCCAGCAGTTTCCGGGTCACGTCGCGGGAGCGTTTGGCGGCGGCAAGAATTTGCTCGAGGTCTTCCTGAAGAGGGTCGGTCTGCACTACTTTCATCTGCGCCAATTCCGCATAGCCGATGATCACCCCGAGCATATTGTTGTAATCGTGTGCCACGCCTCCGGCCAGGCGACCCACTGTTTCGATCTTCTGGGCCTGACGTAGCTGGTTTTCCAGTCTTTCTCTCTCTCGTTCGCCTTGTTTCCTTTCGGTTATGTCCTGGACAAAGCCGATGGCGCGGACCGGCTGGTCGGAGTATGTGAACTCCAGTGAGGCTTTTTGCCGGACCCAGCGGGTTTCCCTGCCGATCAGCAAACGGTGCTCGAGCTCGTAGGCCTCGCCTTCGAGCGCGGCCTGCCATCTCCGGTCGACCTCACCTCGATCATCAGGATGGACCCGGCGCATAAAGATACTGTAATTGAGTTCGGTTTCGAAGGGGATGCAGAAGATCCGGTGAATCTCGTCGGTCCAGAGCAAATGGTCGTTTTCGATGTCGTATTCCCAAGTGCCGATCTGGCCGAGTTGCTGCGACTTTTCCAAAAGGTCCTTGTGGTGACGCAGCTTTTCCTCAGTCCGCTTGCGGTCGGTAATGTCGATAAAGCTGATTACTGCACCGATGACCTTTTCATTCTTCAGCACCGGGTGGGACCAGAGCTCCGCGGGGAAGCTGGTGCCATCGGCTCGCCAGAGGGTTTCTCCGTCCAGATGGATCTTTCTGCCCTCAAGGAATGATGCGTAAATGCTACAATTTTCCACAGGGTGGGGAGAGCCGTCCGCCTTATGGTGGTGGATGCGTTCGTGCATATTGGAACCGATCAGTTCTTGCTCCTTTGCGTAGCCGAGCATTGCCAGCCCGCTGTGGTTGCAGAAAGAACAGTGCCCCTCCCGGTCAAGGCCGTAGATGCCTTCGGCGGCAGAGTCGAGGATCAGCCGGGACAAGGCCTCACTCTCGGCCAGTTCCTGCCGGGTCCGCTTGCGTTCGCTGATGTCCCGGAAAAACCCCTGCATGAGGCGTTTTTTTCCGATTTGCACCACGGCGGCCCGGATTTCCACGTCGATAATGTCGCCAGACGCGGTGACCATCCGGCTTTCCAGAGTTTGACCCTGGTCCTTTTGCAGGTGACGCCGGAAGATTCTGGTCAGCCCTCCTTCGTTTTCCTCCTCGGGATGGAACTCCCGCTGCGGACGACCGATGATTTCTTCCCGGCTGTAGCCGAGCATGTGGGCGAATGCTCTGTTGCAGTCGACGAGAATGCCGGTCTCCGGATCCGCCAGCCCGATGCCGTAAATAGCGTCGTCGAACAAGCGGCGCAAATGGGCATCCCGCTCGGTCAGATCCATGTACATTTTCTTGAAGAAAAGCAGGATCATGCCGAAAGCAATGGTAACTGCGCAAAGTGTGGCGATCAAGTAGCCGAAGGGAGCGAACCATTCCATCGGTCGCAGGAAAGGGAAATTGGCGCGGTGCAGTCCCCACAGAATGAAGGTCACCCCCACCACCGTCTTGCCGGCGCCAGTCGGCAGGTCTGAGCGCAAAATGATCCAGCCGACCCAGATATTGATCCAGGCCATGACGCCGAACAGGGGTATCGTCAGCAGCAGGAAGGAGAAATCGGCAAATACGCCGATTGCGGTCCAAAAAAAGATCGCGGCAAACACCAAGTTCCAGGCCGGTGTCATTTTCCGGCCGATAAAGACCAGAGTCCCTCGATACAACAGGAAAAGGCTGATGACGATGGTGGCAAGATTGCCGAAGTACAAGGCGGGGTTTGGACCGGAGACCAGCAGGGGGAGCAGAAAAACATATCGCAGCGAGTAGACGCTCCAGGAAGCCGCCCAGAGCAGGAGGTATTGTTTGCGATAGAGGAAAAAAAAGGCCCAGTAAGTCAGGCTGAGGAGGATGGAACCAACAAGGGTGGTGATGACCGCAGGAATCATCCAGGTCATTTCAGTTCCTTCCAAAAAAAACCGCTTTCCGGTGGTGGTTAGGTAATCTGGTGCTTGGCGGGACATATCTGAGGCAGTCCCGTAAATTTAATGAATTAAAATCGACCCGTCAATGCAAATATTCCTTTAGAAAGAGTTGGGTGGTGACCTGCAAAGACTGTCCGGTTTGGTGCCGCACTTCTCGGACAGGCCCGCTGATAAATATCTTGTTGGCAGGTAAAATTCAGTAAAGGTAGCCGGTAATGATGACCAGCATCAGTATGAGCATCAGAATCCAGAAAAAAACGCCGAAAAATCCCGGTTCCGGAGCGGTTTCCCGCGCTCTGGCCACGGCGACCCCGGATGGTGGAATAAGAGCGACCAGCAGAACGGCAAACAGGACCCCGGCAGTGAGGAAGGGCAGCCAGTAGACCCCGTAAACCGGGTAGCCGAATGGAACCACCCAGATGCCCACGGCCCAGGTCAAGGTCAACAGAAGGATAAAGAAGGCGAACAGGGAGGAACCCCGGTGCCGGCGATATCCGGCGCCGAAGATGGCGGTCAGCATGGCGACGATAAGCAGGACAATGATCAAGTCAGCGAGAAACATAACCAGGCTCCAGGAAGGAAGGGGTACTCAAATCAACGATTCAAAGGATTGTCCTACAGCAGAGTTTGGAGAAGTTTCCGGCTCAATATGAATAAATCAAAGTGGGTCGGAGAATCTTTCCGGGTTATTTCAGTAGCCAGGCAGCCAGTCCATACATCAGAAACAGGCCGCCAGTGAAACAGCCGACATGCAGCAGGGCCGCCTTGGGCGCTGCCTGGACCTTGATCTCCGGGATCAGGTCGGAAGCCGCGATGTAGATGAAATTTCCGGCGCCGAACAACACCAGCCCCGAAACGTCGAAATTCTGCGCTGTGAAATAAGCGATGACCGCCCCGACCGGAAAAGACAAGGCGGAGACCACGTTGCCCAGCAACGCGCCCTTTTTCGACCATCCGCCATGGAGCAATATTCCGAAATCTCCTAATTCCTGCGGGATTTCATGGGCCGCGGCAGCAATCCAGGCGACGGTACCCGCACTCGGCGAAATCAAAAAAGTGCTGGCAATGCCCAGACCACCGAGAAAATTGTGCAGTCCATCGCCGATCAGGATCAGATAGGTGGCGGGTTTTTTCTCCGGCGAACGATCCTGGTGGGAATGATGCCAGTGCAGGAACTGCTCAAGAAAAAGGAACAAAGTGAAGCCGCAGACCAGCCACACCGCTGCCGGCAGTGGCTGAAGGGCCCGGATACCCTCCGGCAGCATGTGAAAGAAAGCTCCGCCAAGCAAGGTTCCTGCAGCCAGGGCAATCAAGGGCAGCAGCAGGCGTTCCAGGGTTGCCGGCCGCAAAAGTGTGCTGAGGCCGCCGACCAGGGCGATGGCACTCATCAGCAGACCGCCGCTTATGATCCAGAGCAGGGGATGGGTCATGGCAACCTTGTTGGCGGTATTCCTCGGCGGACGCTCGACCAGTCGAGCGTCCGCCGCCGGGAGCGTGGGCAGCGAGAGTTTTACAACCGCGGCACCGGACACCCGGGGAAAATTTTCCCGGAAACTGCCGGTCTTACTTTTTTATAACCGGCTGGCCGGCCTGCTTCCAGGAATCCAGACCGCCTTCCAGGGGGTAAACCTGCTGGTAGCCGTTTTCGAGCATCGCAAGCGCCAGACTGGCGCTCGATTGTTCGTTCGGTCAGGTGCAGTAGGTGACGATGAAGCTGTCCCGGGGCAACTCCAGCATCACCGCAGCCAGCTGCTCGTTGTTGCCGACACGGATGGCGCCCGGGATCTTGGTGGTCGCCTGGTCCCAGGCGTCGACTCTCCGGCTGTCGAGAAAGACAATCGGATCACCCTGCTGCATTCTGGCCAGGACCTGGTCGATGGAGATACGTTCAGGGTCCTCGCCGACTGCGGCAGAATGATCATGCCCGGCATGTTCGGCAGAGGGCATTGTACAGGCAGCCAGGCCCCAAAAAACAAAGCTCAGCATGTAGAGCCATTTTCGAGTTTTCATTGATTCCTCCCATGGGTTTTCTATTATTCTAGCAGAGAGTGGCCGTATAGGAATAGGTGCCGGTCACCCAGACCATTCGGCAGAGCTCCCAATAGCAGTTGCCGGCCAATTACAGTGTATTTTTTCTCGGGAACAGCAGGGACATGCAAATCGTAGACGTTGCCTCACCGCAGGAACTGGCGAGCATTCGGACGCTTTTCCGGGAGTACCAGGCTTTTCTCGGGATCAACCTGGAATTCCAGGGCTTTGCCCGGGAACTGGCCGCTCTGCCGGGGGAATATGGCCCGCCGCAGGGAGCGCTGCTGCTCGCCAGGGAAGGCAGGGAAGTTTTGGGTTGCGGCGCGCTGCGGCCGCTGACCGCCTCCGGAGCGGGAATCTGTGAGATGAAGCGACTCTATGTGCGCCCTGCAGGTCGGGGCCTGGGGGTTGGCAGAAAGATAGCAGTGCGTCTGATCGAAAGAGCTGCCGCTCTCGGCTATGCGGCCATGGTTCTCGACACCCTCGCCCATCTGACGTCGGCAATCCGCTTATACCAGTCTCTGGGGTTCGAGCGCACCGAACCCTATTATGACAACCCCCTGCCCGGGGTGTCTTATTGGCAGCTGGAGCTCGAGAAGTCCGGATGGACGAAGTAACCGGATCCCGGCTGCCATGAAAAACTGCAGTCAGCTTCAGCCGATCAAGCCGCCCAGGATGGCCGCCAGGGTCACGCTGCTGGCCAGCACCCAGAGACTGACTCCCTGGGCCAGCGGACGGATACCAACCCTCCGCAGGATCTCTCTGGTCAGCCCGGTGCCGATCAGGAACAGGGTCACGACCAGCGCCTGTCTGGCGAGCAGGGTCAGGCCGGCCCAGACATTCGCGAACTGCGGCAGCAGAGAGTGCAGGGCTGCCGCCAGCACAAAGCCGATGATAAACAGGGGGACTCTGGCCCGGGCCCGGCAACGGGTCGACCCGGCCGCAGCCAGGACGAAGGGAATAATCCACAGGGCACGCGTCAGTTTGACCGTGGTGCCTGTAGCCAGCGCGGCCGGCCCATAGGCGGCCGTTGCGCCGACCACGCTGCTGGTGTCATGGATGGCCAGCGCGGCCCAGAGACCGAACTGATGTTGATCGAGATTCAGCAGGTGGCCGAAGAACGGGAAGACCAGCAGGCCGATCGCGTTCAGGCTGAACACGGTGGCCAGAGCGAGGGCGGCCTGGTCATCGCGGGCCTTTATGATCGGCGCCATGGCGGCGATGGCGCTGCCACCGCAAATGGCGGTGCCGAAAGCGATCAAAATGGAGGTGTTGCGTTCGGTGCGGAACAGGCGCCCGAAAACCTGGCCGGCCAGCAGGATCAGCATGATGCCGATGACCGTATAGAGGAAGGAGCTTTTGCCGACTTCCCAGACCTGAGCAAAGCTCAGGCCGAAGCCGAGCCCGACCACGGACATCTGCAGCAGCCTCCTGCTCCAGGCTGCAGTCTGTCCGGGCCAGGGATTGCCGAGCAGCAGGCTGAACAGGATGCCGGCGAGCAAGGCATGGACCGTGCTGACTGCGGGCACCAGGCAGGCTGTCAGCAGGGTCAGGAACAGAATTTTTTGTAAAAAGCCCCTATCCATACTGCACTTAATAGCATAAGGGCCTGCCCCTGAAGTATTTCATTTCGTTGCGAAAGGCCAATAAATCTGAAAATCTTTTCTGGCAGGCTTCTGGGGCCATTCGATAACAGGCACTGACGCCAGGCCCAAAGACAGACCCTTCTTTTATGCGAGCCATGCAAAAGATTCCTCAAAACAGCAGCTGGGATTCAAGGAAGGACATAAACGTCCGGATCAATTTATGCAAAAAAATGGCCCCGCATCAGGAGGTGAGTGCGGGGCAAATGGGTTTCTGTGTCTTAGGAGGGAGAACATGAGTAACATGTCCTGTTGATGATTAGTTTACTCATTTCGTCAGATATGTCAAGAAGAAAATGAAATTCTTTCTCATTTGCGCGGTTTTTCCGTGTCTGCCCAAAATCTCTTGTGTTTTCTGCTGTTTCCGGTTGCCATATTGGTGGAGAAACTCCCGGTCAAGCGCATCTGCGCGGGAAAAAGCACTTCAGGATCAGGACCAGCAAGACCACTGCGACCGCCTGCATGAAAAGGGAATCGCTCGCATGGCCGAGATCGCTGACCCAGCGGGTGATGTCAAGGTCCAGCAGAAAACACAGCCGGTTGGTCAGCCAGCCGAAGATCAGCGAGCAGGTCGCCGAAAGAGTAGCCCAGACCGTTGCGAATCCGTTCAAGGCGTGGTTTCGACCAGGGCGGCCAGATCGCAGACGCACAGTTCGCAGCTTTGCAATGCCAGCAAGATGGTCAGGCGGGTCGGATCTCCCAGCAATTTGAGGGTTGTTGCCAGGTGAGCCATCTGCCTGCGTTCCGGTAAACTCCGCCGGGCCTGGGCGATGAGCTCGGCATGGATGGCGTTGATTTGGCAAATCTCCTGATGCAGGGTTTTTCTTAATGTATGAACAGGTGTTCAGTTATATATATGTATGCAGCTTATGCCTGGGGTGGGTGAAATGTCAACCGTCCGGGAGGGGGTGCAAGAAGCGGGCAGCCAGTATGGGGTGGATGCCCGCCGTCAATCCGGGTCCTTTTAAAAACAGGATGGGGCTGAAGCAGGTTTTCTACTTTTCTGCAACATTTAAAATCAGCAAGGGACCATCCGGCACAATCGCCCAGCGGGCATTTGGACCGTACCGGTCGAGCAGCTCGGCGATGGCTCTGGTCATATTCCTGACCGGTTTGAAATGATATTGCCGCAGTGTGTCTGCGTCGATACCATGGGTATAGACCCAAATCTCCTGCTTCAACATCACCTGGTAAGTTTCCTGGGCGCACCATTGGTCCGGGAGAAAGAATTCCTTCTTCATCAGCTTTTCGATAAAAGCCTGCGGCGTGGTGGCATGCTCGAAAACAGCGCGGTACTCTTCGCTGCCGAAACCTTCCAGGCATTCCGTGGCGATCAGGATGACCCCGCCTTCGCGTGTTGCTCCGGCCACGCCGGAGATGCCCTTGGCCGTCTGGTAAAGGTTGCAGTCGAGCGGAGCCCCGGCATTGGTTGTGACGACAAAATCGAGGGGCTCATCCAGGGTCCGGATACAATGGCGGGAGAGGAACTCGACCCCTTCCAGGTGGGCCTTGACCGGATGGCCGGCAAACACTCCCGTGATTTTCTTGCTGGTATCGAGCGTGACGTTGACGATAAAGTCGGCTCCCGCCTGCTCCATGATCGCGAGGCCGGCTTCGTGAAAAGGATTCCCCTCCAGGATGCCGTAGCGGGTTCGCGGATGGGCCACCATTTCCGGGCCATGCATGAATTCCAGGGTTTTAACCGACGAGATTCCGGGCAGTATGGATTTCCGCCCGCCTGAGAACCCCGCCCACATGTGGGGCTCGATGAAACCGGTCAGTATTTTCAGGTCTGCCGCCAGATAATGCTTGTTGACCAGGGCCGGCACGCCATCCCCGATATGCCCGACCAGAACCATGTCCTCCTGGTTCTTGGAGAAGTGATTGATGATCCGGTAAGTCTTGGCGACCTCTCTGCCGACCAGGCGTTCCAGCTCCTGTCCCTCGTTGGGCCGATGGATGCCGGTCGCAATCAGTATCGTGATTTTGTCCCCAGGGATGCCCGCCGCCAACAGGTGGCGAATAATGACCGGCAGCAACAAGGCGTTCGGCACAGGCCGTGTGATGTCACTGATGACGATAACTGCGTCAGCTTTGCCTTGTGCGATTTCCCGGAGAGGTTGTGACTCGATCGGCTGTCTCAGGGCCTGCTCGACGGCTTCCTCGGGCACCGGCAGAACAGGCGCCTCTTGCGGATAAAGGACGCCGACAAACTGGGAGGTTTGCGGAAAGTCCAGATCAAGACCCTTTTCTCCATACTTGAGACGGATGTGCATCGTGTCCTCCTCGTGAGATTTCCAAGTTTACGGGAAACTATCCGTTTCCTCGTTGGTCTCTGTACTGTTTGGCCGGCGACGCCCAAGCAGTTGTTCTTTTCTCAAAAAGATCGATGGCCTCGACCGGAATAAGCCTTTCCCGGCAAGGACCATATTTCGAAACGAAAAGATTCAGACCAAGGCGGCATCCAGGGTATTGGAGGCTTCATGCAGAAGCGCACAAAACGCCTCAGCGGCCGGCGAGAGGCTGCGGTCTTTCAAGGTCGCCAGCCAGAGTTGACGTTGCACCGTTAATCCTTCCACATCGATCTTCCGGAGTTCGCCCTTTGCCAGCTCCCGCCGGATGGAAAGCGGAGACAGAAAAGCGCAGCCGAACCCGTTTGAGACGGCCTGACGGACAGCTTCATTGCTGCCGAGCCGTGCGGCAACCCTGAGCCGAGCCGGATCGAACCCGGCCGCCTGCAACGCCTTGTGAAGTGCATCGCCGCTGCCGGAACCGCTTTCGCGCAGCACGATGGATTCAGAGGCCAAATCATCGAGGACGATCTGCTCTCGGCCATGCCATGGATGGCCTCTGCCGACGACCAGAAACAGGAGATCGCTTGCCAGGGAGGTGAAGGCGACGCCTTTTGCAGGCAAACGGCTGCCGATCACAGCCAGTTCAATTTCGGCAGAGGTCAGACTTTCGAGCATCTCGCGGCTGTCGCCGGCGAGCATATTCAGGATAATGCCAGGATGTGTGTTCGCCAGATGCTCAAGAATTTGCGGAATGAGATAGTTGGCGGGGATGTTGCTGGCACCAATCAGCAAGCTGGCCCGTTGCAACCCCCGGAAACCGGCCATGGCCTGCAGCAGGGTGTCATGCTCGGCGAGCACCCGGCGAGCGTGTTGGAGGAACAGGTCGCCTGCCGCAGTCAAAACCGCGCCCTTGCCGGTGCGGTCGAGCAGGCGGGTTTCAACTTCACGCTCCATGCTGGCCACATGCTGACTGACGGTCGACTGGGTCAGCGTCATTCGCTCTGCGGCCTGGGAAAAACTGCCGGTTTCGGCTAAGGCGACAAACAGTTTGAGTTGACGAAGATTCATGGCGGAAGCCTATTGGTAAATTCGATAGTAACTATTGGTTTGTTGGAAAATATCAATTCGGCCAAGCCAAGTCAATCGGCGAAAATCGCGCGGCTTAATAGGTCATTCTTGGTTTTCCCGATGACCGGAGCGTTCTCCCCTCTCGCAGCAAGTCCCCTGTAGTCCATAAACGGTCGCAACTTGCTTGTCCGGTCAACAGCGCCGCTGAGGATGAAGACCGCCCAGGTGGTAATGACCGACGGGTTGCTGAGGCCGGACAGGGCCTCCTGGGTCGGCACCAGTCCGGTCAAGGCCAGAATGCTCATGGTGAGCAGGGCGGTAGCTTCCAGGGGCCCACTCGTTAACCGGTAAAGAACCAGGGCCACAGGCCAGGCCATTAAGCATCAGGTGATCAACTCTGGCATAATTCGCTTCCGGGTCAAGGTCGGCGTCGGACATCAAAGGGCCAATCTTTCAGTCTTTAATCATACAATAAGAACCGCCAGGATGCTTATCAGACCTGCCGGGCGAAAAAATCGGATCTTGGCGGGCGGCGGGTAGAAGAAGAGTGCCGAAAAGAAAATTGGCAAGAGGGGAAATGTCTGTTTGGGCGGGCGGACTTTTTGCGCTTTCAGGCAGAGGGGCTATAATGAGATTAAGCTCACATGGAGGTCATCTCATCGAACTCGCGGGCGGCAGGAGAAAGCTGAGAAAATTCCTGAAAAATCATCGCCCAAACATGAGGATGGCCTCTCTTTTTGGATTGAAAGTGTTCTTCTCTCTTGCTGAACCATTCTGGGGAGCAGCGAGGCTGGCACGATGGCTTGCTGATCACGCCTAATACGGTCTCTTTTTCGG
>Ga0102929_1002115_pt1 | contig 11809 bp, 9 predicted proteins | sample SalPonR1_B_D2_MG_FD_78510 | JGI IMG/M metagenome (GOLD analysis project Ga0102929, IMG submission 78510) | Salt pond soil microbial communities from South San Francisco under conditions of wetland restoration - Salt Pond MetaG R1_B_D2_MG | ecosystem: Environmental > Aquatic > Marine > Intertidal... | reverse complement strand
CGTTGAGGTGGCCTACAAGGAAGGGGATCCGCGTTCGATCCTCGCCGCAAAGAACGACTTCTATGACGCGATGCACACGGGGGCGCGCAGTCAGATACTGTCCAAGATGCTTGGCACCGTCCTTGCTCAGATCTGGCGGTGGCGCGCGATGGGGCTGACGCATCCAATGCGCTCGGCGGGGCGGTCAGTCGAAAGCGTCCGAAATCTCCGGAAAGTGGTGGATGCAATCAAGGCCGGCGATGCAGAAGACGCGGAACGCGCCGCCAAGGAAGATGCACGGCGCGCAGCTGCCGAAGTCCTGCGCCTCCTCGATGCCAAAGACGACGACGGTCACTCTTCGGGACGGTCCGTGTTGCAGACCGACTGACGGGATCAGGCTTTGAGATGCCTGTCCAGATAGCCGATCGTGCGATCGATTGCGGCCACCTGGACGTCATTGAGATCATAACTGCCATCGGCGCGCCGGACAGGGTAGATGTATCCGTGCAGGTCGTGATCGACGCTGAACCACTCCGCGTCCTTGCCCGCCTCTTCCAGCAGCTCAAAACTCGTACGGAAGATGCCCTGAAGATGGTCCTCATCCCGGCCAGTCACGAGAATGGGCGTCTTTATGGTCGAAATCCGCTGACGCGCGAGATCCATATCGATGCGACCGCGGACCTTCTCCACCTCCGCCATCTGCATGTCCTCTATATTGCGCAGTTGGGTCTCTTCGTTGACGAATGCCGTGTTGTCGGGGTTCAGGGCCAGGAATTCGTGATTGGCGGGCTCGCTGGCAACGGCAGCGCGGACGCCGTGGTATTCCGAAGTCAGCTTGAAGATCATCTCGCCGCCGTGGCTCATCCCGATCAGGCCGATCCTGTCGGGATCGACGTAGGGCAGCGCCTTGACCTGCTCGATGATCGCAATCTCGTCCTCGTATTCGAGCGGCGAGCGATTGAACATCTCCCGACCCTGCCGCCCGTCACGCACGAACGGACCGCCGTTGTTGTAGCCCAGCTCGACCTCGGTCCGATACCGCAACCAGGCGCAGGCATAGCCTGCGTCGACGAGCCTTTGCATGGTGTAGCCTCGGGTCCGAACGGCATCGCGGACCCACGCCATTCCCTCGCCGCCATTTCCGGAGGCGAGCAGGACGGTCGGGAACGGCCCATCGCCCGGGGGTTTTGACAGGCCGATCGGGGCATAGAGGCCATCCCATGTCTCCAGATACATCAGGTGGACCTCTCGTCCGTCCACTGTCTCTGTCAGCACAACCTTCTCGGGGTCGATCTCAAGCGTCATCGAGCTCACTCCTGTCTTTCAGTCTTTGCTGGGGTCGAGGACGCAGGCGACATTGTGGTCGAATCCACGGTCGGTCAGCTGAACCTCGTCCACCGCTTGGAAGCGGATCCGTACGGAAGCACCGTCGATCGACAATTCCTCCATCGCGCGCTGCATCGCGGCGGGCATGGCAGGGGACCGCAAGGCCCCGGCCAGCCGCTCGGCCGAGCCCGTGTCGGAGAACCGCAGCGAGGCATCAAATGCGCTCATCCGCTCGACGCCCGCCAAGGTATCGAACATGCCCGGGCTCTCCTCGAGCCAACGGACCACATCGTCGATTTCCCATCCGCAGATCGGCGTGGCTACCGGACAGCGGGTGTGGAATCGGCATCCCTGGGGCGGCCGGGCCGGATCGGGTATGTTGCCCTCGAGAGCCTGGAGCTTGGCACCGTCTTCGTCTGTCAAGTCAGGCTTGGCGGCCATCAGCGCAAGCGTATAGGGGTGCTGCGGGTCATCGAACACGGTCTTCGTCTCACCGGTCTCCGACACTCTGCCGAGGTACATCGCGACCAGCCGGTCAGCCATGTGTTGGACCACGGCCAGGTCGTGGGTGATGAACAGGTAGGCGAGATTGTTATCACGCTGCAAATCATTGAGGAGATTAAGAATTTGCGCCTGAACCGAGACGTCGAGAGCTGAGGTCGGTTCGTCGAGAACAATAAGTTCCGGATCGAGAGCCAGGGCCCGCGCGATCGAGATGCGCTGCCGCTGGCCGCCGGAAAACTGGTGCGGATACCGGTAGAGGTGATGCCGGCCCAGGCCCACCATTTCGAGCAGGGACACCACCCGCTCGGTCAGTTCGGCACCCGAGGCCTCCTTGTAGACCCTCAGCGGTCGCCCGACGATATCGACAACGAGATGCCGGGGATTCAGCGACGCAAAGGAATCCTGGAAGACCATCTGGCAGTTCCGCCGGAAGCGGCGCTGAGCGTCCCCTTGCAGAAGGTCGATGCGGTGGCGAGCCTCGATGTCCGCAATCTCCGACGAGGGCAGCGCGGCGCCGGTGGATTGGTGGTCGTCGACCCGTGCGCAATCGTCAGCACTAATGCCGAAATAGACGCCGCCCGAGGTCGGGTCGCTTAGACCGCTGACGCAGCGCCCCAGCGTACTCTTGCCGCAGCCGCTCTCACCCACGAGGCCAACGGTTTCGCCACGGCGAATGTTGAAGCTCACTCCGTCGACGGCCTTCACGTGACCAACGACCCTTTGAAAAACGCCGTCGCGGATGGGGAAGTGTTTCTTGAGATTCCGGACTGCGAGGACGATATCGTCTGCGCCCTTGCCGGACGGATCGGTTCCGAAGTCGGCCTGCACGTTCATGATGTCCTCTTGTCGAAGCCGGGTGCGTCACCGGCGGGCGCGGGATGATGAATGAAGCAGGATACGGAGTGCTCATCGGCAACCGGATGAAGTGCCGGGTCCTGCATGCGGCAGGCCGATTGCTCGTATTGGCAACGCCCAATAAAGCGACACGACGGTGCCGGGTCAACGAGCTCGGGCACGGTGCCCTTGATCGCCATCAGCTCGCCACGCTTGCGTGCTGCGGTCGGCACCGCCTGCAACAGGCCCCGGGTGTATGGGTGGCAGGGATTCTTGAATACCTGATCGGTGCGGCCGATCTCGACAATCCGCCCGGCATACATCACCGCCACCCGGTCGCAGATCCGGCGGACGAGCGACAGATCGTGGCTGATATAGAGCACCGAGGTCTGGCGGCGCTGCTGGAGGTCGCTGATCAGATCGAGAATACGCGCCTGCACCGTCACATCGAGCGCGGTTGTCGGCTCATCCGCGATCAGGAGGTCGGGGTTGCATGCCAGCGCCTGGGCAATCATCACGCGCTGTCGCATTCCGCCCGACAGCTCGTGCGGATACCGATCCATGACCTGCTGCGGGTTCGGGATATGCGTCTGCGCGAGGGCTTCGGCCACCATTTCGGACAGCGCCTTCAGGATGCGGTCGCGTCGCCCCCTTAGCGGCGGGATCGACAGCAGGAGATTGTCGATCCCGCCATTCCGCTGCGACGCCAGACGCTTCAGTGCCCCGGCACCGAATTCCCGGTCCGCCGCGTCGAAGCCCGACGCTTCGAGCAGATCGTCGGTCCGGTGCTGGAAGAACACCTCCGAAATCTGGTCTCCGATGGTCAGTGTAGGATTGAGGGCCTTACCTGGGTCCTGGAATATCATGGCGATCCGGTCACCGCGTATCTCGCGGATATCGCGATCGGGAAGGCGCAACAGCTCCACGGTCTCCGCGCCACTGTCATCGCACCTACTGCATCCGGAACCTTCGCAGGACGGGCAAGGCACGGGGCAGCGCCCGGTATGCTCACACTCGGCGCAGCCCTCCCCGGTGCAGGATGCACAACGCGCATGAGGATGAAAGTTGACCGTGCCCTGCGCGAGGATACCGGGAGGGATCGGGAGGAGCTGGAGGAACGATCGTCCTGTAACGCTCTTGCCGCAGCCCGTCTCGCCGACGAGTCCCAACGTCTCGCCGTCGTAGATTTCGAAGCTGACCCGGTCCACGGCATGGACCTTGCCCTTCTTTGACTGGAAATGGACGGTCAGATCCTTGACCGACGCAATCGTCGCGGACGAATTTGCGGTGCCCGACTTCCGCTTGATCATGTCTAGCATCAGCGAGAACTCTCAGTTCTGGGGTCTAGCGCGTCACGCAAACCGTCACCGACCAGGTTGAATGCGAGTGCCCAGAGGAAAATCATCAGGCCTGGAAAGGTTGATGCCCACCAGCGCCCCGAGGCGATGCCCGCCTGGCCTTCCGACACAAGAACACCCCATTCGGCGATACCCGCTTCGCCCAGACCGATGAACGACAGGGTCGCAGCGATCAGCACCACGTTGCCCATGTCCAGCGTCGCCTGCACCATCACCGGCGTGAAGGAGTTGGGCAGGATGTCGCGGAAATAGATGTTCAGCTTGCTGTCACCGATGATCCGGGCGGCATCGATGTAGTCGCTGTTCTTTATCTGGATGACGCGGGCCCGCATTATCCGCGCGTATTTCACCCAGAAAACCACGGCGAGCGCGAACATGATGTTGCCGAAGGAAGGCCCAAGGATCGCTGCGATCGCCAGAGCGAAGATCAGCTCCGGGATCGACAGGAACACGTCCACGATCCGCATCAGAACCTCGTCCAGCTTGCCGCCAATGAACCCTGCGAGGCTGCCGATTATCGAGCCCACGACGAGCGTGATCCCCACCACGGTGATCGACAACTGCAACGACATGCGCGTGCCCCAGACAATACCGTAGTAGACATCGCCACCCTCGTTGGTGGTGCCCAGCGGGTAGCCCGGCGTGCCCGGGGGCATGCGCGTTGCCCCCCAGTCCCGCGGCATCTGGTAGGGGTCGGGCGTGTTCGCCGTCGTGATCCAAGGCGCGAAGATCGCCATGAAGAACATCGCGACGATGATGGCGAAGCCAAGCACCGTGGCCGGATTGGACAGGATCTTGGCCGTCAGTTCCGTTGAGCGGCGCCAACGGACGCGCAGAGCTGATTCCGGTGCGATTGTATCGATGGCGTTGCGTCGGGTGGATTGCGGGAAATCGACCATGGCTTACTTCCCCAGTTCGACGCGACGGTCGAGATTGGCGTAGATGATGTCGACGACGAGGTTCACGAAAAGGAAGAGAATGCTGGTGAACAGCACGTAGGTCATTAGCGTGGCCTGGTCGCCGCGCAGAACCGAGTCCGCCATCCACTTGCCGATACCCGGCCAGCGGAAGATGATCTCGATCGACACGGTCCCCTGCAGAAGAAACCCGAAGGTCAGACCGATCACCGTGACCGTAGGGATCAGCGCGTTCCTCCGCGCATGCTTCTTCAGCACCAACCGTTCGGGCAGGCCCTTGGCCCGGGCGGCATCGACGTAGTCCTGCTGCAGTTCCTCGACCAGAGAGGAGCGCATCATGCGCGCGATGATCGCCGTGGCGCCGTAGCCAAGGGTGATCGCGGGCAGCATAAGGTGCCAGAGCGCATCGAAGAATGCATTGAGATTGCCGGCGATGAGCGAGTCCACCGTGTACAGTCCGGTTCGCTGGGGCACGGCCGCAAACAGCTCCGGCGACGCCCGGCCGATCGGCGCCCACCCTAGGTTCGCCCAGAAGACGATCAGCAACAAGATGGCGAACCAGAAGTTCGGCATGCTCGCTCCGCTGACCGCGACGATCCGGGTGATATGGTCGGCCGGCTTGTTGCGGCGGGCACCGGCGAAGGTGCCCAGCCAGACACCGATCGCCACGGCAACGATGCCCGACGCGACCGCGAGTTCCATCGTCGCGGCGAGCTTTTTCGGGAATACCTCCGCCACCGGCGCGACCGAGACGCCCGACCAGCCGAAGTCGCCGCTGAGTACGCCGCGCGCCCAATAGAAATACTGCACGGGCAGGGACTTATCGAGGTGGAATCGGGCTTCGATCTCGGCCACCTGTTCCTGGCTCATCTCGTGGCTGAGATAGATGCCGACCGGCGACCCGCCGATCCGCGTCAGGGAAAAGACGACCACCGACACGCCGATGATCAGGAACGGCAGGATGATGAGCCGCCGGATGATGTAGTCTTTGAGCTGCATGACCAACCTCTGTCAGCGTCCGACCCGCGCCCGGGCAATGTGAATCGCGGTCTCGAGGCAGGCGCCGCGGAAAGATCCCGCGACGCCCCGGTTTCATGACCAGTGCCTACTTGTCGAACAGCGCGAACTTGAGGCCGGGCCGCGGCCAAAGTGGCTGCATCGTGAAGTTCTGGACCCAGTCGCGGTGCGCCATGGTCACGCCTTCCTGCGCGCCGATGATCCACATGGGATCCTCGAATGCGAGGCGGGTCAACTCATCGTAGATCTCGGCCCGGCGAGCGGTATCCAGTTCCACCGCACCGGCGTCGATCAGCTCGGCGATCCGGTCAGCCTCCTGATAGCCGTTGCGGAACCCGTGCACCTCGCCCCACGGACCGTCCGGGTGAACGTAGTCCTGGAAGAAGGTGTCGGGGTCGGCACCCGGGTCGGCGTTCTTGATCCACATCGCATATGGCACTGGATCGGAGGCATGAGCATCGTCAAACACGGCTTCGGCCACGGCAAGTACGTTGATCCGGAAGTTCGGGTTCAGATCTTCGATGGAGTCCTTCATCACGAGACCCATGAGGGCGAAGAGGTTGCCCGCCTCGGTGATGACGGAAACCTCAAAGCCTTCTTCCCAGACCCCGGCCTCGCGGAACAGCTCTTCGGCCTTGGCAAGGTCCTGTTCGTACACCGGCTGGCTTTCATCCCAACCGAAGATGCCTTGCGGCAGATAGTGCGGAATCAAGGCGCCGAAGCCTGCGAGCGGCCCCTGCAGGAAGCCTTCGTAGTTGAAGGCATAGTTGAACGCCTGCCGAATTTTCGGATCATGGAAGAAGTCGGCCGGGATTGTGTCGCTGTCCGGAAGGTCCTCTTCATTGATGCGCAGGTTGAACCCGATGTGAATCGGTTCGAGCAGCAGACCTTCCTGATAGATGGTCACGCCGTCGGCACCCTCGAGATCGGCGATGAAGGACGGATCGGTCTCGATCGTATCGAACTCGCCCGCACGCAGGCCAAGAACGCGGACGTCAGGGTCGCCGCCGATCTCGATGCGGACATCGAGACTCGCGGGCTCGCCCCAATACTCCTCAAAGACTTCGAGCCGCATGTTCTCGCCGCGGTTCCAGGTCACGAAACGGTACGGCCCGCTGCCGACCACATTTGTGGCCATGAACTCGCTGAACTCGCCGGGCGCGTACCCGCCGTTCGCCTCGACGGCTTCCTCGCTGACGATCGACGCCACCATAGAGGTCACGATGCGGTTGAGGAAGCTCCCGCTTACCTCCTTGAGCGTCACCTCGAAGGTGTACTCGTCCACGACCCGCATGCTGTCGATGTTGTCGATCAGGATGCGGGCATTACCTTCCGGCAGGTCCATCGTCATGGCCCGCTCCCAGGAATAGAGCACGTCGTCAGCGGTCAGCGGGCTGCCATCGTGGAACACCACGTCCCGCCGGATCGGGAAGGTGTAGGCCAGCCCGTCCTCAGAGATCAGCCCGTTCTCCAGCGTCGGCACCTCCGTCGAGAGCGAAGGCTGCGGATCGGGAGAGCCGGGCACGAAGTCGAGAAGCCGGTCGTAGACCTGCAGCACGATGGTGTCGCCGGCCTCGCCGGGCTCCACCTGAGCCGGATCGAGCGAGGCAGCCTCGTCGTCGGCCGCATGCACAAGAATACCGGGGTTGTTCACTTCCTGCGCCATCGCCGGCGCCGGAACGGTCAGGGCCAGTAGCGCTGCTGTCGCAGCCCAAAGCGCGCCAGTCCGCGCCAATCGCCGATACCATACAGTGTCATTCATTTCTTCGATCCTCCCTTGTGCAGCACAGGTCCGGCCGAGCGGACAGCACCCGCCTTGGCCAATCGCCTGCGTCGACGACGCAATCGATTGCAGCCGACGGTGCCACATTGTTGGCCGAGGTGTCTATCCCTAAGTCTCACACTTTCTTATGACGGTCATACAATTTCGAAAAACCTGTGGATGCAAGCGATGCGGGGACGTGCTTCCACCATGAACGCCAGAGCCACTGCATCACATTAACCCACGCCAGATCAACCTAACCGCAAGCACGGCGAGCAAGATGAGAATCAACCTGTCAAAAGCCTTGGGGGAGAGCTTCTTTGCTGCGCGGTTCCCCAGAGTCAGACAAATCCACACGGGGATGACGGCAAGCGCACTTATGGTAACCCATTGCAGTGTCAGCAGGCCTGCCCACCAGAGGGCGGGCGCCTGCACGATCGAATTGGCCAGAAAGAAAGATGAAATCGTGCCGATGAACATTGGCCGCGCAAGCCGCTGGCTGTTCAGGAACAGCAGGCCGATGGGTGCGGACGTGCCGACGACGCCTTGCATGATCCCGCCGAGAACGCCCGTCGGAAGCCCGAGCCTGTCCGCGGTCCGCGCCGAGATAGAGAACTGCGGATCGACGATCCGCAAGCCCAGGTAGCAACCGATGAACAGACCCAGGCTCAATTGCAGAACATCCTGGGGCGCACTGGCAAGAAGCGCGGTCCCCATGATCATTCCGGGAACCGCGCCCAGGGACAACAGGATTGCCATCCGTGCTGGCTGTATTTCAGAGTAGTAGCTCCAGACCTGTCTGGCATTCATGACGATGTTCGGAACGACCATCACCAGAATCCCCATCGTGACGTCGTAGAAGGCCGCGATGATCGTGACGGCCACCAACGGGGCCCCGGCGCCGGTCGCACCCTTGAAAAAGCCGCCGACGCCGAGAGCGATTACGATTGTCAGCAGCACAATTGGATCGATCGTGTCCAATGCCTTCCCCTATTCAGCTTGCGGGCGTCAGATTGATTCGAGCCGGCGAACCAAGCGCAAGGTCGTTCCCGAAACCGGCATGTACCTGCTCAACAGGATGAAGAGATTCAAATGCGCGCCTTCCAATGACAAAGCCTGAACTGGCGGCTGGCCGCTCCGTGGCAGATTTCAGTTTCCAGGTCGACATCTCCGAAACTGGCATCCGGGCCGCCCTCCCCTAATCGAGCATTAAATCGCCCTTGACGGTAACCGATGCCCCGCCTACCGTCTACGCAATCGTTTGCACATATGGGCTGGTCAAAGTTTTGGAAAGGATCATTCCCTGGATGGCCTGGGCATCCGGAAGTGGAGCTTCATCGAAAATGCGGGCCAATTTTGATCAGTCCCGGCCGGCACCGCACCGAGCATCAGACGCCGCCGGCAACCCGTTGGAAGAAGTAAGACTGGAGAAAGAGCAATGGCAGGACTTGTAATTGGATGGGTTGGCATGGGCCGTATGGGCTATCCGATGGCCGAGCGCCTCGTGAAGGCCGGGTACGATGTCAGAATATGGAACCGGACACGATCCAAGGCAGAGCCCCTCGCCGGGAAGGGCGCGACGCTGGTCGACAGCCCTGCAGACCTGGCCGGTGTCGATGTCTTCTGCACGATGGTGTCGACGGGGCGCGACGTCGAGCAGGTCTACTTCGGTGAGAATGGCTTGCTCTCGGGCGAAAAGACGCCGGGCATCATGATCGACTGGTCCTCGATTTCGACCGAGGAATCCGCCTCCCTGCGCGAACGGGTGACGGCGCGCGGAGCCGAGTTCCTTTGCTCCCCGGTGTCGGGTAATGGCAAGTGCGTGAAGTCCGGCAAGCTGTCCGCGGTTGTCTCCGGTCCGGAAGCCACTTTCGACAAGGTCAAGGACATCATCGCCACGGTCGCCCCCATGGGCGCGGCTTACGTCGGCGAAGGCGAATTGGCACGGTTCTGCAAGATCGCTCACAACGTGATGCTGGGCGTGGTGATACAGAACCTCGTCGAGATCACCGTGTTGGCCGAGAAGGCTGGAATACCCAGAGTGGCCTTTCTCGACTTCATCAACAACTCCGTGATGGGCTCGATCTTCACGCGCTACAAGACCAATGCCCTGGTGAATCTCGACTGGACCACGACCTTCACTCCGCAGCTTCTGCGCAAGGACCTGGATCTGGGCCTTGGAGCCGGTCGCAGCCTCGAAGTGCCGATGCCGGTCACAGCGGCCACCCGCGAGGCGCTGCAAGCCCACATCGGCCTGGCTCAGCAGACCGACGATCCCGAGGGCTACCTCGCCAAGGATTTCGCGATGCTGCTCGAAACCGCGGCAGCGCACTCGGGGATCACGCTGAAGAGCGAGGAGAGGCCCTACCCCACCGGCTTGGAGATCCCCGAAGCGGCCGAATAGCGCCGCTCGGGGACTCTGCACCGGCAACCGGTCTGGCCATGGGGCTGACGTCGTTGTTCTTTCCGCTTGGGCTTACCGGCACGCCGGCCAGGCAAGGGCGGGTGCCCTGCAACCCGAACCTGGACTGAACCATGAACCTGGCCCTTTACAACGCCCCGCAATCGACGTGCTCACAGCGCGTGCGGTTCGCGTTGCATGCGAAAGGTCTCGATTTCACGGAACACAAACTCGACCTGTTCTCCGGCGATCAGCTCAGACCCGAATACCTCGCAATCAACCCAAACGGCGTAGTGCCGAGTCTCATCGACGACGGATCGGTGGTGATCGATAGCGCGGTGATCCTCGAATACCTCGAGGACACCCGCGGCGACGTCGCCCCGATGCGGCCCGCCGATCCGGTCGACGTGGCCAGAATGCGCGCGATGATGCGCTTCGTCGACGAGGTGCCGACACCGGCGATCCGTGTTCCGTCCTACAACCTTGCCTTCCTGCCGCATTTTAAGGCCATGACCGACGAGGAATTCCAGTCGCTGTGCGACAGCAAGCCGCTCCGCCGGGAATTCCTGATGAAGATGGGACGCACGGGCTTTCCAAGAGAGGAGATGGACGGGGCCCTCGGTCGGCTCAGACGTGGGGTGGACCGACTTGCGGGGTGGCTAACCGAAAGCGGCGGTCCGTGGATCATGGGCGACGAGATCAGCCTCGCCGACCTTTCGCTCATGCCGGTCATGGTTCGGATGGACGACATCAACCTCGGCCACATGTGGGCTGACTATCCCGATGTTCAGGACTGGCTCGGCGGAATTCGCGCTCGGCCCGAATTCGCACCGACATACTATCATGGGTCGCTCCTGACCGAGAAATACCCACACCTTGCCAAGCTCAAGGCAGGGAGTGCCTGACCTGATCGTGGACGACAGCCGATGACAGCTTCACCCGGCCTCACGAGGATACCGACCGCCAACACCGACACGCGGCAAACCGTCGTGTCGGTCGGAGACGTCGGGGGGACACTCGCCGGTGGCGCCGTCCCCCCCCGCGCGACGCGACGGACCACAAGACCCGATGCGTCCAAAACCGCCACGGCCTGACCGGCCCCCTGCTCCAGAGGCCCAGATGACAGCAGAAGTCTCCGATACGATCGACCCGCGCGTTGCCTCGGCGGCGGCGCATTGGTCACACAGGTTCGTTGCGAACGGTGTGCCACTGGCAGATTTTCAGGACGTGACAGGATCGATCCGGAGCTGGGATGACTGGTGCTCGGCCTGGGTCGCCCGCGGCGCGGTTCATGAAGACCTCGCCCGAGAGGCCGCCGCGACGGGCCACAAGCTCAGCTCTGCTGCTCACTGGACCACTGCCGGTGTCTGCCACCATTTCGGGAAGTTCCTCTTCGTTCATGACCGGGCGCAGATGAAAGCGGCCCACGACCGTGCCATCGCGGCCCGAAACGCCGCCCTGCCCCATCTCGATCCTCCCGGCGAAAGGGTTTCGATCCCCTACGGTGATCATCTGCTTGCCGGCAACCTGCGACGCCCGCACGGCGTTGCCTGTCCGCCGGTAGTGGTGATGGTAATGGGTCTCGACAGTGCGAAAGAGGAGATGGACACCAACGAGAAGGTCTTCCTCGATCGGGGCATGGCCACGCTTGCTTTCGACGGCCCCGGCCAGGGGGAGGCGGAATATGATCTGCCAATTTGTCCGGAGTTCG
>Ga0102929_1002114_pt1 | contig 11813 bp, 11 predicted proteins | sample SalPonR1_B_D2_MG_FD_78510 | JGI IMG/M metagenome (GOLD analysis project Ga0102929, IMG submission 78510) | Salt pond soil microbial communities from South San Francisco under conditions of wetland restoration - Salt Pond MetaG R1_B_D2_MG | ecosystem: Environmental > Aquatic > Marine > Intertidal... | reverse complement strand
ACGCCCCCCCGTACTCCAGAAAATCGCGGCACTTTACCCTGATAATCCATTCGTCCATTTTCATTTGGCGCAATATTATTCCATCTACGGAGAAGATATCGAAGCCGCATTTACCGAATTGGAAAAGGCTTTTCAAAGGGGCCTGCCATATGACAGTATCTATTCAGCTGATAGATTGTTTTTGGCTCCGCTAGAGATGAAATGGAATCGCTGGAAAGACTTACTAAAAAAATATTATGCAGAACAGACTAAATACTGGTAAAAACAATCCCATTTAGGTCTTTGCTGTTTTTTAATAATGAAAAACTTAAGGTTATGACCTAATTTCTTGTACGCTGTTCTTCTCAATAGTAAAGTCTCCTTATTTTTCCAGTAAAAAGGCGTCATCGCGCGACCCTCTGTTTTCAAACACATGAGAGATAAACAGTTCTCCCAGAAAATTCAAGGCCCAACCATTTAAATTTATAAAAGAAAACAACATTCAATTTCGTTGTTAAGATTGATCGCCTAACCCAATTTATTCTATGAGGAAGTTTTTGGTATTCATTTTTGTCGCTACTATCATCCAGGCCTGCGTTCCATCCATTAATCCCTTGTACAAGGCAGAGGATCTTATTTTTAAAGAGTTTTTACTCGGCAAATGGGAGGGCGGCAGTGAAACCTGGACATTCCATTCTACTGACCAGGAAAAATACATGCTGGATCACTTCGACGGAGAAAATGGAGGCAGCTATACGGCACATCTTTTAGAATTGGAGGGGAAGTACTACCTGGACATCACGGCAAAAGAAATTGAAGCATGCGACTACATGCAAAAACTGACTGCTTTTGATGTACATACCTTTGCTCGAGTCGATTATGAAGGGGAGAAGATGGTCATACGATTGATGTCCTACGAAAACCTAGACGATGGCCTGAAAGATGGTACACTCCATATCGGACACATTCGAAATTCTGAAGACGAATTACTGTTGACTGCACCCACAAATGCTCTTCAAACATTTGTCACCGAACACCCGGAATTATTTGATGTAGATTTAGAACTCAATAAATCGAGTGAGTGAAGGAAATAACAGCCTCAAAACGTCTCATTTTCCGAGAGCTGATAGAAAAAGATGTAGAAGACATCTACGAATTGGATAGTGATCCTGAAGTGCATCGCTATTTAGGCAATCATCCGATTGAATCGAGAGAAGAAGCACTTGACATCATTCTCCATGTTCGCAAACAGTACAAGGACAAGGGGGTTGGACGATGGGCAATGGTGCATAAAATATCGGGAGAGTGTATAGGCTGGTGTGGCTTTAAAGTAGAAAGCAGAAATTGGAAATCTGGAGAATATTACGATTTGGGTTATCGCCTCAAACAAAAGCACTGGCGCAAAGGGTACGGTTTTGAAGCTGCCAATTGCTGTCTCAAATACGGATTTCAACAGATGGAACTGAATGAGATCTGTGCTGCTGCAGACATTGACCATAAGGGTTCCAATAGGATCATTCAAAAACTAGGGCTGCAATGGGTAAAGACATTTGAGTATGATCAATCTGTCCAGAATTGGTACGAGTTGGAGAAAAAGGATTGGATAAACCAGCAGGAAATCACAATAAATCATTGAGCGAAAAATCAACCGCATTTTCTGCATAAGCTAGTTAACAGCAGCTTTAGAATTGCTTACATAATACATATCCACTTCTCCTATATTCTTAGCTTCAATTTTTCCACGCGGTTCGCACTGAAACTGCGTCTTAACCAACTGATAGGTAGAAGATGATATGTTGATTTTACCAGGAACACTGTTTGTTTCCAATCTGGCTGCAAGATTGACTGTATCCCCCCAGATATCATAGGCAAATTTCTTTTTTCCCACTACCCCGGCAACTAAAGGCCCGGTGTGGATCCCTATGCGGGCTTCGAAAGGCGTAATGTTTCGGCTTTTACCTTCTTTTTTGAGGCGTACCAGAAAGTCACAAATATCCAGGGCGGCATGCACGACGTCTGCAGCGCTGCTCGAGCTGCCCCTCGGCAATCCTCCGGCACATACATAAGCATCACCAATGGTTTTTATTTTCTCCAATCCGTGCCTTTCCACTATTTCATCAAACGCCTGAAAACAGTAATCTAAATCACGCACCAACTTTTCCGGGCTCAGATTCGAGGAAATTCGACTGAAGTCCTTAAAGTCTGCGAAAAGCACTGTTGCTTTGTCAAATCGCTTGGCTTGAGCCTTCCCGGATACTTTCAATTCGTCTGCTACAATTTTTGGCAAAATATTTAGAAGCAATTCCTCCGAACGTATTCTCTCTTCCTCAATGATTCTATTTTTTTCCTCTAATACGGCATTGTGTTGTTTCATATTCTGGTATCTAAAGTACAAACCAAAAGCAAGTAAGAGGATGACTGCTGCAAGGGCAAGAAAAAAATTACGTTGGCTTCTTTGGAAATTCACCTGAGCTTCAAGCTCTGCATTCTGGATTTTCTGATTGGCCAATTGGAGAGAGTCAAGGCTAGAGGCATAGGCCATTGAATCAAGCATATAATCCTGCTGTAGAAGTCGAAACTTGATACGCATCTGCTCCTGACTCAATTTATCGAATGCAGCTTCTCTTTTTTCTAGCTCTGTCACAAGTCCGAGGCTCTTTCGAGCCAACTTTTGTCTTTGAGCGCTTATTTGTGCCAATTGCTGCGTCAAGGAATCCTGATCACTTTGAATGTCTCTAAATCTATCTAAAGCTTCTCTTTTCTTCTTTCCTAAAATACCTCCTGAAACTGCATCTCCATTCAAAGATCCGCCGGTTCGCAGTGTCTTCAATTGCTCTGAGACCGCTTCCACTTCCTTATCCCTTCCTCTTTCGACCGCAAGAGCTTTTAACAATTCAAGATTTTCAATTTGCAACTCAGTATCTGAGCTTAATTGGGTACTCTCTAAGAATTTTACTTGATTTGGCTTTTGAAAAAAGTCGAACGGAAGGATCGTTGATGATAGACTTTGCTTGACGATTAAGACAAATAGCCAGCCATTCCGGATGTAATTCAGCCATGGCCACTTTTCGCGCCTCCTCCGCCAACTCCTCCGCTTCACTATATTTTTCCTTATCCAGATATAGATCTACAAGTTCAATGGCCTTCTCAACATAGGATATGCCCTGCTCTTTCTTTAATTGGCGCTTCAGAGGCGCTTCAGATTGCGCCAATAGGCCAAATGAAGCGTAAATCAGTATAAGAAATATGTAAGATCTAAGATGGAGGACTAAATGCATGAGGTCCATTTATTGACTGCTAACGTTTATAACAGCAAATTACAGATTTTATGCCATTGATCGATCTCAAAAAATAAAAGACGGTAAATACCTGACCATCTCCTTCTATGTAAAATGTAAAAGATGAAATGCGTGACACAAAATTATAAATCTATCTTATTCGTCCTTGTTCCTGTCAATACACACAATTCCATAGCCTTAAAAAACATAAAAAAACCACTTTTCAGGGACAAAAGGCCAGCGCCTACGTCGTATACCATTTGGAAGAATGAAGGACATAGCCTTTCCATAAGCTTACGACATAGTGATCGGTTCATCTCATTTCTACAGACCTGCAAAGAATTTAGCGGAACAGCAAATGTCACCCAACAAACAAAGAAATAATTGAACCACTTCCAGCAGGATTCAAACGAGGCAGTTGTAGGATTATATTTTTAGCCTGCCCTAAACTATTTATTTGACATTTGCTTTTATAGAGGTAAGCATTTACCTAAATTTACTTTCGGGTAAGGATTAAAAAGAGCAGCTATGATAAGGAGCTTCCTAATGGGACTCATTTCTTTGAGCATTTGTATAGGCTCGCAGGCCCAAAACAGTGTCATTAGAGGAAAGGTTTCGCACCAAGACAATGCAATTACAGGAGCAAGTGTGATTGTCCTTGAAGGGCAACTCGGTGGTGTTTCTGACGAGCAGGGAAATTATAAGATCGACGGTCTTAAACCCGGAAATTACTCCCTACAAGCCAGTATACTCGGTTTTAAATCATCAAGAAAAGATATCCGCATACAACCGCATCAAGAACTGGTTGTCGATTTCACACTTGAAAAAGACGTTCTTAAGCTTGAAGATATTGTCATTACCGCCACCCGCAATGCTGTTCCTGCTCACCGGGCACCTGTCATGGTCAACAGAATAGACGAGCGCATCTTTGAGCAGACCCAGTCGCTCAGCATTGCCGAGGGATTGAGCTTCTCGCCTGGATTACGCCTTGAAAATAATTGTCAGAACTGTGGTTTTACACAATTGAGAATGAACGGCCTGGATGGTCCCTACACGCAAATTCTCATCAACAGCAGACCCGTTTTCTCTACCCTTGCAGGTGTTTACGGTTTAGAAATGATCCCATCCAATATGGTTGACCGCATTGAAGTAGTAAGAGGAGGCGGCTCTGCACTTTACGGTGGAAATGCGATAGCCGGTACAGTCAACATTATTACGAAAGATCCAATAGAAAATGCTTTCAGTTTTGGGTCCAACCTGGCATCTATTGCCGGCGAGGCCATCGACCGGACCATTACTGCCAACGGTTCCGTGGTGGATGAAGCGCTCAAAAAAGGCGTGAGTTTCTATGCTTTCAATCGCAGTCGTGATCAATGGGATGCCAATGGTGATGGTTTTTCGGAAATTACCGCTTTAAAAAATACCACATTCGGAATGGATGCATTTCTAAAGATTAATGAGCGCAATGAGATTAATTTCAATCTTTTCACCGTGGATGAATTCAGGCGGGGAGGCAATGATTTCGATCTCGCACCACATCAGTCAGATGTAGCCGAGCAGCTAGAACACTCTATACTGGGTAGCAGTATTTCATTTGAACACTATTCTCAAAATTTAAAACACAAGTGGTCCTTTTATTCTTCTCAAACCTCTGTTGACAGAGACAGTTATTATGGAGGAGGTGGTCGCGTATTGAGACCTCAAGATGTTTTGACAAACGAGGATTTGCTGGCCATTAATGCCTACGGGGTTTCGTCGGACCTATCCATAGCTTCAGGAGTACAATATGCCTATGAAATATCCAATAAATTGATGATGACTGCCGGATCAGAGCATCAATTTAACAGGGTCTCAGATGAAATGCCCGGGTATGGGAGAGCCATTGACCAAACTGTTCAGGTACTGGGCAATTACGGTCAGCTTGAATGGCAAGTCATGGAACAATGGTCTTTTTTAATCGGTGGTCGTTATGATTTCCTTTCTATTGACGGGCTTTACGAACTTCAAGAAGACCGATTTAATAATGTTCAGCAATTCGGGGTATTTACTCCTCGAGCAAGTACCCTGATTCACCTGCAGCCAAAGCTCAAATTGCGTTTGGCTTATGCCCAGGGTTACCGTGGCCCGCAGGCATTCGATGAAGATTTACATATAGAAACGGTAGGAGGTGCCGCGCTATTTACCCGATTGGACCCCGAGCTGCGTACCGAACGATCTAATAGCTACAACATCTCTCTGGACTACAGCGGTCAAGCTGGCTTGCTGGAGTTCAATTTTGTGGCAGATGCTTTTCTTACACAGCTGGAAAACCCCTTTATCAATTCAAACCAGGTGGAATTGCCCAATGGGATATCCGTCATCACCAAACGCAATGGAAGCGCAGCCACCGTAAATGGTATAAACCTGGAAGCCAATATGGCCTATTCCTCAACATGGATGATCCAGGCAGGGGCAACCATTCAGTCCGCTTTTTATGAGAAAAAAGAAGAAATCTGGGCTCCGGAATCTCTTGCAGACAACAACCGGGATAGCATAATCAGCACAGATCAAATTCTTCGCACCCCCAATCATTACGGCTACCTGAGCCTTAACTATACACCGACTTCGCCATTCGAGTGTTCTGTCTCTGCTATTTATACAGGATCGATGACGGTACCTCATGTTATCAACCCGGACAATGAGTACACCATTTTGGAAACAACTCCTGATTTTTTAGAACTCAATTTCAAAGCATCCTATGAATGGCAGCTAAGTGAAAAATTTTATGTTGATCTGTCGGCGGGCATCCAGAATATCTTAGATAATTACCAGCAAGACTTTGATCTGGGAGCTAGAAGAGATGCAGGCTACGTATACGGGCCTTTAAGGCCCAGGACTTATTTTCTGGCCTTGAAATTTCACTTCGAAGGTAAATAGTATATCCCCTCTCTATGCATACCACTAAAGTCATGAGTCAGGATAAACTGTTACCTTATAGAGAGACTAAAATAAATCAGTCCTTGTGAAATTTTTACTTCTATCCAGTGTTATGCTGCTCCTAATCGCTTGCCAGGACGATAATTCAGAAAGGATACATCCAGCTGAATTCCTGATCAATGAAAAAGGATGGGTGTGTTATGCATACAAAAGAAGCCCGGAAGGTGATACTACTGCCTTTATTGAACAAAAACCCTACATCCTGCTAGGGGAATACGGCAATGGCATTCATTTTGAGGATAATTCCCAATGCTACATTCAATATACAGACGGCACAACAGCTGTTCCTCAAAATGGTATTCTAAAGACATGGGAAAGGATTTCGATGGACAGCTTGAGATTTCACTCATTACATTCAGACACCATTGAGGCTGAAATCGTCGAGATAACGGAAGACAGTTTGTATTTGAGATACCATCAGGTAGGCGATATTTGGCGTTACAAGCTACGCCGCATTCCATAGTGACAAACACCCTGTTGGTTCTACAGACATTACGACCCCATTGAAGAAAACTGGAGAATTATATCAATGGAATGGAGAAAAAATTATTTCTCTTGTGCGCTTTCTTCTACGAGAAGAGAAGTCTTATTGTTGAGCATTTCCACGAAGCCATTGACAATATCAAAATGCAAGACTTCGCCAGATGTGCTTTCTACTTTGATTCGTCCTGCACCCAAAGCGGCCACAATCGGTGCGTGATTATTCAACAATTGGAATGAGCCGTCTAAACCGGGGAGGCTCACACTTTTGGCCTCACCCGAATAGATTTCTTTAACTGGAGACAATACCGTCAATTGCATAAAATGCTTATTTGGCTTTTTCTAAAATTTCTTCACCTGCTTTGATGGCATCGTCAATAGACCCTTTCAGGTTAAAGGCTGCCTCCGGAATATGATCCAATTCCCCATCCATAATCATGTTGAAACCTCGGATAGTTTCTTCAATGGGGACGAATACACCCGGAATATTCGTGAACTGCTCTGCTACATGGAACGGCTGAGAAAGGAATCGCTGCACTTTTCGGGCACGATAGACCACCAATTTATCTTCCTCACTCAATTCATCCATACCCAGGATGGCAATGATATCCTGAAGTTCCTTATACCTCTGCAAGATGTTGATCACGCGCTGAGCACAATCGTAATGTTGATCACCGACTATTTCTCTTGACAAAATTCTTGAGGAAGAATCCAATGGATCTACAGCCGGGTAAATACCGAGAGAAGATAATTTTCTACTCAATACTGTAGTGGCATCCAAGTGAGCAAATGTAGTTGCAGGAGCCGGATCCGTCAAGTCATCTGCAGGAACATAAACCGCCTGCACGGAAGTAATCGATCCTCTCTTGGTAGAGGTAATACGCTCTTGCATAAAGCCCATTTCTGTCGCCAATGTAGGCTGGTAACCCACGGCTGAAGGCATACGTCCCAATAGGGCAGATACTTCTGAACCCGCCTGGGTAAAGCGAAAAATGTTGTCCACGAAGAAAAGAATGTCCTTACCACCAGACGGATCGCTTTTGTCTCCATCGCGAAAATATTCAGCAAAAGTCAATCCTGACAATGCCACCCGCGCACGAGCACCCGGAGGCTCATTCATCTGACCAAAAACAAAGGTCGCCTGTGAATCTTTCAATTCATCTTTCTTAACGCTGCTGAGATCCCAGCCACCTTCTTCCATACTGTGCAAGAAGTCATCACCGTATTTGATGATGCCAGCTTCGAGCATCTCCCGCATCAAATCATTTCCTTCTCTGGTTCGCTCTCCTACTCCGGCAAAAACAGACATACCGGCATAACCCTTGGCAATATTATTGATCAACTCCTGGATCAATACTGTTTTACCAACACCGGCACCCCCGAAGAGTCCAATTTTACCCCCTTTGGCGTAAGGCTCAATCAAATCAATCACCTTGATGCCTGTAAAAAGCACCTCTGTTTCCGTAGAGAGATTTTCATAGGCCGGTGGCTTAGAGTGAATAGATCGCTTCTCATTGGTCACAACCGGACCCAAACCGTCGATTGGATCTCCAATTACGTTGAAAAGACGTCCTTTAACTTCCTCTCCCACGGGCATTGAAATTGGTGCCTCAAGGTCGCGGACCTCCATACCTCTTTTCAATCCGTCGGTTGCATCCATTGCGATCGCACGGACACTGTCCTCACCCAGGTGCTGCTGCACCTCCATGATGAGTTTTTCTCCATTGGGCCTGTCAATTTGCAAGGCATTCAACAGATCTGGTAAATCTGCTTCTCCGGAAAACTTAACATCGATAACGGGTCCGATGATCTGACTGATTACTCCGTTTTGCGCCATTTCGAAAGAGTCTTTTACTGTATAATAAATGTGGCGCAAAGATAACTGAAAAATCAATCAGACAAAATAAATTTGGCCCATTCTACCGCCTGGGCATGCAGAACATTTAAATATTCTGTTTTTGTAGCTTCTGACCGGCTGAATAGACGATCTTTTACCCCCAAATCCCTCTTGCCAAATGGCCACCAAAAAGACTGACTTCTTAAGAAGAAAAATCAGCCGCTAAAAAAGCCATAAATTTATCAACCGAATAAAATCAGGAAGAGGACATGTCAAAGAAAATCGTATTAACCGGGGCAAGCAGTGGTATCGGTAAAGCTACTGCTGAAAAATTGGCTCAAGAGGGTCATCAACTGGCATTGCTCGCCAGATCCATAGACAAATTAAATGCGCTTTCAGAAAAGCTGCCTGGAGATCACATTGTACTTGAAACGGACTTGTGCCAGGCCCAAGACATCGAAAATGCCACAAATACCATACTCGACGCCTGGGGTGAAATTGACGTATTGATCAATAATGCAGGAGTGGGTTATTTTGCTCCTATGAAGGATGGGGAATTAGAACATTGGATGCGCACTTTCGATTTAAATGTTAAGGCAGTGCTTCATTTGATCCATATATTTTTACCCCACCTCCTCAAAAACCGGGGTCATATCATCAACCTTGCCTCAGTGGCTGCGCATGAAGTTTTTCCAGATTCCGTCGTCTATTGTGCTTCAAAGCATGCCCTACATGCCATTACGGTAGGTATGAGAAAGGAATTCCGGGACAAACTCAAGGTCACGGACATATCTCCTGGCGCTGTAGAAACCAGCTTTATCGACCAAACCACACACTCAAAGAAAAAAGAGGAGATGGAAAACTACTTTGTGGACGTCATTCGACCTGAAGATGTTGCCAATGAAATTTGCCATGTACTCGGACAGCCGAATCACCTGGTGATCAATGAAATAGTACTGCGCCCCAATCGATGAAAAAAAAGAAGCAATTTGACAATTCCAGGATACTGTTTGTGCTGGAACATTTCTTTCCATACGTTGGAGGAGCTGAGACGCTGTCTTATCTCCTCACCAAAAAACTCGCAGAAAAGGGCTACAAAGTGCAGGTGCTCACCACTCTACATGACAAAAAACTCAACAAGAATGAGGTCATTGAGGGCGTACATATCCATCGTATAGATTGTAGAAATCGGTTTCTTTTTACCTTGCGCGCGCTTCGTCCTGCCCTTAGGATGGCAAAAAACAGTGATCTCATCATATCTTCGACCTACAACGCTGCTATTCCGGCCTGGTGGGCTGCCAAAAGAAGTTCATTACCTTCTATTTTGATTTTTCATGAAATCTGGGGGAAGCTATGGTTTCGTCTACCCTATCTCAAGCGCTTCCAGAGAATAGCCTATTGGGCTTTTGAGCAACTGATTGCACGCTTGAATTTCACGAAAGTGGTAGCCGTCTCGGATTACACCAAAGAAAGACTGACTACATATTTTAAAGAGGAGGCCCTGGTGCGCATTTACAACGGCATCGACTACCGTGAGTTTGAGGGACATCAATGGAATGCTCCAGGTCAATTTCAGCCCCTTTTTCTTGGACGATTAGGTGTGAGCAAGGGTATAGATCTACTCATTCCGGCCATGGACCAATTTTTGGACCAGCACCCGGACTGCTTATTTCGTGTCATTTTACCAGATCGCCCAAGAGCCCTTTCGGCTCAAATACGACAGGACATTAAGGATTTAAAGCATTCCGAGCGGGTAATCTTGATAAACAGCCTGCCTTTTGATGAATTACTCGAAATGATGTGTCGATCCAGTTGTATTATCGTGCCCTCTTACAGCGAAGGCTTTGGCTTTGTGGCAGTTGAGGCTGCAGCCATGGGCATTCCTGTCGTCAGCTCCGGACAAGGTGCCCTTAATGAAACGGTAAGTGGCCGACATGTCAATATGGAGTCCCTCTCGCCCGAGGGGCTTTGTCAGGCGTTAGAGAAAGCCCGCAAGGGAGTTTGGTCAGAGTCAAAATTGAAGTCCTTCGAACTGGAAGAAAATACAGGTCAATACGTATTACTGATCAAGGAAGTCTTGAACCGATCAAAAAGCTAGTCAAAAGCAATCTAAGGGGCTCAAATAGAATGTACCTGCGGCCACATAACCGCTCAGGTATATCTTTCTAGCCTAAAAAATAAGGAATTCATTGAAGGAGAGCATGCCATTGCTCATAAAATGCATCATAAGCAAGAGGGCTCACCCTATCTTAAAACTGAACCCGAGCTTTGAATAGATATGAATCAAGCTCGACAGGCAATTTCAGTCAGCTGCTTGCTTCGATTTGATCAGGTCAACTATATCCTGTGGAGTTTGCAGTGTTTTAATCCGATGGTCCTCAATGCGAATGCCAAATTGCTCTTCAATATCAAGTACAATTTCCACTAAATCTACTGAATCTACCTTTAAATGCTGAATCAAATTTGAATCCGGCTTCAGGCCTTCCAATAGTTCAGGCTTTTCCAAATTTGATTTTATGATATTTTTAAGTTCCTCAATGATTTTCTCTTCTGTCATGTCACTTTCTTTTGCGGCTAAATTAGCCAATTCTTTTAAATAAGATACTCGTATTTACATCTCCAAAACCAAAGATGGCTTTGATCACATATTCCAAATCCCGTTCCATCATGGCATAAGGTATATTTTCCTCAGAGAGGTGTTTCAATACTTCGGGATGCAGATCTTCACAATTGATGGAAGGGTGCACATATTGATGATGCAATTGCAGAACGGCAGCCACGCTTTCTATTGACCCAGCAGCCCCGATACAATGGCCGATCATAGATTTGAGGGAATTGATCATTGGGAAATTGGATCTATTGGTTGATAAGGCCTGTGCCCAGGAATCAATTTCAATAGGATCCGCCATCGAGGCTGTGAGGTGTCCGCTTATCAAGCCTATCTGATCCCTATTTACATTTGCTTTGGACAGCGTTTCCTGCACGCATCGGATCATTCCCTTTTGACTTGGGCGCGTCTTTGTCCCTCCCAGTCTTTGTCCACCGCTATTGATCGATGTGCTGACAATTTCCGCATAAATTTGAGCCCCCCTTTTCACGGCATGATCATATTCCTCCAGAACCAATGCTCCGGCACCGGCTCCAGGAACGATTCCTCCGGCCGTGGCACTCATAGGCCTTGAGGCTTGCTCAGGTGTTTCATTGTACACTCTTTGTAAAGCACGCAGGGACTCAAAAACGCCCCAGATTATTGGGCCATCTGT
>Ga0102929_1002113_pt1 | contig 11813 bp, 12 predicted proteins | sample SalPonR1_B_D2_MG_FD_78510 | JGI IMG/M metagenome (GOLD analysis project Ga0102929, IMG submission 78510) | Salt pond soil microbial communities from South San Francisco under conditions of wetland restoration - Salt Pond MetaG R1_B_D2_MG | ecosystem: Environmental > Aquatic > Marine > Intertidal... | reverse complement strand
TACAACTGGAGCAGCTACCCGATGGATTTTATCGACGGGCTGTTTGCTTCGCTGGGGGAGTGGACGCGAAACACATTGCCGCCAGGTGCCCTTAACGGATTGTTATCTGAAGGAATTATTCCAGGGATTGGAGGCATTATGATTTTTATTCCGCAAATCGCCTTTCTTTTTTTGTTTATTTCCATTCTCGAAGAAAGTGGTTACATGAGCCGCGTGGTGTTTATAATGGACCGTTTTATGCGTCGTTTCGGGCTGAACGGGAAAAGTGTAGTGCCGCTTATTTCGGGCACAGCCTGTGCCATTCCTGCGGTTATGTCGGCACGTAACATCGAAAACTGGAAAGAACGCCTGATTACCATTCTTGTAACACCTTTTACCACGTGCTCAGCCCGCCTGCCGGTTTATCTCATCATTATCGCGCTGGTAATTCCCGAAAAAACCATCCTTGGGTTAAACCTGCAGGGACTGACACTGATGTTTTTATACGCGCTTGGTTTTGTCATGGCCATTTTTTCGGCCTGGGTGTTAAATAAAATCCTGAAAATTAAGTCCCGTTCATTTTTTATTGCTGAAATGCCCGGTTATAAATTGCCTTTACTCAGGAATGTAGCCTACACTGTAGTTGATAAAACCAAAGATTTTGTTGTCAATGCCGGGAAAATTATTCTTGCCATTTCCATTGTGCTTTGGTTTCTGGCCTCGCACGGACCTTCGGCAGAATTTAAAAATGCGGAGGAAATTGTGCATGCTCAAACTGAAAATGAACAACTGACCGGCGAGGAGTTAAACACAGCCGTTGCTTCTCATAAGTTGCGCCATTCGTATATTGGCATTTTGGGGCATGCCATAGAACCTGTAATCCGTCCGCTGGGTTACGACTGGAAAATCGGGATTGCCCTGCTTACATCGTTTGCCGCACGCGAGGTGTTTGTAGGGTCGCTGGCTACCATTTACAGCGTGGGAAACGACGATGAAGAGACCATAAAAAACCGTCTTGCTGGAGAAATAAATGAATCGACCGGCGAAAAAGCTTTTAATTTTCCAACAGGAATTTCGTTGCTTTTGTTTTACGCTTTTGCCATGCAGTGTATGAGTACGCTGGCCGTTGTAAAACGGGAAACCATGAGCTGGAAATGGCCGTTGATTCAACTTTTTACAATGACAGGTTTTGCTTATATTGTATCGCTCGTGGCTTACCAGCTGTTAAAATAAAAATGAAAAATAGTTGAAATATAATGATGTGGGAATTACAAAACATACTGGTTTACCTGATTGTGCTTGCAGCAGTAGTTTATCTGGTGAAAAAATTTTTCATGAAAAAGAAAAAACAAAACGCTGCCGGTTGTGATTCCGGTTGCGGTTGCCATTGAACTGCGGAATAAATTGATTAACACCTTCCCCGTGCACACGGACTGTTGGTAACGAAAAACCCGAAAAACCCCCCGAGCGCCATGTTTTTCAGCGCTTGTTCCACTGAAAAAGTATTCATGCTTTGTCCTTCGGTAAAATAATAGAAGGCTAATGCGATCAATGATCCAACAAGAATTGCAATCAGCGTTCTGCGTGTTTGTTTCGATTTAAAAAAGTTTTTAATCCCTTTGTTTTCGGGCTGAAGATCCAGTTTCTTAACTTCAATTTTTGTTTTCGTATCCATGCATGCAAATATATAGATAATTTTATTAAATCCAGCCTCGCAATTTGTAATATGCCAATGCCAGTATTTCGCGTGCAAAAATAATTTCATATTTCAGGTGGTTCCAAAGCTGGTAGCGCACCGACATGCTTTGGCCCACATCGGGTACAAATGTTTTATTGCCTCCCAGTTCGTCATCGCTGAATGAAAAATCGGCTTCGGCAGCATTTTCAAATGCAGGCAGGACATTTATTTTTTCAAACCCGGCTTTTTGAAAAGACAGAACTGCTCGTCGTGCGTGCTCAGGCGAAGTTACCAGAAGAACAGGTGCATATATATTCAGCTTTTTTTTGCAGTTCAGTGCCTGCGAACGCGTGTTGGTTCCTTCGTTTTCAAACTGAATCTGTTTGGGATTCACGCCTCGCAGCACCAGTTCTTCTTTCATTTTTTGTGGTGTGCTCATGCTGTCCGTTAACTCCCCCGGCATGGCAATCAGTACGTTGGCTTCTGGAAAACTTTCGGCAGCCCTCCCCACATACCAGCTGCGCATCAGGTTGCTTTCGCTGGGCATTCCGCCACCGCCAAGTAAAATTATGGTTTGCGGCTGCCATTTCAGTTCCGATTTGCTGGTGCCCAGCCAGTGGATTCCCCAGAAAGGAAGCGTGGTAAAAGCCAGCGCCACGCAAACCAGAAAGAAAATCCCGGCAAGAATAAAAAAATTTCGGAGTATCCTTAAAAAATGGGTACTTTTGAATTTGGTTTTTGCCATCTTTAGCGTTTCAAAAAATATAAAAATACGTTTAATCTTTAAACTTTCATAAAATTGAATACTGAAGAGAAAAATGAAATAATCCAGCTGTTTGAAACTCATTTTCAGGAAAAGGTGGATTCATTCAGTATGTTGCCCGCATCGGGCTCCGACAGGGAATACTGCCGTTTGCAAAATGAGAACCGCTCAGTTATCGGCGCATTTAATGACGATGTGAAGGAGAACACGGCGTTTCTTTCGTTTACCAACCATTTCCGGAAAAAAGAATTACCGGTGCCTGAAATTTATACCGTGAGTTCGGATTTGAAAAAATATTTGCTCGAAGATTTGGGCGACACCACGCTTTTTGATTACCTCTCCAAAACCCGCGAGTCGGAAGGTTTTTCTGAAAATATTATTTCTGAATACCGGAAAGTGCTCCAGGTTTTACCCAAAATCCAGATTATTGCCGGCAAAGACCTGAACTACTCGGTTTGCTACCCGCGCGAAGCTTTCGACAAGCAGTCGATGATGTGGGACCTGAATTATTTCAAGTACTATTTTCTGAAATTGGCGAAGTGCCGTTCGACGAGCAGGAGCTCGAAGATGATTTTCAGGCATTCAGTAATTACCTGCTTTCAGCGCCATCTGGTTTTTTTATGTATCGCGATTTTCAGTCGCGTAACGTAATGCTGAAAGATAACGATGTTTATTTTATTGATTACCAGGGCGGACGCCGCGGTGCGTTGCAATACGATTTGGCTTCGTTGCTGTACGACGGCAAAGCAGATATTCCGCAGGATGCCCGCAACCAGCTTTTTCAGTTTTATCTTTCTGAACTGAAAAATTACATGAATGTAAATGAAGATGAATTTACTTCGTATTTCAATGGTTTTGTGCTGATTCGTATTATGCAGGCAATGGGAGCCTACGGATTTCGGGGATTTTACGAGAAAAAAGAGCATTTCCTGAAAAGTATTCCGTTCGCCATCCGAAACCTTGAAAAACTGTTGCCGAAGCTAAAACTCCCGGTGCGAATGCCCGAGTTGCTGAATGTATTAAAGCTGCTCACCCAATCGGAAACACTGAAAGAATACGGACGTAGCAGTAACAGCGAGTTAACAGTTCGTGTGATGAGCTTTTCCTATAAAAAAGGAATTCCTGATGACCCTTCAGGAAACGGCGGCGGGTTTGTGTTCGATTGCCGTGCGTTGAATAATCCGGGGCGCTATCCCGAGTTCAAAAAGCTGACCGGAAAAGATTTGAAAGTGCAGGAATTCCTGGAGCAAAAATCGGAAATGGAATGGTTTTTAAAACCGGTTAAAGCGCTTGTTGACCAGTCGGTGAAAAATTACCTGGAACGTGGATTTTTACATCTCTCCGTAAGCTTTGGCTGTACCGGCGGGCAACACCGCTCGGTATATGCTGCTGAGAAAGTTGCCGGCCACCTGCGAAACAATTACCCTGTAAATGTTGTTCTCATTCACCGCGAACAACAAATTTAACATGAGTAAAACAGCTTGTAAGAAGAAAAATTTTAAAGACAAGGAAAATCCCAGGTTTCAATGCAAAAAATGCGGTGCGCTGGTAAAAAAGAAGGATAAAGTGTGTAAATCCAAAAAAATATGAACCGCCTGCATTTTTTATAATAAGGTGTGCCTGAAATTCAAATCCAAAATCTATTTTTGCTGAAATTTTCACAAAATAAAATCTGAAACATGGGGAGAGCATTTGAATACCGCAGAGCGGCCAAGGAAAAACGTTGGGACAAAATGTCGCGGGTGTTTCCAAAACTGGCGAAGAAAATAACTATTGCTGCCAAATCCGGCGGCCCTGACCCCGATTTGAACGCTGCTTTGCGGACTGCTATTCTGAATGCCAAGGCGCAGAACATGCCCAAATCGAATATCGATGCCGCCATTAAACGTGCCAGCGGCAAAGATGCCGCCAATTTCAACGAGGTGAATTACGAAGGAAAAGGCCCGCACGGAGTACTGGTTTTTGTGGAATGCGCCACTGACAACTCTACCCGCACGGTTGCCAATGTGAAAAGCTATTTTAACAAGGCTGGCGGCAGTTTGGTGCCAACCGGTTCGCTCGAGTTCATGTTTTCACACAAATCGGTTTTCGAATTTGAAAAACAGGCCGATACGGATTTGGAAGAACTCGAACTGGAACTGATCGATGCAGGCCTGGAAGAAATTGAAGAAAATGAAGGCGTGGTTTATGCTTCGGCAGATTTCACCAGTTTTGGCGAAATGGCTGCAGCGCTTGAAAAACTGAACATCGAAGTTAAAAAAGCCAACCTGAAACGTTTTCCCAACGACCCGGTGGAATTCGGGGAAGAGCAGATGGAAGAGATTGAAAAACTGCTCGACAAGCTGGAGGAAGACGACGACGTGCAGGCGGTTTATACCAACATTGCTTAATGGTTGGGATTGGCAAATTGTATTTGCCGGGAAAAATAACACGTTTGCAAAACAAATCACCTCTTTTACCGTAAAAATAGCTTCGGTTATCTAAAAAATGTAGTTCGTGTTTGACAGATATCTATCTTTATCTTTCAAATTATGAAAACTATGCTGGCTGTAACTGATTTTATCGACCACACCGTAAAGGTTTGGGAAAATAGTCCGGAATCGCTTCCTGAATTTGAAAAGACTTACACCTCTGAGGAACAAAAACTGCGCGAAGAAAATTTCCAGCAGTTTCAACAAAAACTTGAGGTGCTTAAATCAAGGAAAAATGTGCGAACCCTTCAGAAAGAAGATCCCGGGCAATCATTTTTTCCGTATTTCAAGGCGTTTTTAAAGAATGTGTTCGATTTTGAAGAAGACCAGCTTGAAATCATTCTTTCCGATAAATTTAAAAATGTATCAAAGGATTTTTTCTACCGGGCGCGTGAATTCGGTCCCGAGCTTTCACCTGAAAATATTTACCAGGGAATGCGCAACGTATGGATTATGAATGGTTTGCAATTGATGATGGGCGTTCCGGTTGAAATTACCCCGTCTGTTTTTGGGTACAGCATGATTTATCCGTACAGCGACAATTACCTGGACGACCCGGCCGTTTCGGACCAGGAGAAAAAAGCATTCAGCAAACGGTTTAATAAACGACTGCATGGTGAATTGGTAATTCCTGCCAACTCCACCGAGGAACAACTTTTTAAACTGGTTGAGTTGTTTGAGATACAGTACGCCCGACATCAATTTCCGGGGGTTTATGAAAGTTTGTACGCTATTCAGAACGGTCAAACCCGAAGCCTAGCTCTCATAAACTGCAACGGAATGCCCGACGGGAAAATCAGGGAAATTTGTTTTGAAAAAGGTGGTGCATCGGTTTTGGCCGATGGTTATCTGGTGGCCGGACGACTGACGCGTGAACAGGAGCAGGCATTGTTTGGCTACGGCGTTTATTTGCAGCTGCTCGATGATATCCAGGATGTGAAGGAAGATACCGAAGGACACACCAAAACAATGTTTTCCTGCAGGGATAAAAATAGTTCGCTCAGCGCTTTTGTGAATAAAACCATCAATTTTGGGCGCACCATAATGCAAGAAATGAGGTGCTTTGATGGGGTGGATATTGATGTGATGCTGAAACTGATGAACAGGAGTATTGAATTGATGATTATTGAGTCGGCGGGAATGAACCCGGAATATTATTCTGATGGATACCTTGCTGTGCTGGATAGTCATTCACCGCTAAGATTCAGTTATTTGCGACAAAAAAGAACCCAATCAAAATCGCAGCGATTTACTCTTTTTCGGAAATACTTAGAACAAGCTCCGAGGGAGAAAAAACAGTTTTCTCCCGGAGCTTTTTATACTTCGTAGATATGTGTCAATTAGTTTTCAGAAAAACAGTAGAGTGAATTAAACCCACGCAAAATAAGGTCGTTGCCAACAATTACAGGCGACGCGTGAAAATTATCATCCACTTCGTTTATGGCAAGTACTTCGAAAGTTTCGCCACCTTTTATTACCATCACTACATTTTTGGCCGCTATGTACAAGCGATTGTCAACGCCTGTGGGCGAGGAGTATAAAGTACTGATTTCGCTCAGGTTTTCTGTGGCATAATAAGGGGCTCCGGTTTTGGCATCGATGCAGCTTAAAAAACCATTGTTTACACGCAGGAAATAGAGTTTATCATTCAGCAGGACCGGTTGCGGTGTGTAAGGCGTATTTTTGTTGTAAGTCCATAAAATGGCGTCACCAGTTGTAATATCGCCTTTTGCTTTCGAAATATCAATGGCTTGCATGGCGCTTCCCCTGAATCCGCTCATTACATACAAAATGCCATCGCTGTAAATTGGATTGGGAATAACGTTACGGGTTAAGCCGGAAGATGTCCAGATTACATTGCCGGTTTCAAAATCGTAGGCGGTTACATTATCGGTAGCGGCAGTTATAACCTGCGGCTTATCGTTTACTTCCACTACTGTTGGGGAAGACCATGAGGTATTCACATCGCGTTCTGCCTGCCAATCGATATTCCCGGTTGTTTTATCGAGTGCATATAAATAAGAATTTCCTTCGTGGTCCCACAATACAAAAATTTTATCGCCGAACAGATAAGGTGAACTTCCTTCTCCAAAGCTCATGTGCTTTTCCATTTGGCCAAAGTCTTTTTTCCAAAGAATATTGCCTTCAAAATCGAGGCAATACAAGCCACGCGAGCCAAAGTAAGCATAAATATGTTCGCCGTCGGTGCAGGGGGAATTGGATGCCCAGCTACCCAGATCGTGCGTGTTTTCCTTTGGCCATTCGCGTGTTACCATTGTTTTCCAAAGAATTTCTCCCGAGTTGCGGTCAACCATCAATACTAAAAACTCGTGGATTTTATCAGTTTGGCTTGGTGCCATGCGGCTGCCTCCTCCGGCTCCTTCAGGGGCCTGTGGTGCTTTCTCGTTGGTTGAAACCGCGGTTTGCACAATAATTTTGTCTCCCCAAACAATTGGTGTGGCATGTCCCTTTCCGGGAATTGCAGTTTTCCATTTCAGATTTTTAGTTTCACTGAATTCAACAGGTGGGTTACCTTTTATTGCTGCACCGGTTGCCAGCGGACCCCGCCACTGCGGCCAGTTGTTCTCTGGTTTTTTCGTTTCAGTTTGAGCCGTTACTTCAATGGTAAAAAGAAGAAGGATACATAATGCGGAATAGATTTTTAGCTTCATAATGAATTTTTGGTTTTAAAAGTTTTGACTCCTGAAATCAATAGGGGTTTAATGGTAATAAAGCTAAATTAACCGATTAGAATGCCGACATGTAATATTATCTTTTAAAACGATACCAATGAAAAGATAAAAATGAGACAGGAACCTCCGTTTTGTTATATATTTTTGCTTTTTAACTGAACAGGAAGGTATAGGATCGTGTTGAAACAGTAACTAAATTAATGATGCAAGAAAAAGTAATCCATCTGGAATCGATTTCGAAGAATTATCGCGTAGGAACACAGGTAGTTCACGCTCTTAAAAATGTTTCGCTCGATATTTTCAGGGGCGAATATGTTGCTATTATGGGCGCCTCCGGTTCAGGTAAATCAACATTGATGAATATTATTGGCTGCCTAGATACATCCACCAGTGGTTCTTATATTCTCAATAACCGCGATGTAAGCCGTTTGTCTGACAATCAACTGGCCGAAATCCGAAATAAAGAAATTGGATTTGTCTTTCAGGTGTTTAATTTGCTCCCCCGCAGTACGGCATTGGAAAACGTGATGTTGCCGATGGTTTATTCGGGGGTTCGTAAAAATGAAAGGAAAAAACGTGCGGTCAGTACGTTAACCGATGTTGGCCTCACCGACCGTATGTTGCATCAGCCCAATGAGCTTTCGGGCGGGCAGCGTCAGCGGGTGGCCATTGCACGTGCGCTTGTTAATCATCCTTCGTTGCTGCTGGCCGATGAACCTACCGGTAACCTCGATTCCAAAATTTCAGAAGAAATTATGAAATTATTTGCCGAAATTCACCGAAAGGGAAACACGTTGCTGATGGTAACACACGAAGAAGATATTGCAAGGCACGCACACCGCGTGGTAAAATTAAAAGACGGAGAAATTGAATCGGACGAGGTAAATCCGAACCCGGTTTATTAAAAATTTATTTTTGAATGAGAAAAGAGTGGAAAATATATACTAAAACAGGAGATGATGGAACTACAGGACTCGTAGGCGGCACCAGAGTGAAAAAATACGATGTCCGGCTTGAAGCATACGGAACTGTGGATGAACTGAATGCTTCAATTGGCGTAATTCGTTCATTTGAGCTTCCTGCAGAATACAAGAAGTATTTAGTTGAAATTCAGAATAAGCTGTTTAATATTGGTTCCCGGCTGGCTTCCGATGAAAAAGGTGATACCGTTACTTCAAAGCTTTCAATATCGGAAGAAGACATAGCAGAACTCGAAAAAGCCATAGATGAGCTGGATGAAGAGCTTCCTGAACTTACGCAGTTTATTCTGCCGGGCGGTGCACCGGCTGCTGCATATTCTCATGTGGCACGCACTGTTTGTCGTCGTGCGGAACGACGCATCCTCGAATTCTCCGAACAAACTTTTGTTCAGCCCGAAATTATGAAATACATCAACCGGTTATCCGATTTTCTTTTTGTTTTGGCTCGTAAACTTACTGCTGTCAGCGGTGTAGAGGAAATACCGTGGCGGCAGCCACAAAAATAATCGTGTCTGCTGTAGTTCGTAATCTTTTTTTATTATATTCGCGGCATTGTAAAAAACGATTTGAACCGCTTAAATTCATTAAGATGTATTGGACACTTGAGTTAGCTTCAAAACTGGAGGATGCTCCCTGGCCGGCGAGCAAAGACGAATTGATCGACTACGCCATTCGTTCGGGGGCACCACTTGAAGTAATTGAAAATTTACAGGAAATTGAAGACGAAGGCGAAGTTTACGAAAGTATTGAGGACATCTGGCCGGATTATCCCAGTAAAGACGATTTCTTTTTTAACGAAGATGAATATTAAAATTTATCGGATAGAAGCAGAAAAGCAGGTTTTTTCAAGCCTGCTTTTTTGTTTGTTGGTGCTATAAATAATTTTTCAGCTTTTTCAGGGGTATTAAATCAAATTGATTGTACTTTCCATTTTTAAATTCAGCAATAAATTCCCGGTTTAACAGAAAAAGTTCACTGTTGTATTTATCCTGCGGGTAGGTATTTTCGGTTGTGAAATTTTCAAATTTGAACTGTGTGAAATTTAATTCACAGGCCGAAAGTTGCCACTCGCCTTCGTCGTTGGTGAAAAGAAGCGGCAGCCCGTGGGTGCGGCAAATCACCGGCCGCGATTGATAAATGGTACAAACATGTTTTTTCAAAAACACGCACGAATCATTATTTTCAGGTTGTGGAGGCAATTCTGCTTTATCAAAATTGTTGGCTTTTAATTCTTCCACTATAGAGAAAAATTCAACAGGTAAAATCCCGTAGTCCATGCAGCATGAGTCGCAGCCAGCTTTGCACTCCATGTGTTGGTGGTGTTTCTTTGTCAGTTTTGCTGTAGCGGAATCAATTTTTTTCCTTTGGTTGTAGTATTTTTGATAAAATATTTTTGAGCGATCATCCATTTTTATTGTCCGTTTTCAGCTTACAAATTACGATATAATATTGCAGAATGTGGGAAGAAATCATTAATTTTACCATACCATACCAGAACAGTAGAACGTAAACATAAAAAATAACAGACCGATGAAAAAATTAATTATTAACCTGAGCTTGATTTTGGTTAGTGTAACTTCCTTCGCACAATTCACCAACTTTGAGTATTTAAATCCGAATTTGCCTGTTGATGAGCGGGTAGATATTCTTGTATCGCAAATGACTGTGCAGGAAAAAATTGACCAAATGGTTTACACGGCGCCTGCCATTCCGCGGTTAGGCGTTCCGGAATACAACTGGTGGAATGAGAGTTTGCACGGTGTGGCGCGTGCCGGTTATGCCACTGTTTTTCCGCAGTCGATAACTGTTGCCGCATCGTGGGACAAGGATTTAATTAACCGCGTGGCAACAACCATTTCGGATGAAGCCCGGGCGAAGCACCATGAGTTTGTTCGCCGCGGGAAACGGGGAATATACCAGGGACTCACTTTCTGGTCGCCCAACATCAATATTTTTCGTGACCCACGGTGGGGAAGGGGACACGAAACCTACGGTGAGGATCCTTACCTGACCGGAAAACTGGGAACCCAATTTGTAAAAGGGCTACAGGGCGAAAATCCGGATTACCTGAAAACCGTTGCAACAGCCAAACATTATGCGGTTCACTCAGGCCCCGAACCATTGCGTCATGAATTCAACGCGTTGGTGAGTGAACGCGACTTGCGGGAAACCTATCTTCCGGCCTTCCGCGATTTGGTGGTTGAAGGCGGTGTGTATTCTGTAATGGGAGCATACAACCAGTTCCGGGGGCATCCGGCCTGCGCCAATCCAATACTGGAAAACATTCTGCGCAACGAATGGGGATTCGATGGCTACGTGGTTTCCGACTGCTGGGCGATTTCCGATTTTTTTAGGTTTCAGGATTATTCGGCCGATGCTGCCGAAGCTTCAGCCGTTGCCGTTAAAAACGGTACCGATTTAAACTGCGGAAATTCTTATCCTTTTTTGAGAGAAGCAGTAGAGCGTGGTATTATTTCTGAAGATGAATTGGACAGGGCCGTAAAACGGCTGTTCACCGCCCGGTTTAAACTGGGTATGTTTGATGATAACGAAGATGTGCCGTATGCACAAATTCCGTTCACTGAAAATACATCGGATGAAAATGCGAAACTGGCGCTGGAAGCTGCTCAGAAAAGTATTGTTTTATTGAAAAATGCCCGCCTGCCAGGGCAGGAGAACAACACGTTACCGCTTTCGAAAAATATAAACAAGCTGGCCGTAATTGGACCAAATGCCGACAACTGGGAAGCTTTGCTTGGTAATTACAATGGCATACCAAAAAATCCGGTGACAATTCTCGAGGGACTGAAAAGAAAACTCAACGATACTGAAGTCCTTTTTGCCGAAGGTGCCCACCTGGCCGAAGGAGTTTCAAATCTGCACCCCATTGCCGGTGAATTTTTGGTTACCGAAAAGGGTGAGCCCGGCGTAACAGGCGAATATTTCGACAATGCCGAGTTGGAAGGTAATCCGGTGTTTACCCGTGTTGATGAAAATATTGATTTTTACTGGGAGTCACATGCTCCGGTACCCACACTGCCTGATGACGATTTCAGCATTCGCTGGACCGGTTACCTGGTGCCGCCTGTTTCCGGAACCTACAGTTTAGGTTGCTGGGGAATGCCCACGCTCGATGTTTGGCTTGAAGGTGAAAAAATCCTCAGCCATAATACTGAACACCACGCTTTTCATCATGAAACGGCAGTGGAGCTGGAGGCCGGTAAAAAGTACAAGTTTGTGTACGAATAC
>Ga0102929_1002112_pt1 | contig 11814 bp, 15 predicted proteins | sample SalPonR1_B_D2_MG_FD_78510 | JGI IMG/M metagenome (GOLD analysis project Ga0102929, IMG submission 78510) | Salt pond soil microbial communities from South San Francisco under conditions of wetland restoration - Salt Pond MetaG R1_B_D2_MG | ecosystem: Environmental > Aquatic > Marine > Intertidal... | reverse complement strand
CGCTTGCTGACCGACGACCACGAACAGGTGAGTGGAGCCCTGGGACCCGAGTATCGGAGCAGCTACGAACTCTTGGTCCGCTACGATTCCGACGGCACGCCGACGGACACGGTAAGGATCGGCATGAACGCGCGCCTCGAGGCGGCAACGAACTCCCTGCTGGTGCTGGTGTCCACGGACCCGCTTGGCGTGGAGCGTGTGGTGGTCGTGCCGACCGGGTAGTTGACGCCGAGACAGTGCGAGGAGGGCTGTCCAACATCGGAATTCCACCGTCCGTTAACTGAAGGTTGCCGCCTACGTTCGCTACCGCTCACTTCGGTGAATCACGGCCCCGAGCGTTTCCGTGTTCTGGAGCAGTAGCAGGCTCGTGACCCGGCTGGTGTTCTCGGATGTCCAGGTTCTCGGGCCGCGCCGGCAACCCCGACACGTTCTCCGACATGCCGACCGAGTCGGTGCGTCGGCTCCCGCCCGAGTCCGGATGTAGTTGGCGGTGCTCACAGGATCCTTGTCACGTGCGAGCGGTATCGTATATGATACCGCATGATCCGAGTTGTACTCGATACGAATGTGCTCGTCGCCGGGCTGAAGTCGCGCAACGGAGCGTCCTTCCAGATCCTACAGATGTTGGGCCCGGACGCCCCGTTCGAACCAAGCCTGTCCGTGCCGTTGGTCCTGGAGTACGAGATGGCACTGCGGCGGACCCTTGGCACCGATGACGGTCGGATCGAGCCGGTGCTTGACTACCTGTGCCACGTCTCGGACCTGCGGGAGATCTTCTTCCTGTGGCGTCCGTTCCTGCGGGATGCGGGAGATGAGATGGTGCTCGAAGTGGCCGTGGGAGCACAGGCTGAGGAGATCGTGACCCACAACGTTCGGGACTTCGAGGGCGTCGAAGAGCGATTCGGAATCAGGATCGTGACCCCTGCCGAGTTCCTTGTGAGGATGAGAGAGCTTCGATGAGTACGCTGAGCCTACGACTGCCTGAGTCGCTCCATGAGCGCGCCCGAGCGCTCGCGCAGCAGGAGGGAGTATCGATCAACCAGCTGATCGCGACCGCCCTGGCGGAGAAGATCTCTGCGCTCGACACCGTCGGATACCTTCGCGATCGCGCGGCCCGCGGTTCGCGTGAGGCCTTTCTCGACGCGCTGAATGATGTGCCTGACGCGGAGCCGATGCCGGGCGATGAACTGCCGCCGGACATGGATGCGGACGGCTGATCCGGGAGGAGCGCACGTCGGAGAACTGAAGGTTGCCGCTTCCGCTCGCATGCGCTCGCTCCAGTGAATCACGGCCCCGAGCGCTTCAGGGATCGTCGAGCAGTACCCGGAGCGTGAGCTGGCGGGTGTGAACGATCGGCTCGGTTACGGGCCGCGCCGGCAACCCCGACACGTTATAGGAAATGGCTTCGGACTCTGGGCAGGTGTAAATTCACCGCATGGTTACGCTAGCCGAGAATCTTCGGGAGAAGGTCGAGCACGTCATGCGTCGCCGGGGGGTGACCCGGGCGAGCGTGTTCGGGTCGTTGGCCCGTGGGGACGCGACGCCTGAGAGTGACGTCGACTTCCTCGTGGAGTTCGAGAGGGGTCGCACGCTCCTGGACCTCTCCGGTCTCCGTCTCGACCTGCGCGACGCGCTCGGGCGTGACGTGGACGTCGCGACCCCGAACTCCCTGCATCCCGAAATGAAGGATCAGATCCTCTCCGAACTGGTTCGCATCCTGTGACCCGGTCCGCCCGGATCATTCTGGGCGACATCCTCCGAGCGGCCCGGCTCGTCGAGCGGTATACGGCCGGGGTGACGTTCGAGGCATTCGAGCAGGATACCGAGAAGCAGGACGCGGTGGCCCGCCGGATCGAGATCATCGGAGAGGCCGTGAAGCAGCTCCCGGGTGGACTCCGCGAGCAGCATCCAGATGTCCCTTGGCGGGACATCGCCGGCGCTCGGGATATCCTCGTCCACGAGTACTTTCGGATCGATCTGGAACTGGCGTGGGAAATGGTGCGGTCCGACGTCCCAGACCTGATCCCTCAAGTCGAACGCATTCTCGACGGCATGGGCGAGTAGGTCCGCCACATCCTATAACTGAAAAGTTGCCGCCTTCGTTCGCTCGCGCTCACGTCGGTGAATCACGGCCCCGGGCGCTCTTGGGTGTTGGAGCAGTAGCCGGAGCGTGAACTCGGCTGTGTGTCCGGACAGCTCGGTTCCTCGGGCCGCGCCGGCAACCCCGACGCGTCATACGGAACTCGCCGACCGTACGTGGAGTCCGTAACGTATGCAGTACCTCGTCCGGTGGAGCATCGGGCGAATACGTCGACCGCAGGAGGAAGCCATGGGCGAGCCATCGATGAAGGACGACCTGTATCGCGAGATCGCGAGCTTGGACGAGTCCGACCGGGAGCGTGTGCTGGAGTTTGCGCGTGCGCTGGGGTCAAGCGCCCGTGGCACGTCCGGTTCAGATCTGCTCGCGTTCTCAGGCAGGATTTCCGAGTCGGACATGGCCGAGATCGAGGCTGCGATCGAGGAAGGGTGTGAGAAGGTGAATCCGGGTGCCTGGTAGGGCGCTTCTCGACACGAGTGCGGCCGCGGCACTTCTCCGCGGCGATCCCGCGCTCGCTGACAGGCTCGACGAGTTGGACACCGCCCATACCAGTGTGGTGGTGATTGGCGAGCTGATCTACGGAGCCCGCGTTCCGGCGAATGCGGAAGCGAATCTCGAGCAGGTCGCGGCCTTTGCGGCCGCGGTGACCGTGCTGCCGGTCGACCGCCCGACGTCTGAGGTCTACGCGCGGCTCAAGAAGTCACTGCGCGAGAAGGGCCGTCCGATCCCCGACAACGACTTGTGGATTGCAGCCGCCGCGGGCCGGCATGGCGTGGCGTTGCTGCATCGGGATGCGCACTTCAGCGAAGTCGACGAGCTGCAGAGTCTGACATGGTGAACTTGAGCTCCGTATAACCCGACACGTTAGCCGACATACCAAAGGACTCGGGAGATTCGTCTACATGGGTAGCACGATTTGGGTGGATGGTCCTGGGTCACGGCTGGCGGTTTACGTCAGCGGAGCCTCGACGGACCCTGTGGTCTTGCTCCACGGAGGTCCGGGAGTCCCAGATTATCTGGCGCCGGTGGCGGAGATCCTGGCGCTGAGGCATCAGGTGATTCGCTACGACCAGCGCGGCACAGGGCAGTCGACTGCCGAGATGGGACGATTCGGGCTGCGCGAGCAGGTTGAGGATCTTGAGGCAGTACGTGTTGCACTGGGTCTCGAACGCATCGGTCTCTTCGGTCACTCCTGGGGAGGCACTTTGGCTCAGCTCTACGCTCGAACCCATCCAGACCGGGCCAGCAAGCTGTTTCTATCCAATTCCGGTATTGGCCTCGGTGAGGACTGGAAGCGGATGGAACGGGCCGTTATGAGGCACAACCGCAGCAGTGGCGGTGTCGGGGGTTTCGCGTTACTTGGGTTGTGGCAACTCGTGTCCATGCTGCCCGGCGCACTCGGCGACGCGGGAGCCCGGCGACTAATGGCGATCGTGTGGAGGAACTACTTTCGTCCGCCATCCAGCGCTCCGACACCTGATGCCGACTGGCTCGCGGGAGTCCGTGCCAAGCCCATTCACTCCACCCGTAACGCTGCAGTGCGGGCGGAGGCCGACGAGTTGTCGGATCCGCGCACCGATCGTGAAGTTGTCATCCTCTTTGGGGAACACGACATCTACGGGTCTACCGCCGAGCCCTTGTTCGATCGGTTTCCCAGTGCGCGACGTGTGGTGCTGCCGGATTGCGGTCACGTGCCTTGGTTACAGAGTCCTGGTGCATTCCGTGACGAGCTCTGTCGCTTCTTCAGTTGCTGAGAGCCAAGCGCGACGGAGTCCCGGCGTGCCCCATGGCGTGTGTGGATCGATACGCAGGCTAACAAACAGGTACCGCCTCCGCTCACTGCGTTCGCTTCGGGGAACACTGCTCGCGATGCGAGCCGCGTCGGTACCTTTGAACGTTATCAGAAGTTGCTCGACCAGACGGGAAGCTTGCTGCCAAGTAGGTCTCCGGGCGAGTGTTCGGGGACGTGACGGGCGCATTCCGTCAGCCATCGGGGTACCGAACGTATGAACTACCAAGAGCGAATCACGATCGAGCCGGGGAAGCGGAGCGGGAAGCCCTGCATCCGCGGCCTTCGCATCACGGTGTCCGACGTCCTCGACTACCTGGCATCCGGCATGTCGCAGGAGGAGATCCTGGCTGACTTTCCGGACCTGGAGATCGGGGACATCCGGGCCGCTCTCGCCTTTGCGGCGGAGCGGGAACGCAAGCTGATGTCGGTACCGCCCGCGTAGCTCGATGAAGCTTCTGTTCGACCAGAACCTCGCACCGCGGTTGGTGCGAGACTTGGCGGATCTGTTTCCGGATTCGGCTCACGTCCGTGACGTCGGAATGAAGTCATCGCAGGATCGTGAGATCTGGGAGTTCACACAGGACGGGGGGTTCGTCATCGTCTCGAAGGACACCGACTTTCAGCAGATGAGCTTCGTCTGGGGTCACCCGCCCAAGGTCATCTGGATCCGTCGCGGAAACTGCAGTGTCCGGGAGTCCGAGTCGATTCTCCGCACGAATTCAGCACGGATCCACGAATTCGAAGCTGATCCAGAGGCTGCGTTTCTGGTGCTGTCGTGAAGGGCAACATCCGATAACTGAAAAGTTGCCGGCTCCGTTCGCTGCCGCTCACTCCGGTGAATCACGGCCCCGAGTGCTCCGGTATGTGGGAACAGTAGCAGGAGCGTGAACTGGCCGATGTGTCCGGCCGCCTGCGCTCGCGGGGCTCGCTCCGGTGAACACGCCTCGCTTTGCGCTCGCCGCTTCGGCACCCTGAGAAGGTTCCGTGGCATACGGCCTTTGGATTGTGAGGGGGTGGTGGGTTCGATGACCCTGCAGGGGGTGGTGGCATGGGCCGAGGCGGAGGAGAATGTCCGCGCCGCCTTCCTGATCGGTTCGAGAGGCGAGTCCGACGGACAGCCTGATCGGCTCTCGGATTACGATGTCCTCCTCTTCGTTCGAGACCGCTCGAGGTACGAGTCGGACGAGCGGTGGCTGACCGCTTTCGGCACGATCCTGGTCAAGTTCCACGATGGGTACGAGGTACTGGGGTCCCGCGTCGTGACCCGTCTGGTTCAATACCGAAGTGGAACTCGCATCGACTTCTCGATTCATGATGCAGGTCTTATCGAGCGAATCACCCAAGAGGCGAGACTACCCGACATGCTGGATGCTGGATCTCGCGTGCTGGTCGACAAGGACGACTGGGCGTCGAGACTCCCGAGAGCGACGGGAGAGGCGTACCGAGGGAGCCTGCCGACCGAGGCCGGATACCAGGCCGTGGTCAATGAGTTCTGGTGGGAGGTGATCTACGTCGCGAAGCACCTGGCACGCGGAGAACTCCTTCCTGCCCGGTACAGCCAAGAATGTGTGATCCGTTTCCAATGCCTCGTGCCGATGCTTGAATGGTACGCACGGGCAGTACACGGTGCGGAGAGCCGCATCGGCCCTCATGGCCGTGGACTGATTCGCGAGTTGGAGCCAGCCGAAGTCGATCGGTTCAACCGAACCTTCCTGGGGTCGTCCATCGAGGAAGGTTGGGCGGGGCTCTTCGAAACAACGGAGTACTTCAGGGTGACCTCAACAGCCGTTGCCGAGCGGCTCGGCTTCAAGGTCCAAGATGAGCTGTCGAATGGAGTTGAGAGCCTGCTTCGCGACATGAGCGTAGAGGGTCGGGAACCTTGAACAGCGGGCGTATGCCACACACCAAGTGTGTTTCCGGCTCCGCTCACTGCGATCGCTCCGACCTGCATATCCTCGAGCGTGACCGTATCGTAAGCTGTTTGCGCGCTCTGAACGGCCGTCAGGTACCGTGGCACCTCCTGCCGCCCAAGCAGCCACCCACACCCCCAACGATCTACTGAGCCAGTCGCGAACGAGAGTGGTCGGTGAGGTCGTCGGCCTCTTGGCCATAGTCGGTTCCTTCACCTTGCCGTCGATTCGGCGAACGCTGAAGCCGATCCCCTGGCCCCGGGTCCACGTGTTCTCGAGCATGCGCACCCGGTGCATCTCCCGGAGCGAGGCCGTGCTGAGGATGCGGCCTTCACCCCGGGTGCCCGTCCTGAACTGGGCCGAGACGAAGCGCGCCATGTCTTCGACGGTCGAGGTGAGTCCGGCGCCCGCCGTGCGGGCATGAGCCCGCGGATCTCGATCCTGCTCGGGGGGAGCACGTCGAGCGCAAAGGGCGCATGGTGTCGTCCGGGCCGAAGCCGGGTCCGATCGGAGAAGGGCATGGGAATCATGCCGGGCCGAGGCCCCCGGGGCGAGCGTGAACCCTGGCCGAATTGGGGGGTGCGGCCCATGTCTCGCTACTCGGGGCAGGCGTGAGTCGCCAGGGAGAAGATCGGGAGCCGGCCTGACGGACAAGTAACGCCGACCGGGGTCGGTCCCGGTGGCACCGATCGTGATGCGGTCCGCGCGAGCGGGCACGTGCGTTCGCGGGGTCGCGGGCTGGGAGTCTTCAGGGGGGGACGCGACGCGAGTTGCGGCGGATGCGGCTCTGCGCCGGCCTGATACGCGTCTCGCCATCGGGGGTCGAACCCGAAATGCCCGGTGAGATGCCGCACAGCCTTGCGCAGGTTTCCCCAGGACCAGCACTCTCCACGAAGGTCAGATTCACTCTCCCGGTTTCTGCGCGACCGGGCTCCGAATTCCGAGGAAGCATGCCAGATATCGACGCTACGCGAGATGCAGCCCCCACTTCGCCCGTGCCCGATCCGAAGTACATGCACGATCCAAGGTGGAAACACGCGCAGGCGATTGTCGAGAGAGACATTCTGCCCAAGCTCCTTCTGACCCCCCACGTCGACCCGACCACCGCGAGCCCCGAGGTTCACCCGCGCTTCGACGACTTCCTGAACCTGGTTCGCCGCGACGGGTCCGACCCCGGTGTCTGGGCCATGGTACAGGAGCTGATCGAGGCGGGAACCACGGTGGAGACCATTCATGCCGAGTTGTTCTCGCCGGTCGCGCGGAAGCTGGGCGTGCTCTGGGAGGAAGATGAGTGCGACTTCACGGAGGTCGCGATGGTCTGCAGCCGGCTGCAGCGAGCGATTCGACACATCGCTTCGGAGTACGGCGTCGGCCCGGCCGTGAATTCCCCCCGGGTGCTCGTTTCGGCACTTCCTGGATCTCACCACACGCTGGGTCCGCTCATGGTGGCGGAGTCACTCGCTGGGTGCAGGATCGACGTGTCGATCGGTGAGCCCTTCATCTCGGACGCGGACCCCCGTGATTTCGACGTCGTCGCGATCTCCGTCGCCCGCGCCGAAGAGATGGCAGCTGCTCAGGCCTTCGTTGAGGATCTGCGAGAGCAGAGCCCCGAAATCCGGATCATCGTGGGCGGGGCTGCGTTCTGGGCGGACCCCTCCCTCGTGGCTCGACTCGGGGCCGACGGATGGGCTCAGGATGCCTCGGCTGCCGTGACGCTGGTTCACGACCTGACCGGCACGTCGCCGAGGGATTAGCGCCGCCGACGGTTAGGGCTGGGAGTTTCGCTCGCTCACGCGGGTGCGCGACGTGGGATGAGCTCGCGTCAGGGGTGGCTCGAGCAGCGCGGCGCTGGCCACCGCACGCGCCGAGGGCGGCCGAACGAGCCAGGCGTAGTACTGCTGGTGGAGAGCCCCAGCACGCGGCACATCGTCCGGACAGGAAACCTGGCCTGATGTCGCTTCACGAAGTCGAATCCCGCTTGGGGATCGAGTCGCTGGGTCACTGTCGGGAGCGGCCTACGTAACGGGGCGGTCAGCCACATCCTGTAATTGAAGGTTGCCGCCTCCGCTCGCTCACGCTCACTTCGGTGAATCACGGCCCCGAGCGTTTCGTTGTGCTCGACCAGTAGCAGGAGCATGAGCCGGTCGGTGCGTTCGCCCGACTCGGTTCTCGGCCCGCGCCAGCAACCCCGACACGTGACGCGGAAGCGCGGGAAGGGGGTGGCGGCGTCCGCCGTAGAAGGACCCGACGACGGCAGTGCTCGCATGTGCTCGTATGAGATGGGAGTCGACCAATGAGAGGGTCCGAACGTGTTGCGCGCCGTCTGTGGCGGATTGGGGCGCTCGCTCTTCCCGTCGTCGTTACCTCGGTCTCTGGCTGTGGCAACAGAGACTCGGTCGACGGCTCCGCTGTCGTCGAAGTGGACTCGGCATCCGTCCGCGTACTGGGCACCTCCGATGCTCTTGCAGACGTCCGGGATGTCGACGTACTGAACGACGGCAGCGTTTGGGTCGTTAATTCGATCGAGCCGTACCTCATCGGGTTTCCGCCCTCAGGTGACTCGGTCATTGCATACGGGCGGCGTGGCGGTGGACCCGATGAGTTTGGGGCTCCCGCTGGGTTCGTTTTCGGGGCGACCGGCGTCAGCGCCTGGGTGCTCGACGTGGGTCGGAACGTTCTGGTGGAGGTGCCGACGCCATCGACGGGGCGCTCGGAACTGGGACTTCCCAGGGACTCTGTCCCGCTCGGCAGCATCCAGCCCGGTATGGGGCTGATGAGTGAGCACGTCCGATCGGCTCGGATCGACGGCACGACGTTGGTGCCTCGAAGCATGGGATCGCTGAGTTCAGGGGTGTGGTCGTTCTGGAGTACGATCTGGGGCGCGAGCCTGGTCGGGGTGGATTCTACCGGCGCGAATGCGAGGACGGTCCTCTCGCTGGCGGAGGAGCTTGGCGATCCTCCCAGCTATCTCCAGCAGACCAACGGATTTCCACCTGTGCCGCTCTGGTTTCGTTTGTGGACGGTGTGCAGCGATGAGACGATCCACGTCTACGACCGCATGAGCAACGCCGTTCGCACGTACACGCCCGATGGGACCGAGATCGATCGAATCGGTCTGCCAGAGCCCCGCTTCGACGCAGTTTCCGATCGGGAGTTCGCCCGCGCCACATTTGGTCTCGCCGCGGCCGAGGCGACCGGTGGAACCGGGGTGAACTTGGCGCCGCAGGACTCGGCCCAGGTGATGCAGCGATTGGTCCAGGCCGTTGAAGGAGCGCCTGAGCGACTCGGGACGTTCATGCCGCGATATGTCGATCTTCGATGTGGAGATGACGGAGGGCTGTGGCTTCAGCCGATCGACCTCGCCCGGTCGAATCTGCGGGGCGGAGCCGACTGGATCCGTGTCACGTCGGATGGCACCGCGCGGACGTATCGAATGCCTCCGCGCTTCTATCCCTATCGTTTCATCGACGGACGAGTTCTGGGCGTGCAGCGGGATCAGTTCGATGTCGCGTCCGTCGCCTGGGCTGAACTCCCCCCCTCATGACCCGAGGCCCCAGACGTGTCGATCTGTGCCCCCGGGCCAGCTCGCCGTTGGCTTCCGGACGGACGGGCGGCCATTCGAGCCGAGATCGGTGGTGCGCCTCCGCATAACTGAGAAGTTGGCGCCTCCGTTCGTGTGCGCTCACACTTCGGTGAATCGCGACCCCAAGCGCTCCTGTGTGTTGGAGCAGTAGCAGGAACGTGACCGGGCCGCCGCGACCTCTAGAGGGCGTCCAGAGCGTCCTCGATCGAGTGGCTTCCGTTCAGCAGTTCGAACGTCTTCCCGATGGTGTTCGGCGTGTCCAGACAGAGGGCGATCGTCCGGGCGACGTCGCCTCGGGTTACTTCTCCGCTCCCGAGGTCGTGGCCCACCTCAATCTTCCCGGTCGGTTCGTCGTCGGTGAGACGGCCGGGTCGCAGGATGGTGTAGTTCAGGTCGGTCCGTTCGAGATACCCGTCCGCGATCGCCTTCGCGACCAGGTAGTACCGGATCGACTCCGAACGGTCGGGGTCGCCGGCTCCCATCGCGCTCACCATCACGAAGCGTGTGGCCCCGTGGGCCGCCGCGACATCGATGGCCCGAATCGCGCCGAGACCGTCCACCATCGCCGCCTTGCCCGCCCCCGTAGAACCGCCGGAGCCGGCCGTGAAGACCACGGCGTCACAGCCCCTCACCGCGTGGGCGAAGTCCTCCTCGAGATCTCCGACCACCGGCTCGACCCCCGGCCCCTCGACCTCGGAGGCCTGGTCGGGATCGCGGATCATGGCGCGGACGGTGTGGTCGCCGGATGCGAGGACAGGGAGAAGGCGTCGGCCCACATCTCCGTGGGCTCCGATCACGAGGGTCTTCACGGTATGACTCCGGGTCGTCTGAATACTCGGTCTTCTTCACGGCTCGGCGCCGGCCCAGGGGCGGCAACCGCCTCCGATTCGTACTCTGGACCCGAGTCGATGATCGGATCGGTCCTGCCTCGTGAGTCTCGCCCTCGGGCTCCGGGCGGCCTCGAGCTTCGGTCCCGGATCAGCTCCCCTCGATCTTCTGCGTGAGCGCGGGCACGATGTCGAGCTGCCGGGCGTAGAGCGCCACCTGCCCGCGATGGTGCGACTCGTGCGCGACATGATGCTGGAGCCAGGCGAGTCGGGTGCCGAAGACGCCGTCGAAGCGACGGATCCGTCCGAGCATGTGGAGTTCGCCGGCTTCGCTCAGCACGCCCAGTCCCTCCTCGAGCGAGGTCTCCAGATGCCCCCGGAGTTCGTCCGGGAAGAGATCGTCGGGAAGCTCCTCTGAATACTCCTGCAGGTGCGCCTCGAATCCCTGTCGGGTGAAGTCGCCGTCCTCCCGGGCGAGTTCTCCATGGGCCATCCGCCCGGACTCCAGAATGTGGCGGAGGATCTCCGCGACCGAGCGGGCCTCCGGGTGGGGCCGCCAGTCGTAGTCGTCGTCGGGGATCACCTCGGCCTCGGCGAGCAGACCTCGGCGAGTGTAGGCCCAGGCTTCCAGGGCTTCGTCGAGCAGGGTGGCGGGAGCGTCGTCGGACATGGTGACTCCAGAAGATCGGGGACGGGAAACTCTCCTCCACTCCGACCCCTCGGTGGGATGGCGAGGTCCGAACTCCGGATTCAGGAAGGCGCTGAGGCCAGTCGAGCGGAGCGAAGGGCGCTGGGGTGGATTGAAGCAGCACCCCTGTCCGAACGACGGAGCTTCTCATGCGAACTGCCCCCGACGGCCTCGCAGAGGCCGCTCTCGCTCGCCCGGGTGAATCGCGGTGGCGAGTTCTCCTGCGTTCTGGGGCGGTACTGGCCGCGTGGCCCGGTCGGTGCGTTCGACCGGCTCGGCTCCGGGCGGACCGGCAACGCCATCACTTTCCGGAATGGGGTCCATCGAACCCCCAGCCGGGGATCCGAGTAGCAGAAGGCACCTGCGGCCTCATTGGTCTCGCGCGGCTCCCGCGCGCAGTGCGAGCGCGAACGCTGCTTCCACCCACTCACCGCACCCCTCCCGCCATGAATGCATGGGTCGTGACCCGGTACGGAAGCCCCGACGTACTGGAACTCCGGGAGGTCGAGACTCCCGAGCCGGAAGAGGATCAGCTTCGTGTCCGCATTCACGCCACCACGGTTTCGTCGGGTGATTGGCGGATTCGCAGCATGAACGTGCCGAGGGGATTCGGGCTCATGACCCGGCTGGTCTTCGGTCTGACCGCGCCCCGGTCGCCGATTCTGGGCACGGAGTTCGCCGGCAGAATCGACCGCGTCGGACGGGACGTGACCGGATTCGCCGTCGGGGACGCCGTGTTCGGAAACACCGACGCGACGATGGGCGCTCACGCGGAGTACATCGTGATGGACGCGGATGCGGCCATCGCACCCGCACCGGAGAACCTGTCGTTCGGGGAGGCGGCAGCGATGTCGTTCGGCGGATCCACGGGGCTCCAGTTCCTGCCCCGCGGGGGGATCGAGAGCGGGCACCGGGT
>Ga0102929_1002110_pt1 | contig 11817 bp, 16 predicted proteins | sample SalPonR1_B_D2_MG_FD_78510 | JGI IMG/M metagenome (GOLD analysis project Ga0102929, IMG submission 78510) | Salt pond soil microbial communities from South San Francisco under conditions of wetland restoration - Salt Pond MetaG R1_B_D2_MG | ecosystem: Environmental > Aquatic > Marine > Intertidal... | reverse complement strand
CGATCTCGGCCCCAAGCTCGGCCAGCAGATGTTGAGTGTCGTCACCGCGCAGGGTGGGGTCGTTTTGCCAAAGCGGGCCGGGTTGTGGCTCGGCCACGATCAAGCGGCCCGCAAAATCGGGGGAATTGGCGCGCAGCGAGGCGGCGAACAGCACAGCCTCGTATTGCAAGCGGCCCGCCTGACCGACAACGACGATATTGTAGGGTTTGGGGGTTGTCCCTGCCTTTGCGGCCATCACTCACACTCTGCCCAGTTGTGCCTTTGGCACAGTATAGGGGGGATGGCGGGCAGGCAGAAGGGGGTAGGCGGGTATTCTTATACTCTGGCCATGTGCAAGTCATTTAGCTTGCTATTGTGGTTTGCAAGGGTTTATGCTTGCGGGCATGTTTGTGATCTTAACAGGCGATATCGTATCCTCCTCGGACCTAAGCGCATCCGACGTGGATGCCACCTTGCAAGCTGCGCGTGAGGTCGCGCAGACTTTGCAGGCTTGGCCGGGGGTCACGCAGTGCGGCTTTGCCCGGCGCGGTGGGGATGCTTGGCAACTGGCGTTCGATGTGCCCCGCTTGGGTTTGCGGTCGGCGCTCTATCTGCATGCAAGTCTGCGGCGTCTGCACAAGGCCCGCGCCTCGCGTATTGCCATCGCCGAAGGCGCTGGGCGAATGCCCGATCACGATCCCAACGCCGCCCATGGTGCGGGGTTCACCGCGTCGGGGCGGACATTAGAGGGGATGCAAAGCACCTTGTTGTTCGATCATGCAGCCGGCGGGCCCAAGGCGGCGGCGGCGCGTTTGGCCGGACATATCGCGCAAGGTTGGACACAGGCCCAAGCCCGCGCCGTGGCAGAGCAGGTGCAACCGCAGGCCGGACCAAGGGCCGAGGCCGCCGCCCGGCTGGGCATCACCCGGCAAGCCGTGGACCAAGCGCTGTGGGCGGCTGGATTTCCAGTGCTTGAGGCCGCTTTGAGCGCGTGGGAGGGAGAGTAATGCAAGCCAGAAAGCTTTCAATTCGTAAAAGCAAGTTCAAATGCTTTCCCTAACCTCGGAGATGGTGCAGAGCTTTGCCGCGCTGCTCTTGGCGCATGTCTTGGCGGATTTCGTGTTTCAGACGGCTGGCATGGTCAAGGCCAAGCGCCATCCCGGTGTGTTCCTCTTGCATATCGCGATCGTTTTCATGTTAAGCGCGGCGGCGTTGGGCGGGGCATGGCCTGCCGTGTTGGCGGCAACGGTGGCCCATCTGGGGATTGATGCGGTGAAAACCTATGGTGTGCCTGCGCCCATGCGCGGCACGGCGACGGCGTTCATCGCCGATCAGGCCGCGCATTTGCTCACCATAGCTGCAGTGGTGATCTATTGGCCCAACGCGGCACAAACCGGGCTGTGGGCCGCGTGGTGGCCGGAACTGAGCCAGCCTGCACTGATGCTGTCAGGCTTTGTCGTGGCCGTGCTGGCAGGGGGCCATGTCGTGGCCTTGTTCATGGCGCCTTATGCGAACAGGTTCGAAGACTTTCGGGCGCAGGGCTTGCCCAACGCAGGCAAGGTGATTGGCCAGTTGGAGCGGGCGTTGATCTTTTTGCTGGTCGTGATTGGCCAGCCCACCGGCATCGGATTTCTGATTGCGGCGAAATCACTGCTGCGATTCGAGGCGACCAAGGAACAAAAAGCCAGCGAATACGTGATCATTGGCACATTGACGTCGTTCGGCTGGGCCTTGGCGGTCAGCAGCGCGACGATGGCTTTGATCAGCGTCGCCAGCACGGTTTTTGCGCGTTAGATGCGTGCCGGCATCGCCCATGATATCTCATTTTAAGGGGTAAAGTGGTGGGCGACCTAGGAATCGAACCTAGCGTGCGTCTCCGCGAGGGAGTTACAGTCCCCTGCCACACCTTGCGGCCTGTCGCCCACTTGCCCAAAGCATCCAAGATACCTCGAAGCGTGAGGGCGTATTTAGGAAAGCCATGGTGCAGCGTCAACCGGAAAATGCCTTGCACCGCGACACGCGCGCGCGCATTGTCGCGCCGCGCAAGGAAAGGACTGGCATGGCCCAGAAAAAACCCCGTTGGGTGATCGAGAAAGAGCAAGCCAAAAAGGTGGCCGAAGCCGAAACCGTTTGGTTGTTCGGGCTGCATGCGGTGCGCGACGCGTTGATGAACCCGGCGCGCATAAAACGGCGCCTGATCGTGACCAAGAACGCCGCTGACAAACTGGCCGACGCGATTGCAACCGCCGGGATCGAGCCCGACATGGCCGACCCGCGCAAGTTTCATGCCCCGCTTGATCCGCAGTCGGTGCATCAAGGGGCCGCATTGGAGGTCAAGCCGCTGGATTGGGGGCGGCTGGAGGATATCTGCGCCGCACCGCCCTGCGATGCCGCGCCGCGCGTGGTGTTACTGGACCGGGTCAGCGATCCGCATAACGTGGGCGCGATCCTGCGCTCGGCCGAAGTGTTCGGGGCCTGTGCCGTGATCGCCCCGCGTCACCATTCCGCGCCGGAAACCGGCGCGCTGGCCAAAACCGCCAGCGGCGCATTGGAGCGTCAGCCGTATCTGCGTGTCACCAACCTTGCCCGCGCTATCGCGGCGTTGAAGGATATGGGCTATACCGTGCTTGGGCTGGCCGGTGAGGCTGAGGCGACGCTGGATGCCGCGCTGGATGGGCGGCGCGATCACCCCATCGCGCTGGTTTTGGGGTCAGAGGGGCCGGGTTTGCGCGAAAAGACTCGCGAAAGCTGCGACCAATTGGTGCGAATCGCGTTTATTGGCGCATTTGGCTCGCTCAACGTCTCCAACGCGGCGGCGGTCGCCCTATATGGATCAAGAATGGATACAGGGCAGGCTACGCGCTGAGGGAATATGGGCCACAAGATCGCCACGTGTAATTATTGCGGCACGCGCGCGGCGCTGGTGTTTGACCAAGCGCGTCACGAACTGACGTGTTCAAGCTGTGGCGCGCCCTTGCACGACATGAAGGCAATGCCGCAAGCCCCTGCAAAGGCCGTGAAACCCGCGCCGGCCGAACGCCCAGCCAATCCGCGCCGCCGTAAGGTTAAGGTGGATTGGGAGGAAGAGCGCCGCTTTGCCTTGGGCGACCGGGCCATGCGCAAGCCGCAAAAATCCAGAAAACGGCGCAAGCCTTTTGCCCGGAAAATGCTGGAGGAAGTGTGGGATGTCGTCGAGGATATCTTTGATTGATCGGCCCCTGCGGCGTCTGATCACATCCTGTTGATCATCCCCTTTATATTTTTAAACGCGCACCTATCTGTTTGACAGAGGCGCCGATACGGAACATCGGCGTTTCACTTCACTGTCCCTCGTTCCGCGACTGGCGCCCAAGGTTTTCCTTGGGCGCTTTTTTCTTTTGAGGAACCGGGATAGGCTGCACAATATGACCCAAACCTATTCGGATGCCTTTTTGCGAAAGATTTTGACCCGCACCCGCCGTGTGGCGGTTGTCGGCATGTCGCTGAACCCGGTGCGCCCCAGCTATTACGTGGCGCGCTATCTGAAACTGAAAGGGTTTGACGTTGTGCCGGTCAACCCCGGTCATGCGGGGCAAGAGGTGTTCGGCGCGCAGGTGGTGGCCAGTTTATCCGAGATCGAGGGCGGGGTGGACATGGTGGATATTTTCCGCCGCCCCGAACATGTGTCGCCGATCGTGGGGCATGCACTGGAGCTTTTTCCCGCACTGCAGACGATCTGGATGCAGATCGGTGTGGTAAATGAGGAGGCCGCCGAGCTGGCGCGAGCGCGCGGTGTGGACGTGGTGATGGATCGCTGCCCAAAGATCGAATACCAGCGCCTGTTTGGTGAATTGCGCATGGGCGGGTTCAATACGGGCGTGATTTCATCGAAATTATAACGTGTTGGGGGCGCTGCCCCCGTCGCGCGGGGCGCGACTCCCCCGGAGTATTTTTCGAACAATGAAGGTGTGGCCCTGTGCAAGGGTGGTCAGCCGCTTTCGATATCGGCGGCGATGCGCATGTCGCGTAGCGGTTTGACCAGTTCGATGGCGCGGGCATAGATCGGGTGGGCCTTGTAGGCGTCCAGATCGGCTTGGTTGTCGAACTCGGCATAGACCACGAAATCCACCTCGGCCCCGGTCAGCCGGTCAGCGTGCAGGTTGCGGCGCACTTCGAAATGGCGGGCATGGGGGATGTTCGACAGCGTTTCCAAACCGTCACGGATGCGATCCAGATCGTCGGGGTTGCGGGCGGTGAAAAATACGATGTGACGGATCATTCTGGGCGTGATGCCTTTTCCTGCAAGCCGGATTGGGTTTGGCGGCGGGCGAGTTCCTCCATCACGTCGGCGATTTTGACGCCACGGGCGTGCAGCATGACGAGAAGGTGAAACAGCACATCGGCGGCCTCGGAGGTGAGGCGTTCGGGATCGTTTTTGACCGCTTCGATCACGGCTTCGATGGCTTCTTCGCCGAATTTTTCGGCCGCCTTTTCAGGGCCTTTGGCCAGCAATTTGGCGGTCCAGCTTTGGCTGGGGTCGGCGACGGCGCGGGCGGCGATGATTTGTTCAAGCTGTTCTAGGGTCATGCGCCTGTCCTGATGGGCACGCCAGCGGCGGCCATGTGATCCTTGGCTTGCTGGATCGTGTAATCGCCGAAGTGAAAGATCGAGGCGGCCAGCACTGCCGATGCGCCGCCCTTGGTGACGCCATCGACAAGGTGATCCAGATCGCCGACACCGCCCGAGGCGATGACGGGAATATCGACCGCGTCAGAGATCGCGCGTGTCAGGGGCAGGTTGAAGCCTGCACGCGTGCCGTCGCGGTCCATCGACGTCAGCAGGATTTCACCGGCGCCTTTTTCCTCGACCAGTTTGGCGAATTGCACGGCGTCGATGCCGGTGGGTTTGCGCCCGCCATGGGTGAAGATTTCCCACTTGCCGGGGTTGACGGTTTTCGCGTCGATTGCGACGACGATGCATTGGCTGCCGAATTGCTCGGCGGCGCGGCGCACGACGTCAGGGTCGGCCACGGCGGCGGAGTTGAAGCTGACCTTGTCCGCGCCTGCGAGCAGCAAGGCGCGGACATCATCCACCGTGCGCACGCCGCCGCCCACAGTGAGCGGGATATAGCATTGCTCGGCGGTGCGGGTGACGACATCAAGCATCACACCACGGTTTTCATGGGTTGCGTGAATGTCGAGAAAACACAGCTCATCCGCGCCGGCGGCGTCATAGGCCCGGGCGGCATCGACAGGATCGCCCGCGTCACGCAGGTTGACGAAATTCACGCCTTTGACCACGCGGCCATCGGCCACGTCGAGGCAGGGGATGATGCGGATCTTCAACATGTCGGTGAGGTATCCCGAAACATGGGGCTTTGAAAAGGTCTGACCTGCATGGCGCGGCGTTTTTGCATGGGCCGTGATCAGCGGCGCGACAGCCTGAGCGACCACAGGCCCGAGGCAAGGATCACCGCCAGACCGGTGAGCGACAGCGCATCGGGCCAGTCGCCGAAGGCCAGCCAGCCCAGAACCGTCGCGGCCAGAAGTTGCGTGTAGATCAGCGGCGCGATCACCGAGGCGGGGGCGTGGCGGTTGGCCATGGCCAGCAACAGGTTGCCAAGCGCTGACCCAAAGGCGCTGATGGCAAACAAAAGCCACAACCAAGCGGTCATCGCAGGCGCGCCCACTGCAAACGCTAGCGGAGCCAGCAAAATACTGCCGGCCAGCAATTGTGAGATCACCAGAAAGCGGGGCCGAAACGACCCGGCCAGCCAACGCGTTGTCACCAGAAAACTGCCAAAAAATACCCCCGCCAGCAGGGCAAAGCCCATGCCCGGACCCGCGCCAAACCCCGGTTTGACCACCAACAGAACACCGCAGAACCCAAGCGCCAGAAGCACGCAGCGCAGCGGCGTGATCCGTTCGCCCAGCAAAAGCGCGGCCAGAATGAAGGAAATGATCGGGCCGATAAAGAAGGCTCCGAACACATCGGCCATCGGCGCATAGCGCAGCGCGGTCAGAATCGATGAGATGACCCCGGCGATCAGCGCGCCGCGCATCAGAATGCGCCAATCCAGTAGCTGCGGCAGTTCGGCCCTTTGCAGGCCGCTGAACGGTAGCAGCACCAATGCGGCCATGGCAAAGCGCGCCCATGCCACAAAGAAGGGATGGGCGCCTTCTGTGCTGAGGGCCTTTCCGGCGGTGTCTCCCGCCACGATGCTGAACATCGCTGTGACAACCATGACAAGGGTCATCCACACCGGCACCACCGCCTGTGTCGGGCGGTCGGTGGTAGTCTGCAATGGCTGTGGGTTGGGCATGGTAAAGCCGGGTTTGGGACGTCACGGTATTGTGTATGGGCAAAGCGACTGGGTTGCCAGACACTGCCCCCCGTAAACCTTGACGCGAAAGGATATTGGTATGAAGTCTATTGTTGCAGCCTTTGCCATGGCGCTGATGGCGCAAGGGGCGTGGGCCTCGGACGATGATATTTTGAAAGTCCGCGCAGGCGGCGATGTGGCGGGGACCATGGATGCGCTGGAGGCTGCGGTGAGCGGTGCAGGCGCCACCGTTTTCGCGCGTGTCGATCACGCCGGGGGCGCGGCCAGCGTCGATATGGAGCTGGCGCCGTCTCAATTGCTGATTTTCGGCAATCCCATGTTGGGCACGCCCGCGATGCAGGATAACCCGCTTGCGGGGGTGTATCTGCCGTTAAAGGTTTTGGTCTATGAGGATGCGCAGGGTCAGGTTTGGCTGGCCTATGAAGACCCCGAGGAAACGCTGGATGATCTGCCCGGCATCAATGACGATGCGGGCTATATTGCCGAGATGAAGGGTGCGTTGGGTAATCTAACGGCCAAGGCTGCGGGCGGCTGACCCAAAGGCGGGTCAGGCTTTCATCACTGTCAGCGCCTCTTTCAAATCAATCGCGCCGTCATAAAGCGCCCGGCCCGAGATTGCGCCGTTCAAGGGCGCGCCACAGGCTTTCAGCGCCTTGAGGTCGTCGATTGAACTGACCCCGCCTGAGGCGATCACAGGGATCGACACGGCGTTGGCCAACGCGGCGGTTTCCGCGATGTTCGGGCCTTGCATGGCACCATCGCGGTTGATGTCGGTGTAGATGATCGCGGCCACGCCTGCATCTTCGAAAGACTGTGCCAGATCGGTGGCCGTGACATCGGTTTCCTCGGCCCAGCCTTTGGTGGCGACCATGCCCTTGCGGGCGTCGATGCCGACGGCGACCTGACCGGGAAAGGTGCGGGCGGCCTCGCGCACCAGCGCGGGGTTTTCCACGGCCACGGTGCCAAGGATCACGCGGGCCAACCCCTTGGACAGCCAGCGTTCGATGGTGGCCATGTCGCGAATGCCGCCGCCCAGTTGGGCGGGCACCTTGGTGCGTTCAAGAATGGCTTCGACCGGGGCGGCATTGACCGGCTCACCAGCAAATGCCCCGTTAAGATCGACCAGATGCAGCCATTCGCATCCTGCCTCGACAAACTCCATCGCCTGTGCGGCGGGATCGTCGTTAAAGACCGTGGCTTTTTCCATTTCGCCTTTGAACAGGCGAACGGCCTGACCGTCTTTGAGGTCGATGGCGGGGTAGAGGATCATAGGACCAAATCCTTGTTGGCTGCGTTGCGGGTCGTTTGGCATGGGGCCGCGTGAAATGCAACGCGACCCGACGTAAGACTTGATTTCGAAACGGTGGCCACGCCAGACTTCGGCAAAAGATGTCAGGGAGGACAACCAAGATGAACAAGCTGTTTGCTGTGGCGATGGCCGTTGTTGCAAGTGCGGGTGTGGCCCATGCCGATCCGGTATTGGGCACGTGGAAGACCGAAGTGGATGATGGATCTTATGCGCATGTGGCGATGCAACAATGTGGCGCTAATATCTGTGGTACTATCGCGCGCACTTTCAAGGACGGGGCTGAGTACAAATCGCCCAATCTCGGCAAGATGCTGGTGCGCAACATGGCCCCGCAGGGAGAGGGCCAATACGAGGGCAAGGTTTGGCGCCCGTCCAATGACAAGATTTACATCGGCAAGATCGATTTGCAGGGCAATGCGCTCAAGCTGCGCGGCTGTGTGGCAGGCGGTTTGATCTGCGCCAAGCAGACATGGACGCGGGTGCAGTAAATCTGCCAAGCGGCGGGCCGCTTGTCCGCCGTGACCGGCGGCCGCGCATGTAAGCGCGGCGCGCAGTGCCTTGATGTGTCAGGGTTTCCAATTCAGGAAATTGGCGATGATCCGCAGCCCGGTGGACTGGCTTTTTTCCGGGTGGAATTGCGTGCCGACGATATTGTCTCGGCCTACCACGGCGGTGATCGGCCCGCCATACTCGACATGCGCCAATAGGTGGGCCGGATCGCTCACGCGGAAATGGTAGGAATGCACGAAATAAGCATGATCGCCGGTTGAAATGCCGTCGAAGACCGGGTGCGGCTGGTCGATCACCAGATCGTTCCACCCCATATGCGGCACTTTCAGTGCGGTGTCGGAGGGGGCGATGCGGTCCACCGTTCCACCGATCCAGTCAAACCCGTTGGTTTCGCGATATTCAAGGCCGCGCGTGGCCAGCATCTGCATCCCGATGCAAATGCCCATGAAGGGGCGGCCTTGGGTGATCACGGTTTCTTCGATGGCTTCGAACAATCCGCGATGATCGTAAAGTTCATCCCGGCAGGCCGGAAACGCCCCGTCGCCCGGCAGCACGACTCGGGTGGCACGGCGCACGGTGTCGGGGTCTGACGTGACAGTGACCGCACCTGCGCCCACCTCGGACGCCATACGCTGAAACGCTTTTTCAGCCGAATGCAGGTTGCCGGATTCGTAATCGACGATAACGGTGGTCATGCCGGTCACAGCGCCCCTTTGGTCGATGGCACGGCATCGGATTTGCGCGCATCGGTTTCCACCGCGTCACGCAGGGCGCGGGCGACGGCCTTGAACGCGGCCTCGGCGATGTGGTGGCTGTTGATCCCATGCAGCGCATCCACGTGCAGGGTGATGCCGCCATGGGTGCTGAGGGCCTGAAAAAACTCGCGTACCAGTTCGGTGTCGAAGCTGCCGATTTTCTGTGTGGGCATGTCGGCATTCCACACCAGATAGGGCCGCCCCGATAAATCAAGCGCGGCGCGCACCAGCGCGTCATCCATCGGCAAAAGGCACGCGCCGTAGCGGCGAATGCCGCGCTTGTCGCCAAGCGCCTGCGTCAGGGCCTGACCAAGCGCGATGCCCACATCCTCGACGCTATGATGATCGTCGATATGGGTGTCGCCATCGCAGCGGATCGTCATGTCGATTAGTGAATGACGCGCCAATTGGTCCAGCATGTGATCGAAAAAGCCGACGCCGGTCTGGGTGTCATAAGCCCCGGTGCCGTCAAGATTGACCTCGACGCTGATCTGGGTTTCGGCGGTTTTGCGTGTGATCGTGGCGCTGCGCATTGGTCTGCCCTTTATGGTGTTCGGCGTCCTTATAGGGGGGACGACAGGCCGCGCCAAGAGGTCGAGGCGCGTTTGCGCCATCCTGCGGCGCCTGTGTGACAGGCGGGTCAGAAAGACCTGAATGGGGAAGAGTAATTGGAGCGGGTGATGAGATTCGAACTCACGACATTTACCTTGGCAAGGTAACGCTCTACCCCTGAGCTACACCCGCGTCCTTGGGTAGGCCGGGATTTATAAACTCTTGGCGATGGCTGCAAGGCCAAAATCCAGGAAATTCATGAAAAAGTTTTTCCGCGAACGCGCACAACGCGCCTCAGGGGTCAAATCGCAAGGCCAGCTCGGCAAAAACCAGCCCTGTCGAGAGAGCCAGCACCCCAAGCAGCACCAATTGGCGGCGTGGGGCACGCGTTCGCGGATTGAAAGAGGGTGGACGCGTGGGGCGTGTCACGGGCGCGGCTCCGGTTGTGGCCAAGATCAAAACATCGGAAAACAGCAAGCAGCACTCATCAAGCACAACTCAAGGTAGATGCGGCGTGTGACTGCGGCAAGCCGCTTGTTTTCGCGCGCGATATATCGCCGGTTTTGTGCGAAATGATGTGCGGAAAGCTGCCGTTATTCTGTGATCAAACGTAAATGTCGGGTGTGACCGTCGGCAGGCCGACATCCTGTGTGTGTACCACCACGCCCTCGGGGCCGATCAGCAAAAGGCCGTAAGCTCCGGGTTCGTCGATCGACAATTGCGGGCTTTGCTCGCCAAGGATCAGCGGCATCTGGTGGCAGGTGCTTTTGAATACTGCATTGGGAATGCCACCAGCGGCCCCTTGAACGTTGCGGTGGATATGACCCGAAACGATCTGCACGACCGCGCCATTGCGGTGCAACCGCTTGATCAATTCGGCACGGTTGCGCAGGCCTATTCTGTCCATCCCGCCAAAGCCGGTCACAAAAGCCGGGTGATGGGTGAACAGGATGCAGGGTTGGTCTTGTGCGGTGTCAAGCGCATGGTCCAACCAGTTCAGGCGGTCAGGACACAGGTAGCCACTATGTAGGTCCGGGGCGTCTTCATCCAATGTATCCAACAGAATCAGCCGGGCATGGTCCAAGTCAATCAACCGTTGAACAAAGCCCGCGTCGGTCAGCGGTGAGTCTGGAAAGGCGGCAATGAACGGCGCGCGGCGGTCGTGATTGCCCAGCATCAGACTGACAGGCACGGGGCAATCGGCCAGCAGGGCACGCAGGTGGGCATACTCCACCGACGTGCCATTGTGGGTCAGATCGCCGGTGAGGATGACATGCGTCGCATCGGGGTGCTGGCGCAAGGCATCGGCCATCACGTGGCCAAAGCGCGCCGCCGGGTCCAACCCGATGATCCTGTCGCCTTTGGGCAGGATATGCAGATCGGTAAGAACGATGACTTTTTGCATGGGCCTCGCCGGGATGAAGTAAGGGCCAGGGTAGGGGATTTCGGACAATTTGAAAGGGGCTGAGACGAATAATGAGCACCCCTTTGGTCAAAACGCGACATCTCGATCTGTTGCACGGCGATAATTTTCACCGCTTTCAGAAGGATAAAAGGGCGTGCGCCGAGTGTCGCGCGTTTGGCGAGGGTGGTTGATTGGAATGCCGACCAAAACGGGTGTCATTTGCCCGCGCAAGCACTGATAGCTTCCAGCCCCGGAGGGGACATTTGTTCTGCACCTGAATCCGATGGCCGCGCACGCGGGCCGGGACGAATTTTGGCGAAAAACTTGGGCTTGGTCGAGGTGTAAGTCGCTGACTCAATTCTTCTGGCGGGCGGGAGGATTGAACGATGATGTGGCCAAGATAGGACGTGCAGGCGGCGCTGTTCTACGAGTTTTCGCTGGACAAGGCCGCATTCGGGGCGGCCAGCGAGGTCCAGCCCAAGTTCACCTCGCATTCCGAGCCGGCGAGCCAGTGGACCGCGGCCCGCAAGGATGAGCCAATGGAACGCCGTCGCCCATCGGGCTCGAACCGATGGCGCCACGATCGGCGACTCCGAGTGACATTGGCGAACGCATTCTTCAGCTATTCCGACAACTACCTGACCGACACGGATCATGGCGTGATTGTCGATGTCGAGGCGACGCGGTCGATCCGACAGGCCGAGGTCGGATCGACCAAGACCATGCTGGATAGGGTGAAGGCCAGGTTCGGCCTGCATCCCGAAAGCCTGATCGCGGACACCGCTTATGGCTCAGGGGCGATGCTGGGCAGGCTCGTGGATCGTAAGATCGCACCCCATATCCCGGTGATAGACAAGGCCGGCCGCATTGATGGGACATGGACGCGGGCGGACTTCGAGTGGGATGCCGAGAACGACCAATACATCTGCCCCGAGGGCCATGCGCTGAAGCAGTTCCGCCGCAACTACTCCGACCCGAACCGAGG
>Ga0102929_1002107_pt1 | contig 11826 bp, 10 predicted proteins | sample SalPonR1_B_D2_MG_FD_78510 | JGI IMG/M metagenome (GOLD analysis project Ga0102929, IMG submission 78510) | Salt pond soil microbial communities from South San Francisco under conditions of wetland restoration - Salt Pond MetaG R1_B_D2_MG | ecosystem: Environmental > Aquatic > Marine > Intertidal... | reverse complement strand
CGGACGGACCACCGCGAGCGCCTCGGTCGGGACCGGGTCGCCCAGTTCGTCCAGTGGTGTCTCGGGCCCGTCGGTCGGCGGTGCACAGCCGGAGAGGAGGAGGACCGCGGTCAGCGCGGAGCACGCCGCTGCAGTCAGGGACCGGATCGAGGTGGAGTGCATGTCCCGCATCAGCCCTGCAGCGGGACATCCCGCTGCTGCTCCGGGGTGAGCGGATCGGCGGACATGGAAGCGACGGTGCTGGCCTGGGGGCCGTCGTCACCACCCGCGACGGCGATTCGCACCTCGTCTCCGACCTCGAGGTCCTCGTAGTCGAGATCCACGAGAGCATCCTCGTGGAAGTAGATGCTGCGCCCGTCGCGCCCCTGGATGAAGCCGTACCGCACGCCTGTATCGTCCGTCAGCAGCCTCGTGATCCTGCCGTGAGGCGGAAGGTCGTGCGTGTGGACATCGCCTCGGCGACGCTCCTTCTCGTCCTTCAGACGGCTCCGTCCGGTATTGAAGGCGTCGCGGATCGTCTGCTCCACGGAGCGTACGGTCGAGCCTTCGGAGTTGTCCTCGTCGACGATGAGGTGTGAGCCGGGGATCCCCAGCTCCAGTCGCACACGGATGTTGTTTCCGCTGTGACGTCCGGGGGTCTCGTCGGCGACCATGATCCTGCACGAGACCAGGTTGGGGTGGACCTCCTCGAGGTCGTCGATCTTCTCGAGAAGGAGGCTCTTCAGCTCATCGGTCGGTTCGAGATGTCGGAAGGCGATCTCGGGTGGTACCTGCATGCGCTGCTCCTGCATCGGATGAATATCCTTCGCAGCCCTCTTTCAATGCAGGAGGCATGCCAGGACGGCATGAGCCGGCCTGGCTCGTGGGGGAGGCCGCTCGGAACGCATGTTGCATGCATGAGGGGTCCCGAGGATGGACCGGCTCGACCGGAACCCTCCCGGCTTTCTCATGCCAGACAGGAGTCGATCGATATGTCCGACCTTCCAGAACATCAGACAGCCATCGCCCTCGACGAGTTCGGTGGTCTCGACCACCTGACGCTCCAGCAGATCCCGGTTCGGGAGCCTCGGGAAGACGAGATCCTGATCCGGGTCCACACCGCCGGCGTCGGCGTGTGGGACCCCTCGGAGCGAGAGGGGAAGATGGCCGAGCGGATGGATGAGGAGCCCGACTTCCCCTACGTGCTGGGATCCGATGGATCGGGTACCGTGGTCGAGGTGGGTGCCGACGTCGACGGATTCGACGAGGGTGACACCGTCTGGGCTTCGCACTTTCTGAACCCCCGAGGCGGCTTCTACTCCGAATACGTCCCGGTGAAGGCGGAGTTCGCCGCGCCTGTACCCGAGGGACTCTCCATGAACGAGGCCGGAGCGATGCCGGCCGATGCGGTGACCGCATACCGGGGTCTGCGTGACATCCTGGAGCTCCAGGCGGGGGAGACCATCGCCATCTTCGGCGCCGCCGGCGGTGTCGGACATCTCGCGGTCCAGCTCGCCCGCCGCATGGGCGCACGGGTACTGGCGGTAGCGTCCGGCAACGATGGACGTGACCTTGCGCGCGAGCTGGGAGCCGACGAGGCCGTCCGGGGTCGGGCGCACGAGGTCGACGAGCCGCTCGCCCGAATCGCCCCGAACGGTCTGGACGCCGCGCTGATCTGTGCGCACGGTGAAGGTATCGAGGATATCCTCTCGGCCGTTCGTCGAGGCGGACGTATCGCCTGGCCCAACGGAGTCCTTCCCGAACCGGAAGCGCCCGAGGGCGTCTCGGGATCGAGCTACAACGGCGCACCGGACCGTGAGATCCTGGAGGAACTGACCGAACTGATCGCGTCCGAACCGTTCCGCGTGGTCGTGGACGAGCGTTTTCCGCTGGCCGATGCCGCCGAGGCACATCGCCGACTCGACGAGCACTACCTCGGAAAACTCGCCCTCGCCGTCGAATCGGAATCGTGACGTGGAAGCGGAATCGTGAACGAGAACGTACCCGCGAGGAGGAGTTGACCAATGGACTGGGGTGAGATCGCCTTCTGGGGAGGTTCGGCCGCGCTGCTCGTGTTCGCGGTGATCACGGTGGTGTGGGCGCCGGGCCGTCGCCAGGATCCGGGGCGTGACCCGGGACGAGGATCGGGTCGCGACACCAAGCGCGAACCCGCCGGAGATCCGGGACCCGAATCGGAGCGTCGCTCGGCCGGAGGGTCGATCCCCGACTCGTGAGCCTCGATCGGGAGGGTCTCTCGGGGCTCGGCCGCCCGCTCGATCCCGAGTGGGCCACCAACCGGGTCGTACTCGCGCTGGTTCCGGTCGCGGGACTCGTCGGAGTGCTGTGGGCCTGGCCGGGCCCGGGCACCGGAGGCGTGATCACCACGGGTCTGACGGCGGCCGGCGCGGCCTTCGGTGGATGGGCGCTCGGTCGGGAGGTCGATCCGGATCGTCAGGGAGCCGCGTTCGCGGGGATGGCACTCGCGTTCCTCGCGGGCCTCGTCGTCCCCGACGGCAGCCTGCTTCTTCTCTTCACCGCCCTCATGCTCGTCCGGGTGGTGAACCGCACGACCGGAATGGCCGCCACGGTCCTCGACGACGCGCTCGTCGTCGGGCTGGTCGTCTGGTGCGTGTTCTCCACGTCGAACGCCCTCGTCGCGCTCGTCGCCGGCGTCGCGTTCGCGCTGGACGCCACCCTTCGGTCGCCCGAATTCGAGAAGGGGCCGCCCCGCCACTGGGCGGTGGCCGTGATCATGCTGCTGGTCGCGCTATGGGTGGGAAGCGCGGCCCCGTGGGCCTGGCCTGCAGCCACCACCGTCATGGCGGCCGGGCTGGTCGTCGCGGTGTTCTCGGCTCACGCGGTCTCCACCCGCGAGATCACCTCCAGATGCGACCGCACCGAAACACGGCTCTCACTCACCCGGGTGCGGGCCGGGATGATGATCGCGCTGGGGATCGCGACGTCCACCATCCCTTTCGGGGACCCCGGCATTCGAGCCGGAGCCCCGCTGTGGGCGACCCTCGCCGGCGTGGCGATCTGGCGCGGGCTTCACTGGCGGGGGCGTCAGCCCTCGCCCTGATACACCACCCGCCAGATCCGACCCTGCTGACCGTCCACGATCAGCAGTGAGCCATCGGGCATCGTCGCCAGCCCGGTCGGCCGATACTCGGCGCCTCGCGGACTCACGTCTCCCATGGGAAAGCCCTCGGCGAAGACCTCCCACTCACCGGTGGGCTCGCCCTCCGCGAAGGGGGCGAAGACCACGTTGTACCCGCCCTGAGGGAGCGGCGCGCGATTCCATGAACCGTGGAACGCGATGAACGCGCCCTGGTCGGGATACGGCCCGGATGTCACGAAGGTGAGGTCGTTCGGTGCCCAGTGCGCCGGCATGTGCAGTACCGGATCTTCATACCCGGCGCACCTGCCGACCTCGGTACCGTCCCCGCCGTACTCCGGTGCCAGCACCTTCGTGTCGCTCGCCGGATCGTGGTAGCAGTAGGGCCATCCGAAGTCGTCGCCCTCGTCGATCGCCACGAACTGCTCGGCCGGCTTCTCCGCCGACTGCTCCTGCGTGAAGCGCTCCGGCCAGAGCTCGTGCAGCTGGTCCCGCCCGTGCACCGGGGCCCAGACCTGCCCGGTCCCGGGGTGGCTCCCCAACGCGTACGCATTTCGAAGACCGGTGGCGAACCGTTCGCCGTCGGCCTGTGTCTGGTCGACCATCTCCGGATCGAACGCCCAGATCCCGGCGCGTTCGGTCAGCTCGGGACAGGGATCGACGCCCGGTGAGCCCTCGGTCCGGATCTCCTCCTGACAGGCGTTCGAACGGGACCCGATGTTCACGAGGAGACGTCCGTCCGACGCGAAGGCCATGCTCTTCGCCGAGTGACCGCCCGTGGGCAGTCCGGACACCACGACCTCCGGCTCACCCGACGGGGTCAGCTCACCCGGAGTGATCGGATACCGGAGCACGCGGTCGTCGGGCGCGAAGTAGAGCCACTCCTCGTGGCGCAGGATGCCGCTCCCGCCCGTGTCACCGAATCGGCGCTCGACGTCCATGACGCCGTCCCCGGTGGTGTCGCGGAGGGCGACGATCGCATTGCCATTCTCGTCCGGTGCCCGGAGTGCGACCCAGGTGTCTCCGTTGGGCGCCACCGTGACGTGGCGGGCCTGGCCGACGCCCTCGTGCGCGACCACGACGCAGTAATCCGCCGAAAGCGTCAATCCGTCGTCGTCCGGCGCGCAGCCCACCGCAGATCCGGCGACCCGATCCGCCTCGCCTCCGGGCATGCCCTCGTCGATCGGTGCCTCGGAGGCGCAGGCGCCCAGGCCGAGGAGAAGAACGAACCCCGCCATACTCGTTTTCACGTAAGTCATTACCGCCTTTCCGCTTGCTGGAATCTATCCCGTCGACTTCTACCCACGTGGGCCGGTCACGTTGCGCCCGAACGTCGTCCGGTACAGGCGCACGCCGCCGTGCCGACGCCCGGGTATCCGCCATTGCGGTCGCACCATTCACGAGCGTCTCTTGCAGCTGACTTCCCCATCACGGAGTACGCGGTGCCCCCCTCCTCTTCCCGTCGTGACTTCCTCGCGACCTCCGGCGGCGCCCTGGGCGGCGCCTGGTTCTTCGGCCTCGGTCCCCTCGTCGACGAGACGCGCGTCTGGGCCCGCTCCATGGTCGGGTCGCCCCGCCCCATGGACACCTTCACCGAGCGCGAGGGCGCGGACTTCGAGGCCTTCTCCGGCCGCGTGATCCCGACCGACGACACGCCCGGAGCGATCGAGGCGGGTGCGGTGCACTTCGCCGATCGTGCCCTCGGGTCCTTCTTGGAGCGCATGCTTCCGCCGGTGCGGGACGGGCTCGCGCTGCTCGACGCGTGGTCGTCGGAGGAGGGCGCGCCCTTCGCGGAGCTGGACCCCGACACGCAGGACCGCCTGGTCGCGCGTCTCGAGGCGGACGCCGGCGACGCGTTCTTCGTGATGCGCTCGGTGGTTGTGATCGGGTTCGTCGGGGATCCCTCCTACGGCGGGAACGACGGCCGGGTCGGATGGCGTCACCTCGGGTTCGAAGACGCATTCGTGCACGAACCGCCCTTCGGATTCTACGACCGGGATGAGCACGGAGTAAACGAGCGATGACGCAGGATCTCCGCACCTATCGGACCGACGAGGAGGTCGACTTCGTCGTCGTGGGGTCGGGTGCCGCGGGTGGCGTGCTCGCGAAGGAACTCTCGACCGCGGGGTTCTCGGTGGTCGTCCTCGAGCAGGGCCCGTACCTCCGCCCCTACCAGTTCCGGCACGACGACATCGACGGGTTTCTGGTGGACGGACTGCTGGGGAGGTTCGACGAGCATCCGCAGAGCTTCCGGTCGAGCCCGGAGGTGGAGGCGGAACCGGCCACGCTCTTCCCTCCGCTGATCTACGCGAAGGCGGTGGGCGGAAGCAGCCTCCACTTCGCCGCGAACTACTGGCGATTCCGACCCGTCGACTTCAACGAGCGCAGCGTTCTGGGCCCGATGTCCGGGTCGAGCTTCGCCGACTGGCCGATCGGATACGACGACCTGGAGCCCTACTACACGAAGGTCGACTGGGAGGTGGGCGTCTCGGGCTCCCCGGGACCCGGCGACCCCCGCCGCTCTCGTGCGTATCCCGTCCCCCCGATGCCGATCACCTCCTCGGGCGTACTGTTGCGGGATGGCGCGGCGGGCGCGGGCTACACCAGCGCGCCGGCTCCGCTCGCCGTACTCTCCGAGCCGCACAACGACCGGGCGCCCTGCATCCACTGCGGCTTCTGCTGGGGCAATGCCTGCGAAGTCGGAGCGAAGTCGTCGAGCCTCGCCTCGATGATTCCCGTCGCCGAGCGGAGCGGGAACTGCGAGATCCGTGACCTCTCGGTCGTGACGCGCGTCGAGACGACCGCGGCGGGTCGCGCGGACCGGGTCGTCTACATCGACCGCAACGGGATCGAACGGGCGCAACGCGCCCGGGCGGTGGTGCTCGCCGCGAACGGTGCCGAGACCCCCCGGCTGCTTCTCGGCTCCGAGACGTCCCGCTTCCCCGACGGACTCGCCAACTCGAGCGGAATGGTCGGCAGGAACCTGATGTTCAACTACAACCCCGTCGTCTGGGCCGAGTACGACAATCCGCTCAACGAGTGGAAGAGCGTCGTGGCGACGCGGGTGGTCATGGACTTCTACGATGCGGACCCGTCGCGTGGTTTCTACGGCGGTGGCGGAATCGACGCGCGGGGCTCGCTCGCGCCGCTGTTCTGGGGGATGCTCGACCACCCCATGGAGGGCGAGCCGGGGTGGGGGCCGGAGTACAAGCGGAACCTCGGACGCTACTCGCACACCATGCAGCTCATGGGCCACAGCACCTCGCTGCCCGTCGAGACGAATCGAGTCGACCTCGATCCGGAGCTCCGCGACGCCTGGGGTCGGCCCGGTCTGCGGACCACCTACATGGACCACCCCGACGACCTGGGGTTCGCGGCGTTCCTGCAGGACCGCGCGATGGAGATCGCGGAAGCCTCGGGTGCCCGGAAGACATGGCGGGTACCGATCGGCCCATCGACCATCGCCGCGCACCTCCTCGGGACCGCCCGCATGGGTGACGATCCCGCGACCTCCGTGGTGGACCGGTATCACCGCACGCACGACGTCCCCAACCTCTTCATCTGCGACGGCAGCAGCTTCGTCACGTCGGGGCGCGGACAGCCGACGATGACGATCCAGGCGCTGGCGTTCCGCGCGGGAGAGCACATCGCGGAGTTCGCGCGGCGCGGCGAGATCTGAGGGCGGTGCGGTGAGCCGGCACGCGGACGACGTCCATGGCCTCTGCGACGCGCTCGAGTCCCTCCTCGTGGACCACGGGCGCAGGAAGATCGTGGACCGCGTGGCCCGCGGTGGCCGACTTCACGACGCCCTGCGACGCCTGCGGTCGTCCATGTCCGCCCACGGCTTCGAGGGGCTCCCCCCGGGTATGGACCGCACGATCGGCCGCCTCGACCAGCGCACCCGGCAGGACGGCTTCCGGGTCCTCCACTCCTGGAACCACACCACGCACGAGTTCACGGACGACATCGTGCCGGTGCTGATGATCGACTTCTTCGAGCGGGCGGCACCCGAGCATCCCGACACGCGCACCTCCGTGTCGATCCTGCTCGACTACTACCTCCTGCACCTTCTCGCGCTCGCCGCGATGCGGGTGTGGGACACGGAGAATCCGGGCGCGACGCTGGAGCGGGTCACCCGGCTGCTCGAGCTGCTACAGGGTCCGGATGGGAGCGGGCACCAGTTCGTCGCCGATGCCGAGACCCTTCTCATCCACGCACTCTCCCAGTTCCACCCCGAGGAGCAGGCGTACGACCGTCTCATCGAGCGGGTCGACACCCTGCCTCCACGCCATCGGGTCGCCTTCGCGCGGGTGAGTGCGGCAGTACTCGGTGCGCATCTCCGCTGGGGCTTCTGGCTGATGTACGAGCGAGACGTCCAGCGCATGCGCGACGACAACGTGGGGGACTATCCGTGGCTGCTGTGGTCGGTCACCACGCTGCTGCGGGCATGGGCCGACCTGGTCGACCAGGGTGACGCCGGGGGCCGATCCGGGCCCGAGGCCGAGGGCCCCGCAGAGGCTCGCAGCGCGATCGCGGGGGCTCTCCTGCTCGGGCTGGCCGCCGATCCGTGGGCACTCGGCGGGCGCCCGCCCGCCGCCCTCGAGTCCTTCTCCGAGATGTACGCCGAGTGCCGTGCGCTGCTCGAGAGCCACGGGGATCGGCTTCTGGAGGACCTGGAGGGTCATCGGCCCACCAAGACGGAGTACGCGCCCCTCTCCTTCCTCTTCAACTTCCCGCACAACGCGCTGGTGGCGTCGGTGACGCTGGCTCTGCTGGAGGGGCAGCCTCGGAGGCTGACCCTCAACGACCTATTCGACGAGGGCGATGTACAGGGACGGCCTCAGGACCACGCCGAGGAAGACCACGCCGAGGAGGACCACACCGAGGAGGAGCCCTCGCGAGCCGAGGCCAGCGAGGAGCTCGCACGCGATCTCATGGCCTTCTCGGGCGGGAGCCCCGATCGGCTCGGCTACCGGGGTGCGATGCTCGTCGCGTACGATCCGCTCACAGGGCTCCGGACCTTCTCGATGACCATGAAGGCACTTCGCGACGGTCTGGTCTGAGGGCTCTGCGTACTGCCAGGCCCGTCGCATCGTCCACCACGCGCCGCCCCCTGCTCGGTCAGGTGGACGCGACCGTCGGATCATCCGCGATCCACGCACGCCGCATCTGTTCGAACAGCTCGTCGAACTCCGGGTCCCCTCGGTACCGCGACAGCCACGGATCGTGTTCGGCAGCCCACGGATAATTTCGGAAGCCCTGCCCGATCACCATGCGTAGCCACTGGAGGGTCTCCTCCCGTGCCTCGGCGAGGGCATAAAGGGTCGTCACGTAGAAGGCCAACTGGAGATCCCGTTTCAATTTGGTCCCAGCCCCCGCCGCGACGACCGCCGTCATCCCCATGGCGTCCTGCTCGAGCGCCGCGGACAGGAGGCGGGCCAGATCCGGGATCATCCCTTCATCGTCCCCACTGAACTCGTCCCGGAGAATCGCTCTCGCCTCGTCGAATTCTCCGATCAGCGCGAGTGCGTGGGCATGGAAACATGAACCCGCGAAGCCGGCAGGCAGCGTCCTGTGCCACGCCTCCATGGCCTCCACATTCCTCTGCAGATCCCCGGTGACCTGCCCGACGTACCCGCGCATGGCGGTGGAAACGGGATCCAGGGGATCCAGCTCCACGAGCCGATCCGCCGCCGTAGTCATCTCTTGGTTCCGGCCCGCCAGCGACAGCGCGATGATCCACCAGGTCAGCGTGTGCGGGTCGTCGGGCTTGGTCGCGAGCGAGCGCTCGAGGTGATGGAGGGAGAGTTCGAGATCCTGCAGGCCCTCCTGATAGAGGAACCCCAGCACCATGTGCGCCTCGGGGTTGTCCGGGTCGATCGCCAGCGACTTCCGCGCGTGCTCTTCTGCGAGCCCGATGTAGTCACGATCGTGCGCACCGGAGTTCGCGAACTGCGAATAGACGTACCCGATGCCCGCGAGAATCACGGCATTTTCCCCGGTCCGCGCCCGAGCGTTCTCGAGGTATTCCAGCGCGGTCTGGAGGTCGTCCCACTGGCCGATGCGGGACGAGGCTCGTGCCCGCAGGTAGAATTCGTACGCCTGCAGGTCCTCCATCGGGCGGGTTGTGAGGCGACGCGCCTCCTCCGGCTCGATGTGCACCTCGAGCACCTCCACGATCGACCGCGCCACGTTCTCCTGCATCCCGAACACGTCGGCCAGCGTGCCGTCGTATCGCTCCGACCAGAGATGCTCGTCCGTATCGGCCCGGATGAGTTGCGCCGTGATGCGCAGCGCGTCTCCGATCTTGCGGACGCTTCCCTCCAGCACGTACCGGACGTCGAGCTCGACGCCGATCGTGCGGGTGTCCTTCCCCGACTTCTTCAGCACCGTCGCCGATGTGCGTGAGGTGACCCTCAGGTCGTGGAGGGTCGACAGGCTCGCGGTGATTTCCTCCGTGAGGCCCTCGGCGAGGTATGCGTCGGCGGGGTCGGGCGAGATGTTGTCGAAGGGGAGGATCACGATCGAGGCGTCACGCGCGGAACCGGGCACTGGCGCCGTCGACACCGCCTCCGTCTCATCCGGGTCGGACGACCGTGCACCCTCGCGGGCCGGCTCCTCGGGTCGCAGGTCGTAGGCCCAGGCCAGCACGAGCGCGACCGGCAGGCCGAGGAGAATCACGATCGCAACAATCTGCGACGCATCCTTGGCAGCCGCGTCGCTCAGTTCGGACAGGCCGAAGAGATACTCGGCGCCCTGAGCCACTCCGAACCCGACCACGGCGTACACGACGCCGACCCGATAGACCTTGCGCCTCCTCAGTTCGAGGAGGAAGCGCTTCACGCGGGATACGGCGCTCGAGATGGGCATGCCACAGGGTGCGGTGGAGGACGGCCCGCGTCCAGAGTGGCGCGCCGGAACGGATCGCGGTCCGTCGGAACGACTCCGCCCCCGCCGGCGATCCGGACGTATTCGATGGCTCTCAGGGCGCTCCGTCCGACATCCTGAAGTCCTCGATGACGGCGAGTTCCGGACTCGCGTCGTTGTCGTCGGGATTCCACGTCGTCTTCATCCACACGTTCACGGCCTTCGGGAACCGCTTCAGGAACATGTTGCAGTTGCCCGGCTCGTTGTCGAAGGTCGCGACGACCTCCCCTCCGAGGGACTCCGCCACCCGGAGGGCTCGTGCCTTGTACTCGGTGTCCTTCTCCTTGGCGTGCCGCTTGAGCGTGAGCTCGCAGCGGCCGGTCCAGAAGGGGAAGCCCCGGACCGTCATCGACCGTGCCGTTCCCTGCTCCATCCCCTCGGCCACGTCGGGCTGCCCGACGTGGCGTCCCGTGAGGTAGAAGATCAGCGCCCCCGCCTCGTGGCAGGCTCTCGTGTAGTCCACCGCTCCGGGGTTCGGGAGATCGAGCTCGACGTACCGGTTCGAGAAGAAGCGCGCGCTCCAGAAGCTCGGGAACGCCGACGGGGCCAGCGACGGACTCCCCGCGGCGAGGCCGGCCCGTTCGAGCGCGTCCGTCACGCTCCAGCTCATGTCGTCCAGCCCGAGGGGTGCCGCGACGCGTGCGAAGTCGGGGTACTGCGCGCCGTGATCGGCCGCGAACTCCCGGATGATGAACAGGTTGCGCTGCGCGGTCGAGAACAGGGTGTCGTCCAGATCGAAGATCACGACCGGAAGCGTACCGGCCTTCGCACGATCGGCGACGCGGGCGAGTACCTGTGCGAGAACGGAGTCGGCGGCCATGGGATTCGCTCCTGGATGGGGTCCGGACGACCGGCCTCGAACGGGGCTCCGAGAGACGGTCGGGAGCGGCCGAACGTACGCCCGCCGCCCAACCACGACAACGCACGTCACACGGCGCTCGGTTGTCTGCGGATCGGAAGGCGCGCATTCTGCGACGTGCCCGCCGTCCACCGCAGCGGAGCCTCCCTCCCTTCTACATCGCCCCATGCGACAGGACTCCCGACTCCTGCGGTTCTTCGGCGAGCTCCGACGCCGGAAGGTGCTCACGACGCTGGCGGGGTATCTGGTGGTCGGGCTGGGCGTGATGGAGGGCACCGAGATCCTCGTGCCCCGACTCGGTCTCCCCGACGTCACCGTCACCATCGTGCTCGGTGTGCTTTTCGCGGGGCTTCCCGTGATGCTGACCGTCTCGTGGATCTACGACGTCAGCCTCGGCGGACTCGTGCGCGACCCGGGAGACATCGAGGGACGATCCGGGGATGGAGGGAACCCCGGCCCGGTGGAGGTCGAGCGGCGTGAACTCGACCCGCGCGCCGTGGCCGTGCTGCCCTTCCAGAATCTGGGCGGGAACGGGGACGACGAGTACTTCAGCGAGGGGATCACCGAGGAGGTCTCCGCCGCACTCTGTCGAATCCCGACCATCCGGGTGATCTCGCGCACGTCCGTCGTGGAGCTCCGCAGCCGCGGCGCGACCGGCCTGCGTGACATCGGTCACGGACTCGGCGTCGGTGTGGTGGTCGAGGGCAGTGTCCGTCGACAGCGGAATCGCGTTCGCATCGTCGCCCGCAGCGTCGATGTCGGAACCGAGTCCGCCATCTGGTCCGAGACCTACGATCGCGAGGTGGAGGACATCTTCGAGGTCCAGAGCGACGTGGCCGGTCGGGTGGCGGAGGCGATGCGGGTGGGACTCGACCCGACCATGGATGCGGGACACCGCCGCCAGCGGACGAGCGACCCGCGCGCCTACGACCTCTACCTCCAGGCG
>Ga0102929_1002106_pt1 | contig 11827 bp, 10 predicted proteins | sample SalPonR1_B_D2_MG_FD_78510 | JGI IMG/M metagenome (GOLD analysis project Ga0102929, IMG submission 78510) | Salt pond soil microbial communities from South San Francisco under conditions of wetland restoration - Salt Pond MetaG R1_B_D2_MG | ecosystem: Environmental > Aquatic > Marine > Intertidal... | reverse complement strand
GTCAACTCCACGGGCTCTTTATTCATAAGCGACCGGCACCATGCACATGAATACCAGCGGTTCGTCGCCGGTGTTGCGATATTGATGTTTTTCGAAAGGCGGCACCAGAATGAAGTCGCCGGCGGTCACCGGCCGGGGCTTTTCGCCTTCCATGACCTCTCCCTGCCCCTGGATCACATAATTCAGATGTTCGCTTTCATGGACATGGTGGGGAGTATGCCCGCCGGCCTGCAGGGTGAACACCCGGACCGAAAAATTCGGAACTCCGTCAGCCTGCCCGATCGGCACCTGTTTGGAAGCGCCCAGCGCCCCCTTCATCTGCACGGCGACGGCCTCGCATTCATCAAGACGGGTAATTTTCATCGTCGACTCCTGAAAAGAAACCTGATGAGGATTATTAATCATTGCCTGCTCTGAGCTTTTGACTGACACTGTAACAAGAAATCAGGGCCTATGGGTAGTACAAGTCCAGCTCTTTCCGTTAAAGGCCTGGAAACAGGCGCAGGCGATTCCGGATTGCAGAGCTGTTTTCGGGCAAAAAAGAGGGCCGCCGTTCAGGCGGCCCATTGCATGATGGGAGTCAAGACAGGGCTGTGCAGACTTTGGCGGCACACGTCTGAACACCGGGCGGAGAACCGGCACGTGGACACACGCCTGCACGCACCACAGACAATTGCAATCTGCCATCAAGAACCCGGAGGACAGCAATCCCCTCCGGAAAAACAGCTAGTCGACGCGCTTGCGCAAAAAGGTCGGGATATCGTACTGGTCTTCCTCCTCGCCGATCGACAAACCGACCCGCATGGAACGCGGTTTTTCCTGCTGCCGGTTGCGGATGATGGTCGGTACATCCAGATCGGTGCGGCTGCCGCCGATGGCTGCCGCCTTGGTCAGGTCCTCGGCCGGTCGACGGCCCTTCTCGAATGAGGAGCCGAAGCCTGTAGCAATCGCCGTCACCTGGATTTTATCTTCCAGTTCCTCGTTGATCACCAGCCCGATAAAGATATTGGCATCCTCGTGAACTTTTTCATGGATGATATTGGCCACTTCCTGATAGTCGTCCATGGTCATGCTCGAGGAACCGCTGATGTTGACCAGCACGCCTTTAGCTCCGGAGATGTCGATATCCTCCAGCAGCGGACTGCTGATCGCCTGGCGGGCCGCCTCGGTCGCCCGGTTCTCGCCTTCCGCGAGACCGATGCCCATCATGGCCATGCCCCGTTCGCTCATGGCGGCCTGCACATCGGCGAAGTCGACGTTGATCATGCCGTGGGTCGTGATCAGGTCGGAAATCCCCTGAACCGCCTGGCGCAGCACATCATCGGCCGGCTTGAAGGCATCCAGGATGCCCATCTTCTTGCCGGCGAGGCCGCTCAGCCGGTCGTTCGGAATCAGGATCAGAGAATCAACCACCTTCTTGAGTTCCTCGACGCCGTCTTCCGCCTTGCCCATCCGCTGCTTGCCTTCGAAACCGAAGGGCTTGGTCACCACGGCGACCGTCAGCGCGCCGACCTCCCGGGCGACCTCGGCAATCACCGGCGCGGCGCCGGTTCCCGTGCCTCCGCCCAGTCCTGCGGCGATGAACACCATGTCGGCCCCCTGCAGCAGTTCCACCAGCCGGGCATGGTCCTCTCTCGCCGCCTCACGTCCGACCTCGGGATTGGCGCCCGCGCCCAGTCCCTTGGTCAGCTTTGTCCCCAGCTGAATCCGCATCGGGGCCAGGTTGAAGCGCAGGGCCTGCGCATCGGTATTGGCGACGATGAAATCAACCCCTTCGACCCGCGCCGCAATCATGGTGTTGACTGCATTGCCGCCGCCACCGCCGATTCCGACAACCTTGATTTTTGCGCCCTGATCCAACTGCTCGTCAAATTCGAAAGTCATGACTCCCTCCATCTGTCTGGGCCGGCACCTCCGCGATACCGGCGTCTGAAATATGTGTGAAGCTCCTATCCGTTTTAAAAAAATTCGCCAAACCACTCCTTCATGCGTCGTGTCACCCGCTCGAAGAGGTTTTCCTGGCCGATGCTGAAATTTTTGGTCTGCAGGTTGCGGCTGCCGTACTTTACCAAGCCGACGCCTGTGGCATAAACCGGTGAATTGACGACGTCGGTCAGGCCGCCGATGCCCTGCGGGACGCCTCTGCGGACCGGAAGATCGAACACCTGCTCAGCCAGTTCCGGCATGCCGGGCAGGATCGCCGAACCGCCGGTCAGAACGATCCCGGAGGCAATCAGGTCCTCGAAGCCGCTCTTGACGATTTCGCGATTGACGAGGGTGAATATTTCCTCCACCCGCGGCTCGAGGATCTCGGCAAGCAGCTGTCGCGACAGGACCCGGGGCTCACGGCCGCCGACCGAGGGTACCTCGATGGTTTCGTCCTTGCCGACCTTGGACACCAGACAGCAGCCTGAGGCCTGTTTGATTTTTTCGGCTTCGCCGGTCGGCGTTCTCAGACCGACGGCAATGTCATTGGTCAGGTGGTTGCCGCCCAGGGAAAGCACGGCGGTGTGCTTGATCGCACCGTCGACGAAGATTGCCACGTCGGTTGTGCCGCCGCCGATATCGATCAGAGCGACGCCGAGGTCTTTTTCATCGGCGGTCAGTACTGCCTCGGCGGAACCCAGCTGCTCGAGAACGATGTCGCCGACATCCACTCCTGCCTTGTTGCAGCTCTTGATGATGTTCTGGGCGCTGGCCACCGCACCGGTTACGATATGCACCCGCGCTTCCAGGCGGACGCCGCTCATACCGAGCGGCTCTTTGATGCCATCCTGGTCGTCGATTATGAACTCCTGCGGCAGGATGTGGATCACTTCCCGATCCATGGGGATAGCGATCGCCTTGGCGGCATCGATCACCCGGCGTACGTCTTCGTTGGTCACCTCGCGATTCTTGATTGCGATCACGCCCTGCGAGTTGAGTCCTTTGATGTGCCCGCCGGCGATGCCGGCAAAGACCGACTTGATCTCGCAGCCAGCCATCAGTTCCGCTTCCTGAAGTGCCTTGCGGATGGCGCTGACGGTTCCCTCGATATTGATGACAACCCCTTTGCGCAGGCCCCGTGAAGGACTGGTGCCGATGCCGACGATATCCAGACCTTCATCGGTCATGGCGCCGACGATCGCGCAGATTTTGGTCGTCCCGATATCCAGTCCGACAATCAGATTCTCCCTTTTGTTGTTCATCTTGCCTCCCATTTTCCGGACCTCAGCTGAAGGACCGTTTCACATCGACCTTGACGATGACCCGATCGATAACGTTCAAATCGATATATTTCAGCGCCGAAAGGCGCGGCTCCAAATCGTTATAGACCCTCTCCAGCCTTTGCAACTTGTACAGATAGTCGTCATGTCCGATCCTGATCGGCACGCCGCCTACCAGGGTGTAGAGGGTCAACCCCTGGTAGGGGTCAACGTGCAGCTGCGAAATCTGCTCCAGGCTGAACATTTCCCTGTTGCGCAGCAGCTCGAGCAGACCGAGGGCCTTGCGTAGACGGGACCGGACCTGCTCCGGATGATTGAGCATGTCATCGCGGTCGATCCCGCTGATGACCGGGAAATCGAGTTGGTCGGAGCCATCCAGCAATTTGAAGATTTCGCCCTCGTTATCCACATAGTAGAGATATCCCAGATCGACGATCGCTTTCGGTTCGCGTTCCACTACCCGGATAATGATTTGGTCCGGGAAGACCCGCTCCACTTCCGCGGTGGCGATCCAGGGATTTTCCTCGATCTTGCGACCGATCAGGTGCAGGTCCAGGTCGAAGATGCCGTCGCCTGGACGGATGTCGGATACGGCCAGGATGTCTTCTTCCGTCACCCGCGACTGATGTTCCACCCTGACCGTGCTGACCGCAAAGTACCCCGACTCCAGCAGAACCTGGGCGGTCAGTACGGTGCCGCTGACAATCAAGGCGCCGCTGCCCAAACCGACGGTGGTCGTCAGGAGGCGGTGGAAAAGTTTCTTCCAGTCCCGCGGCTGCTTTTTCTTCCGCAACCGGTTCTGCTTGACCTTCTTCTGCTTTTGCCGTTTGAGATCGTGCATATCCGTCATTCTCACCCTGATGCTACTTGTCCAGCCCGGCGTCCTCGAGCATGCGCTGCACCAGTTCCGAAAAGGGAATCCTCGCATGCCCGGCCGCTTTCGGCAGCAGGCTGGTTTCGGTCATGCCGGGGATGGTATTGATTTCCAGGCAGAAAAATTCCCGCTTACGAACCATGAAATCGACCCTGGCCGCGCCCCGGCAGCCCAACAGCGCACAAACCTGCACGGCCGCCTGCTGAATGCGGTCGTACAGGGCGCTGTTCAGTGGCGCCGGCAGGATATATTCGGTCTGCCCGCTGGTATACTTGGCTCGGTAATCGTAGAAACCGCTTTTCGGTTCGATCTGAATGATCGGCAGCGCCTCGCCGTTCAGAACGCTGACAGTGACTTCGCTGCCCGCGATATAATCCTCGATCAGGACCCGGCGGTCATGACGTAGAGCTTCATCCAAGCCCCGTTCCAGGTCCTCTTCGGTGCGCACGATGGTGATGCCGATGGTCGAGCCTTCATGGACCGGCTTGGTGATCAGCGGATAATGCCGGCACTGCCGGAACAGGGCAGTTCGGTCATCCCCGGACTCATAGGTCAGGTAAGCGGGCGTGGGCAGTTCATGGTAAAGCAGGATCTGCTTGGTCATGAGCTTGTCGAAGCACAGGCTTGAGGCCAGAACTCCGCTGCCGGTGTAAGGTATCCGCATCATTTCCAATAGCCCCTGAATGGTGCCGTCTTCCCCGAAGCGCCCGTGCAGGCAAAGAAACGCCAGGTTAATTTCGGCTTCTCGCAGCTGTTTCGGCAGGTCCGGGCCGGGATCAATGGCCACAGCCTGGTAGCCTTCTGCCTGCAGGGCATTCAGGACCGCGGTGCCGGTTTTCAGGGAAACCTCCCGCTCTGCGGATTGTCCACCCCTCAGCACGGCAATCTTGTCTTGACGCATCTGTTGCCGATCCATCAGTGTTTCCGCTCCCGTAACCGCTCGAGCAGTTCCTCTCCGGTCTGCCAGACATTGCCGGCCCCAAGGGTCACGACCATGTCGCCGGGTGTAACGACTTCGAGCAGGTGCTGAATGGCGGCGTCACTGCTGCCCGCATAAAAACAGGATTTATGCCCGTGCTCCCTGATGCCCGCGGCCAGCCTTTGCGAGTCGATCCCCGGGATCGGGTCTTCACCGGCGGCGTAAACATCCATGATCACGGCATGATCGGCCTGGTAGAAGGCGGTCACGAAATCCTCTTGAAGAGCCTGCGTCCGCGAGTAGCGGTGCGGTTGGAATACCGCTACGATCCTGCGATCCCAGCCGTTCCTGGCAGCCCCCAAAGTGGCGCGGATTTCGACGGGATGGTGGCCATAGTCGTCTACCACCATGATGTCGTCGATTTCACCCTTGATCTGGAAGCGTCGCTGGACGCCGCCGAAATCCTTGAAGCCCTCGGCAATCACGTCGAATGGCAGCTGCAGCTCAAGACCGACCGCGATCGCCGCCATGGCGTTCAGAACATTGTGGCGGCCCGGCATCCGGAAGCTGATACGGCCGATTTTCTCTCCATGCAGAAGGACCGTGAAGGCCATGCCGCATTTTTCATGAACGACGTCGGCAGCCTGCAGATCCGCCTGGCTGTTGAAGCCGTAGGTGATCATGCGCTTCTTCACCTCGGGCAGAAGCTGCTGAATATTCAGATCGTCCAGGCAGAGAACGGCCAGTCCGTAAAACGGCACCTTGTTGATGAAGCTGACGAAAACTTCGCGAATCTGGTCGATGTCCCGGTAATAATCCAGATGATCTGCATCCACGTTGGTGACCACGGCGATGGTCGGCGACAATTTCAGGAAGGAACCGTCCGATTCATCGGCTTCGGCCACAAGGAATTTGCCCTGGCCTAGCTTGGCGTTGGACCCGAACAGGTCCAGCCGCCCGCCGATTACAACGGTCGGATCGATGCCGCCATGAGAAAGGAGAGTCGCGACCATGCTGGTCGTCGTGGTCTTGCCGTGGGTTCCGGCGATCGCCAGCCCGTACTTCATGCGCATCAGTTCGGCCAGCATTTCGGCGCGGGGGATAACCGGGATGGAACGGCGGTGCGCTTCAAGAACTTCCGGGTTGTCGGGCCGGATCGCCGTCGAGGTCACCACCACATCGACCTTTTCAAGGTTCTCGCCGCGATGGCCATAGGCGATCATGCCGCCGAGCCCGGCCAGCCGCCGGGTGGTTTCCGACTCCCTGAGATCCGATCCGGAGACCTGGTAGCCGAGATTGATCAGAACTTCGGCAATGCCGCTCATACCAATGCCGCCGATGCCGACAAAGTGAATTTTTCTGATCTTTCCGTACATAGCTTCTCCCGTTCAGCCGTTTGCCGCGCTCAGCCTGCGGCATTCTGCGAGCAGATCCGCGGCGGCCGCCGGCCGGGCCATCTGCTTGGCCGCGGCCGCCATTGCGTGCAGTCGTTGCCGATCTTTCAGTAGATCGACGATCTGCCGGCCCAGCGCTTCCGGAGTCAGTTCGCTCTGTTCGATCATCAGGGCCGCGCCCCGCTCGGCCAGAGCCCTGGCATTGGCGGCCTGATGGCCGCCTGCCGCATGCGGATAAGGGACCAGGATAGCGGGTCGACCGCAGGCAGTCAGTTCCGCCAGGGTGGTCGCCCCCGCCCGACAGACGACCAGCGAGGCCTGTCGATAGGCAGCGGCCATATCGTTGATAAAAGGCTGTACATCCACTTTGTCCCATCCGGCCTGCCGGTAGCCGGCGACCACTTCGTCAAAATCAAGCCGTCCGGCCTGATGAATGATTTTCAGATCTTCGCACTGCCCCAGGCAGGGCAGCGCAGCCAGCATGGCCCGATTAATGGCCCGGGCACCGTGACTGCCGCCGAACACCAGCAATACCAACGGTCCCTCGTCAAGGGCGGGGCATTGCCCCATCGCGGCCCGGACCGGGTTGCCGGTCACCACCGTTCGCCGGCCGGGAAAGGCCTGTGCCGCCGCCGGATAGGACAGGCAGATCGTCCTCGACCAGCGTCCCAGCATTCGGTTGGCCAGGCCCGGCCAGGCATTCTGTTCATGAATCAGAAACGGCATCTTCAGTGTTTTCGCTGCCAACAGCACCGGAACCGAGGCATAGCCGCCAACGCCGATAATAACCTGCGGGCAAAATTCCTTGAGGATCCGGCGGGCCTGGCTGAAGCCCCTGCACAGGTTGCCCAGTGCCCGGAATCTGCCTCGCAGACCGAGCCCCGCCCAACCGCTCATGTCGATGGTCTTCAAGGGCCAGCCCAGTTCTGGCAGCAGCCGGGCCTCAAGCCCTTGCTTCGTACCCACGAACAGGACCCGGCTTTCCGGCTCTTCCCGCTTGAGCTGTTCCGCCAGAGCCACGGCCGGGAACAGGTGCCCGCCAGTGCCGCCCCCTGCCAGCAAAAGCCTCATTTCAGTTCTCCCGCCGCTTGCGCAGAGACATTCAGGATGATACCGACCGCGACCAGGCTCATCAGCAGGCTGCTGCCCCCGTAGGACAAAAACGGCAGGGCCATGCCTTTGGTCGGCACCATCCCCATGACCACGGCCATGTTGGCAAAGGCTTCCAGTCCGAGCAGCAGGCTCATGCCGAACGCCAGGTAGCAGCCGAATTCATCGGGGGCATGCAGGGCCGCCCGCAAGCCGCGCACGACCAGCAGCAGAAACATGGCGGCAATCACAATCACCCCGATAAAGCCGAGTTCCTCGCCGACTACCGAGAAGATAAAGTCAGTATGCGCCTCCGGCAGGTAAAACAGCTTCTGCTTGCTCTCTCCCAACCCCTTGCCAAAGGCGCCGCCAGAGCCGAAAGCGATCCAGCTCTGGATGATCTGGAATCCCGAGTTGCTGGGGTCATCCCAGGGATTCAGAAAAGCCATCACCCGCTGCCGGCGGTATTCGACGTTCATGATCAGGACATAGAGGAACGGCAGAGCAACGACCGCGGTGCCAAACAGGAACAGCAGCCGAGTCCCCGCCACCAGCAGCATCATCACCGCGACCACTGCCAGGGTCAGCGCGCTGCCCAAATCCGGCTGCGCCAGCAGCAGGGCCAGCAGCAGAACCAGCAGCAGCATGTAGGGCAGGAAGCCGATCCGGAAATCCTTGACCTTCTCCTTCTTTTTCGCCAGGGAGTGCGCCATGAAAATCACCAGACCGAGCTTGGCCATTTCGGCCGGCTGGAAGGAGAAGCCGCCGACCGGCAGCCAGCGTGCGGCCCCGCCGACCTTGCGGCCGAGGCCGGGAACCAGCACCAGAACCAGCAGCAGAATGCAAAAGAACAAAATCGGCACCGCCAGTTTGCGGAAATGATGGTAGTCGAAACGAGCGGTCAGGGCCAGCATGCCGAATCCGGCCAGGGCAAACAGGCCTTGGCGCTTGAGAAAATAGAGACTGTCCGCATGCGCCCGCACCGCCATGATCGATGAGGAGGAAAATACCATGACCACACCGAGGCAGGTCAGGCAGACTGCCAGCAGCAGTATCGAGTTGTCGGTTCCCTGCTTGATTTCCATAAGTCTCAAATGCTCGCCGCAAACTGCCTGACTGCGGCCTCGAACGACCGGCCGCGTTCTTCGTAACTGGTAAACATGTCGAAACTGGAACAGCCGGGGGAAAGCAGGACCGTCCCGCCGGCGGGAGTGATTGCCGCCGCCGTCCGTACGGCCTCTTCCAGACTCGCCGCCCGGTGAATCCGGGTTTGGCCGGTGAGGGCCTGTTCCATCCGCTCGGCCGCCTCGCCGATAAGAATGACGTGATCGACTTTGCGGCGAACCGGTTCCACAAGCGCTGCGAGCGAACCCTGCTTGTCTTTGCCGCCGGCGATCAGGGTGAGCGGCGGACGGCAGCCCTCCAGGCTTTTCACCACGCTGCCGATGTTGGTGCCTTTTGAATCGTTGAACCAGCGCAGCCCGCCAAACTCGCCGACCAGGGCCATCCGGTGGGGCAGTCCGCGGAAAGCGAGCGCGGCCTTCCAGGCCGCGTCCGCCGGACACCCGCTCCACAGGGGCGGGATCAACGCAGCCATGACATTCTCGAGGTTGTGCAGACCTTGGACGCACAGTTCCCTCACCGGAAAGCGGCGTTCACCGCCCGGCCCCCGCCAGACCAGCTCATCCTCTTCCAGGCACATGCCCTGCTCCAGGGAGCGGCTGCTGCTGAAGAAGACCTTGACAGCTGAGATGTCTTTGGCAACCTCCAGAACCCGTTGGTCCTCACGGTTCAGCACCGCGACATCCTCGCCGGTCATGTTTTCGAACAGCCGGGCTTTGGCCGCCTGGTAGCTGGCCATGTCCGGATAGCGATCGAGGTGATCTTCGCTGATGTTGAGCAGCACACCGAATTTTGGCCGGAACAGGGCAATCGTTTCCAGTTGAAAAGAGGAGAGCTCCGCCACCAGCCAATCCCAGTTCCCCCCGACCGCTTCGATCAGAGGCGTGCCGAGGTTGCCGCCGACAAAGGTCCGTTGGCCACATGCTTTGAACATCTCGCCCATCAAGGTGGTGACTGTGGACTTGCCGTTGGTCCCGGTGATCGCCGCCAGCGGCGCCGTCAGTGCCCGGGCGGCGATTTCAATTTCGCCAAGGACCGGGATACCCCTTTCCCGGGCCGCATTCAGGATTCCGAGATTGCTGGGAACACCTGGGCTGACCACCACCAGATCGGCCTCGTCGAAGCAGGTCTTGCTGTGTCCGCCCAGGTCGAGCCGCACACTGCCTTGCGCCAGGTCGCCCGGAACGGCGATGCGTCCTGCCGGCCGCGCATCGCTGAGAACGACCTGCGCGCGCCGTTCGAGGAAAAAGCGTGTCAGCGCGCAGCCGGTTCGGCCGGCACCCACCACGACGATTCTTTTTTTGAAAAACTCACTTTGCATTATCGCAACTTCAGCGTCGACAGACCGATCAGCGCCAGAATAATGGCGATGATCCAGAAGCGGACGATGACTTTCGGTTCGGCCCAGCCCTTGAGTTCAAAGTGATGGTGCAGCGGCGCCATCCGGAACACCCGCTTGCCGTACAGCCGGAATGAGGTCACCTGGACGATCACCGACAGGGCTTCCATGACGAAAATTCCGCCGACAATGACCAGCACGATCTCCTGCTTGGTGATCACGGCGATGGTGCCGAGCGCCCCGCCCAGCGAGAGGCTGCCGATATCGCCCATGAAGACCTGGGCCGGATAGGTGTTGAACCACAGGAACCCCAAGCCGGCGCCGATCATCGCACCGCACAGAACCGCCAGCTCGCCCGCCCCTTGAACGTTGTTGATCTGCAGATATTCCGCCAGGTTGGCATGTCCTGCGACGTAAGCGAACAACAGATAGGTGCCTGCCGCAATGATGATCGGGCCAATAGCCAGGCCATCCAGCCCGTCGGTCAGATTGACGGCGTTGCTGGCGCCGATGATGACGATCATGGCAAACGGAATATAAGCCCAGCCCAGATCCGGATTGAGCCCCTTGAAAAAGGGAAAGGCGAGGGTCGTCAAAAAGGGCGGATAAAAGAACAGAATGACACCGACGCCGAGAGCGATCAGCATCTGCCAGAACATCTTCTGCCGGGGTGAAAGACCGTCGCTGTTTTCCAGTTTGATCTTGAGCAAATCGTCGACAAAGCCGATCACCCCGTAGCCGATCGTCACCAGGATGGTCAGCCAGACGTAGAGATTGGTCAGGTCGGCCCAGAGCAGGGTCGGCACGACGATGGCGAACAGGATCAGCACGCCGCCCATGGTCGGGGTACCTTCTTTCACATAATGGGATTCCGGACCGAGTCTGCGAACGCGCTGGCCCATCTGCAGGGCCGAGAGCCGGTCGATCAGCCAGGGCCCGAACAGAAAGCTGAGCATGAGAGCCGTGATCGTCGCATAGATGGCCCGGAACGTGATGAACCTGAACACATAAAAGACCGAGAAGTCGGTATGCAGCGGATAGAGCAGATGATAAAGCATGATCAGCCTCCCCCCCCGGTCGACGGGTCCTGCATGGAGGACTTGAGCATGCCGACCACCTTCTCGAGCTGCATGGCCCGGGAGCCTTTGACCAGCAACCGGTCGCCCGGTTGCAGCAGCTCACGCAGGCGAGCGGCGACTGCAGCGTGGTCCTCGCCGGCTTCGACACACTCTTCGGCCAAACCCGCCTCTGTGGCACCATGCCCGATTTCCAGGGCGAGCTGGCCGAAGACCAACAGTTGATCGACACAGCCGGCAGCGATGCGACCCACTTCTCGATGCAGATCCTCGGCGGCGGTTCCCAGTTCCAGCATATCGCCCAGCAAGGCGATCCGCCGGGTGGCCCGCCCCATGTCGTGCAGTGCGTCGAGGGCGGCCCTGACCGACAGGGGATTGGCATTATAGCTGTCGTCGAGAATGAGGATGTCATTGGCCAGCCTCACCAGTTCCATGCGTCCCGGGCAGGGCACGAAGGCCTCCAGTCCGGCCGCGATATCATCGATGTCGACCTCGAGAACCCAGGCTGCAGCGGCGGCCGCCAGGGCGTTCATCACATTGTGCCGCCCCGGCAGGGGCAAACGGACTCGGCGTTGCTCGCCGTCGAGGTGCAGCAGAAAATCCACGACGCCGTTGCCGGCCGCTATCTGTTCGGCATGGACGTCAGCCTCTGCAAGGGAGCCAAAGGTGATACGCTTCACCCCATTGGCAATCGGGAGTCGCCGGACCTGTTCGTCGTCGACATTGACGATCGCAGTGCCGCAGTCCGGCAGATTGGCGAACAGCTCCCCCTTGGCCCTGGCAACGGCTTCGATGCCTCCCAGGGTTT
>Ga0102929_1002102_pt1 | contig 11842 bp, 8 predicted proteins | sample SalPonR1_B_D2_MG_FD_78510 | JGI IMG/M metagenome (GOLD analysis project Ga0102929, IMG submission 78510) | Salt pond soil microbial communities from South San Francisco under conditions of wetland restoration - Salt Pond MetaG R1_B_D2_MG | ecosystem: Environmental > Aquatic > Marine > Intertidal... | reverse complement strand
GAGATTCCGGCAGAGCTGGTCATCGACGAGCTGCCCGGCGTCCCGGACGCGCTGAGCGAGATGGAAGTGACCCGGCTGATGCGCGAGCGCGCGGCGCGGGACGGCTCGCCGCTGTGCTTCATCGGCGCCGGCGCTTACGAGCACCACATCCCCGCGGCGGTCTGGGAGGTCACCACCCGCGGTGAGTTCTACAGCGCCTATACGCCCTATCAGGCCGAGGCGAGCCAGGGCACGCTGCAGGTGATCTACGAGTACCAGACCATGATGGCGGGTCTCACCGGCATGGACGTCTCCAACGCCTCGCTGTACGACGGTGCCAGCGCGCTCGCCGAGGCGGCCCTGATGGCCGTGCGCGCGAACCGCAAGGCGAAGTCTCGGCGCGTGCTGCTGGCCGCCGGCGTGACCCCGGTCTATCGCAAGGTCGCAGAGGCCATCGCCGGTACGCAGGGGCTGGAGTTCGAGTACCTGCCGCTGGACCCCGCCACCGGCCTCACCCGGCTGCAAGCACTGGCGGAAGCCGGCGAGCCGCCGGTGGCCGTGGTCATCCAGCAGCCGTCCTTCCTCGGCACGCTGGAAGACATGGACGAGCTGACCGACCGGGCCCGGGCGCTCGGAGCCCTGGTGATCGCGGTGGTGAACCCGACCTCGCTGGCGGTGCTGAAGCCGCCCGGCGAATGGGGCGAGGAGGGCGCCGACATCGTCTGCGGCGAGGGTCAGCCCCTCGGCGTGCCGCTGTCCTCCGGCGGTCCCTACTTCGGCTTCATGGCCGCTCGCAAGAACTTCGTGCGGCAGATGCCCGGCCGCATCGTCGGGCGCACCGTGGACCTGGACGGCAAGCCCGGCTTCACGCTGACGCTGCAGGCTCGCGAGCAGCACATCCGCCGCTCCAAGGCCACTTCCAATATCTGCACCAATCAGGGGCTGATGGTGACGGCGGCCACCATCTACATGTCGCTGCTGGGCGAGGAGGGCCTGGCCCGGGTGGCCACCGAGTGCCATGAGCGCACGACGGCACTGTGCGAGGCGCTGGCTGCAATCGACGGCGTGGAGCGGGCGTTCGACACGCCCTATTTCCACGAGGCCCTGCTGAGGCTGGACCGGCCCGTGGCGCCGGTGCTGGCCGAGCTGTCGGCCCGCGGCGTGCTCGGCGGCTACGACGTGAGCGCGGACTACCCGGAGCTGGGCGACGTGCTGCTGGTGTGCGCCACCGAGACCAAGACGGACGAGGACATCCGGCGCTACGCGGAGGCGATGGCCGATGTGCTCGGCGCCGGAAGGGCGGCGCGCGCCGCGGGCTGAGCGATGGCGGGCGTCACCTTCCGCGGCAAGCGCTGGAACACGGCCGGCGATCTCCCGGCCGTCGGTTCGCGGGCGCCGGACTTCCGGCTGGTGGATGGCGAACTGCGCAACCTGCACCTCTCCCACTGGCAGGACCGGCGCAAGATCCTGAACATCTTCCCGAGCATCGACACACCCGTGTGCGGACAGTCCGTGCAGGTCTTCGACCGTCACGCCAGACAGCACGAGGATATCGTGATGCTGATGATCTCGGTGGACACGCCTTTCGCCCAGCAGCGTTTCGCCCGGGAATGCGAACTCGCCGGGGTGGAGACGTTGTCCGCCATCCGCTCGGAAGGATTCGGCGAGCACTACGGCGTGCTGATCGAGGACGGCCCGCTGGCCGGCTTCTTCGCCCGCGCCGTGCTGGTGCTGGACGAGAACGACGTGGTGGTGCATCGGCAGCTGGTCGACGACATCGGCGACGAACCCGACTACGAGGCGGCGCTGAGGGCGCTCGGCTTCGAACAGTGAGACGAGGACGAGGACAAAGATGAGCGACACACTGATATTCGAACGCTCGCGGCCCGGCCGCCGCGCCGAGGCCCAGGCACCCGCCGGCGAGCGGCTGCGTCCGGCGCTGCCGCAGAAGTTCCTGCGCGAGACGCCCACCTCGCTGCCGGCCGTCTCGGAACTCGAGACGGTACGGCACTACACCCGGCTGTCGCAGAAGAACTTCTCGATCGACACCCACTTCTACCCGCTGGGTTCGTGCACGATGAAGTACAACCCGAAGGCCTGCAACACGCTGGCCATGCTGCCGGAGTTTCTCGGCCGCCATCCGTACGGCGATGCCTCCCACGGCCAGGGCTTCCTGGAGTGCATGTACGAGCTGCAGACGATGCTGAAGGCGGTGACCGGCATGAAGGCGGTGTCGCTGACACCGATGGCGGGCGCCCAGGGCGAGTTCACCGGCGTCGCCATGATCCAGGCCTACCACCGCGCCCGTGGCGATCACGAGCGCAACGAGATCCTGGTGCCCGATGCCGCCCACGGCACCAACCCCGCCACCGCCACCATGTGCGGATGCAAGGTCGTCGAGCTGCCCACGGACGATACCGGCGACGTGGACCTGGACGCGCTGCGCGAGGCCGTGGGGCCGAAGACGGCGGGCATCATGCTGACGAATCCGTCGACGCTGGGCGTGTTCGAGCGGCACATCCTGGAGATCTCGCGTATCGTCCACGACGCCGGCGGGCTCATGTACTACGACGGCGCCAACCTCAACGCGGTGCTCGGCAAGGTCAGGCCCATCGACATGGGTTTCGACGTCATCCACATGAACCTGCACAAGACCTTCTCCACCCCCCACGGGGGCGGCGGGCCGGGCTCCGGCGCCGTGGGGGTCGGCGACAAGCTCGCCCCGTACCTGCCCATCCCCATCGTCGGCCGGGAGGAGACACCGCAGGGCGCGCGCTACCGTTGGCTGGACGAACGCGACCTGCCGCAGACCATCGGCCGGCTGTCCGGCTTCATGGGCAACGCGGGCGTGCTGCTCAGAGCGTACGTCTACATGCGCATGGTCGGCCGCGACGGCATGCGCCGCATCGCCGAGTTCGCCACGCTGAACGCCAATTACCTGCTGGTGCGCCTGCGCGACGAGGGCTTCGATCTCGCCTTCCCGGACCGCCGTGCCAGCCACGAGTTCATCGTGACCCTCAGACGTCAGGCGAAGACCCTGCACGTGACGGCCATGGATTTCGCCAAGGCGCTGCTCGACCACGGCTTTCACGCGCCGACCACCTATTTCCCGCTGCTGGTGCCGGAGTGCCTGCTGATCGAGCCCACCGAGACCGAGTCGAAGGAGATGCTCGACGGCTTCGTGGCCGCGATGGTCGCCATTGCCGAGGAGGCGGGCGGCGACGCCGAGCGCTTGCACGGCGCTCCGTACACCACGCCGGTGCGGCGTCTGGACGACGTGAAGGCGGCCAAGGAACTCGACCTGGTCTGGCGGCCGGACGCGGCCTGAGTGCATCGCCGGGGCCCGCGTCGCGAGGCGGCGCCGCCTGCCGTGGCGGAACTTTGCGCGCCAGTACCGGACTCAGATGATTGCGATCTGCCACAATGCGGCGCTTTCCCAGCCGTCGCCGCAAGCCTTATCGGGAGCCTCATGAAGCGAATCTCTGCCATCACACTGCTGGCCCTGCTCCTCGCCCCGCCCCTGTTCGCGGCCGAGCGCGAGGCGTGGACCGAGACGCTGGAGCGGATCTCCTCCGGAGTCGTCTCCATACGGGTCGACGCCACCCGTGCTTTCGATACCGACTGGAACACCTCGACCCAGGCCACGGGATTCGTGGTGGACGCGGAGCGCGGCCTGATCCTGACCAACCGCCACGTGGTGACGCCGGGGCCGGTGGTGGCCGAGGCCGTGTTTCTGAACAACGAAGAGGTGCCGCTCACGCCGGTCTACCGTGATCCCGTGCACGACTTCGGTTTCTTCAGCTACGACCCGGATGCACTGCGCTTCATCGAGCCGGCCGAGCTCGAGCTCTCGCCGGCCGGCGCCCGCACCGGCCGGGAGATCCGCGTGGTGGGCAACGACGCTGGCGAGCAGCTCTCGATCCTGGCCGGCACCATCGCCCGCCTCGACCGCCAGGCGCCCGAGTACGGCCGCGGCAAGTACAACGACTTCAACACCTTCTACCTGCAGGCGGCCTCCGGCACGTCCGGCGGCTCGTCCGGCTCGCCGGTCGTGGACATCGACGGCCGCGTCGTCGCGCTGAATGCCGGCGCCAACTCGAGCGCCGCCTCCAGCTTCTTCCTGCCGCTGGACCGGATCGAGCGGGCGCTGGATCTCATCCGTGCCGGCGAGCCCGTCAGCCGCGGTACGCTGCAGTCCGTGTTCGTGCGCAGGCCCTACGACGAACTCGGCCGGCTCGGGCTGGATGCGGAGACGGAGGCAGCGGCGCGCGCGGCGCATCCGGAGCAGACCGGCATGCTGACCGTGGCCGAGGTGCTGCCGGATTCTCCCGCCGACGGCCTGCTGGAGGTGGGCGACATACTCGTGCGCCTGAACGGGGAGATCGTTACCGAGTTCGTGCCGCTGAGCGCCGTGCTGGACGACAGCGTCGGCGGCACAGTGCGGCTGGAGCTGCGCCGTGGCGGCAGCGTCATCGAGCACGACGTGCGCGTGCAGAACCTGCATGCCATCACGCCGGACGAGTACATCGAGTTCGGCGATGCCGTGGTCCACCGGCTCTCCTATCAGCAGGCACGCCACTACAATCGGCCGGTCGACGGCGTCTACGTCGCCAATCCGGGTTATGTGCTCAGCAACTCCGCCATCCCCCGTGCGGCGGTCATCACGGAACTCGATTCGCAGCCCGTGAGCGACCTCGACGACCTCGAGTCCGTACTGGACGGCCTGGCCGACGGCGAGCGCACCTCCATCCGTTTCGTGAGTCTGGAGGACCCGCGCACCAGTCAGCTGCGCTCGCTGCGCATAGACCGGCGCTGGTTCCCTTCGAAGCGCTGCCGCCGCGACGACGACACCGGCCTGTGGCCCTGCCGGGAACTGCCGGCCGGCCCGGCGCCGGAACCGCCGGCGGTGGCCAGCACCCGCTTCCCGCCGCACGACGACCGCCGTGCCGAGACGCTGGCGCCGTCGCTGGTGCTGGTGAATTTCGATTTGCCCTATACCATCTCGGGCGTCGCCGAGAGGCACTACTACGGTACCGGCCTCGTCGTCGACGCCGGGCGGGGGCTGGTCGTCGTCGACCGCAACACGGTGCCCGTGGCGATGGGCGACGTCCACATCACTTTCGCCGGTTCTCTCGAAGTGCCCGGCCGGGTGGAGTACGTCCATCCGTTGCACAATCTGACCATCGTCTCCTACGATCCCGCATTGATCGGCGACACCCCCGTCGAGTCCGCCCGTTTCAACACCTCGCCGGCCGAGTCGGGCGATCCGGTGTGGGTGGTCGGCCTGAAGCCGGACCATCGGCTCGTGCATCAGCAGACCCGGGTGGCTTCGGTCGATGCGCTCGTTCTGCCGCTGTCGCGCACGCTGCGATTCAGGGATACCAATCTGGAGGCGCTGACGGTCGTGAATGCGCCGGACCAGGTGGACGGGGTTCTGGCGGACGAGCGGGGCCGGGTGGTCTCGCTGTGGTCGAGCTTTGCCTACCAGGGCGGCGGGGAGACCAGCCAGGTCAACAAGGGCGTGCCGGCCGACCTGGTGGAGGAATTCGTGGCGCTGGTCCGTTCGGGCGGTACGCTGTATTCGCTGGAGGCGGAGCTGGCCTACCTGCCCCTCGCAGCGGCCCGCAAGCTGGGCCTGCCGGAGGAGTGGGCGGCGCGGCTGGAGCGCCACCATCCCGAGCAGCGCCGCGCCCTGCAGGTGAAGCGTCTGGTGGCCGGCTCGCCGGCGGCCCGCCTGCTCAATAACGGCGACATCCTCCTCAGTATCGACGGCCAGGTGGTGAATACCTTCCGCGACGTGGAGCGCGCGACGCAGAAAGGGTCGGTCGAGCTCGCCGTCTGGCGGCGGGACAGTGTGCGGGAGCTGGAAGTCGCCACGGTCGCGCTGGACGGCACGGGCATCGATCGGGCCGTCATGTGGGCCGGTGCGCTGCTGCAGAAGCCGCACCGGGCGATGGCGGCCCAGCGGGGCATCGACCCCAGCGGGGTCTACGTGGCCTACTTCGGTTACGGCTCGCCGGCCACACGCTACGGCCTGTGGGCGGGGCGGCGCATCGTCGAAGTGGACGGCCGGCCCACGCCGGATCTCGACGCCTTCCTGCAGGCCGTCCGCGGCAAGGAGCACCGGGAGTCGGTGCGTCTGAAGACGGTGAACTGGAACCGGGCCGTCGAAGTGATCACCCTGAAGCTCGACAAGCAGTACTGGCCGGCTTACGAGATCCGGCGCACCGGTGATGGCTGGGAGCGCCGCCCGCTGGGCTGATCGCCTGGGCCTCGGCGTGGTGTTCCTCGCCGTGGCCCTGCCGGCCGCGGCGACGGCCGGCGATACCCTGTACAAGTACCGCGGCGACGACGGTCAATGGGTCTACACCGATCGGCGCCCTGCCGCCGCGGAAGACGTGGAGGTCCGCCCGCTGGCGTCTTCCGCCGACGAAGGGCTGGTGATCCGCCGGCGGGAGACCGAGAAAGGTTTCGAGGTCATCGCCGAGAACCGTCGCTACGTGGCAGTGGAAATCGTCCTCGCGGCGATGGATCTCGAAAACCTCGAGCCGGCGGGCGAGCGCGACGTGCGCGCGACCATACCGGCGCGCACCGGATCGGTGGTGCTCGGGCTGGACCGGGTGGACCCTGAGGTGCCCGGGCGCTTCCGCTTTCGTTACGAATCGCTGCCCGGCGATCCGGCCGCCAGCCACGATCCGGACGTGCTGTATCGCTTCCCGTTCGCTCCGGCCACGCGCCACCGGGTCACCCAGGCCTGGCCGGACACGAGCACCCACGACAGCCTGGCGAGCCGGCACGCCGTGGATATCGCAGTGCCGGTCGGCACGGGCGTCTACGCGGCGCGAGCGGGCACGGTGTTCGAAGTGGCCGCCCGCCACTTCACCGGCGGCACGGACCGGGAGCGGGATCTGCCGCGGGCCAACCTGGTGCGCATCGTCCACGCGGACGGCACCATGGCCGTGTACGCCCACCTGAACTGGGATTCCATCCGTGTACGTCCCGGGGACAGCGTCGCCCGCGGCCAGTACATCGCCGACTCCGGCAACACCGGCTACACCACCGGCCCGCACCTGCACTTCGCCGTGCAGCGCAACGCCGGACTGCGGCTCGAGTCCGTGCCGGTGCGCTTCACCGGTCCCCGGGGTCCGGTGACGCCGCAGAGCGGCCTTGAGATCACCGCTTTTTGACGCCGTTCCTGTTGCCGGCGGCCGGTGCCGCCGTATGATGGTGTCGTGAAGAAGCGGCAGATCAGGATCGTCTCCGGCGGGCAGACGGGTGTGGACAGGGGCGCGCTCATCGCGGCGCTGGACCGCGGCGTGCCCTGCGGCGGCTGGTGTCCGGCCGGACGCAAGGCCGAGGACGGCGCCATACCGCCCTTCTTCCCGATGCGCGAACTGCCGGACGAGGACTATCCCGCCCGCACCCTGAAGAACGTGCAGGACAGCGACGGCACCGCGGTGATTTTTTTCTCCGAATTGGAAGGTGGCAGCGAGCTCACCGTCGCCTACTGCCGCCGCGAACGCAAACCCTACCTGCTGCTGGACGCCCACGAGATGGACACGGCCGAGGCCGCCCGGCGCATCGGCGAGTTCGTCGCCGGGCATGCCATCGGCACGCTGAACGTGGCCGGGCCGCGCGCCAGCCGCCATCCGGCGGCGCAGGCCTGGGCGCGCGCCGCGGTCCGCGAGTTCCTGGAAACCCTCCCCCGCTGATTTCGCGGGTAGGAGGGCCTTCAGGCCCGATCTATCGCGGCTGAAGCCGCTCCTAACATCGTCTATCGGCTCCAGTCGGCCCGGACGATCCCGCAACCCTGATCCACCCGCTGAGGGGCCCGTAGCCGATAGCAATGGCACCAGTAGGCAGGCGCCTCTGACTGGCAGCGCCTTTACGCCACCACGAGCACGGCCGTCATGCGGGGGTATCCATCGCCGCGACCTTTTGTCGGGAGCAAGATGGATACCCCCGCATGACGGCCAGGAAAGAAGGGAATCGGGCTTGAAAGCCCTCCCACAGCGGATCGGGCCTGAAGGCCCTCCTGCCGGTTAGCGTTTGTGGCCGAGGAGGGCGGCCAGGGCCGGCCAGGTGGTGACGGGCAGCGAGCAGCGGGTGCCTTCGCAGACGTAGGCCACCGGGCCGTCCTCCGCCGGCTCGCGCAGGGCGAGGTGGCCGGGCAGGTCTTTCTCCGCTGCCGGTATCGCGAACACCAGGCGTCGCGGTGCGTAGATACCGGCGGCGTTGCGTGCCCAGCGTCCGATCTCGGCGGGGTCGCCGCGCAGGATCACCATCTCCGGCGGCTGCAGGTATTCCTCCAGCGCCGTGATGAGGCTGACGTGGCCGTGGGGATACTCCGTCATGGCCTGCCAGGCGGCCCGCAGGGTGCGCTCGGCGGCCGTGACGTAACGTTCTTCGCCGAGCAGGAAGCCGAGCCTCAGCAGCGCGCGGGCGGCGATGCCGTTGCCCGACGGCATGGCTTCGTCGGCCAGCGGTTTGGAGCGGTGCAGGAGCGCCTCGTGGTCGTCGGCGGTGAAGAAGAAGCCGCCGTTGTCGGCATCCTGGAAACGCGCCAGCAGCAGCTCGGCGAGATCGATGGCGAGCCGGAGGTGATCGGCGTGCCAGCGCGACTGCGCGAGTTCCAGCAACGCGTCGGCCAGCAACGCATGGTCGTCCAGGTAGGCCGGGAAGCGGGCGCGTCGGTCCTTGTAGGTCGCGAGCAGGCGACCGTCGCGCCAGAGTTCCCGGCGCAGGAATGCGGCGGCATCGGCGGCGGCGTCGATCAGGTCGTCACGGGCGAGGGCGCGGCCGGCGACGGCGAGGCCGCGGACGGCCAGCGCATTCCAGCTGGTGAGGATCTTCTCGTCGCGCCCCGGGCGGATGCGCCGCTCGCGGGTGCGCAGCATGGCCTCGCGGGCCCGATCGATGCGCAGGCGCAATGCGTCCGCATCCTCGCCGCGCTCCTCGGCCAGGCGCTCGACCGGTCGGCGCACGTACAGGTGCCACCGGCCCTCGAAGTTGGGCGCGTCTTCCAGGCCGAAATGGGCGGCCAGCAGAGGGAAGTCCTCGTCGCCGACGGCCTCGCGCGCGGTCTCGGGTGTCCATACGTAATAGCGGCCTTCCTCACCTTCCGAATCGGCGTCCAGCGAAGAGTAGAAACCGCCTCCGGGCGCGCGCATCTCGCGCAGCATCCAGTCGGCGGTCTCGCCGGCCACCCGGCTCATCTCGGCATCCCCGCCGGCCAGGCCGAGCTCGGCATACAACGCGAGCAGCGGACCGTTGTCGTACAGCATCTTCTCGAAATGGGGGATGAGCCACTGCGCATCGACCGAATAGCGGCAGAAGCCGCCGCCGATCTGGTCGAAGAGGCCGCCTTCGGCCATGCGGGTGAGGGTGAGCGCCGCCATGTAGAGCGCCTGTACGTCCGGCTCGTCGTCGCCGGCGCTGGCCCGCCAATGGCGCAGCAGCCGCTCCAGAGTGGCGGGATGGGGGAATTTCGGCGCGTCGCCGAAGCCGCCGTAGCGTTCGTCGAAGCGCTCCGCGAGACTCTCGCGCGCCTTTGCAAGCGGCGTGCCGTCCAGCACGACGCCCTCGGCGGGCTCCGGGTCGAGCCTGGGGAAGATGTCGGCGAGCTGGCGGCCCTGGCTGCGCACTTCCTCCGGGTTCTGGCGGAAGTATTCCGCCACCCGTTTCAGGATGTCGCGGAAGGCCGGCATGCCGTGGCGCGGCTCACCCGGGAAGTAGGTGCCGCCGAAGAACGGCAGCTGTTCCTCGGGCGTGAGGAACATGGTCAGCGGCCAGCCGCCCGGGCGCTGGGCGATGAGCTGATGGGCGATCTGGTAGATGCGGTCGATGTCCGGCCGCTCCTCCCGGTCGACCTTGACGTTGACGAACAGCTCGTTCATCAGCGCCGCCGTGTCCTCGTCCTCGAAGGACTCGTGGGCCATGACGTGGCACCAGTGGCAGGCGGAATAGCCCACGGACAGGAGTATGGGCCTGCCCGTCTCCCGGGCAGTCTCCAGTGCCTCGGGCCCCCAGGGGTACCAGTCCACCGGGTTGTCCGCATGCTGGAGCAGGTAGGGGCTGGTCTCGTCGGCCAGGCGGTTGGTCTCCCGGCCGCCTTCGGGCTTGGCCATGGCACACCTTCCTTGTTTCGCGTGGCCCGTCACTATAACCCACGCTCAGACGACGTGAGGATGCCCCGGCCCGGTGCTAGACTACGCCGCCATGTTCGAATACCCGCGTATCGATCCCGTCATCTTCTCCATCGGACCCCTCGGTGTGCGCTGGTACGGGCTGATGTACCTGGTCGGCTTCGTGGCCGCGTGGCTGCTGGCGCGGCACCGCGCGCAGCGGGCGGACGCTCCGATCGGTCCGCAGCAGGTCGACGACCTGATCTTCTACGGCGCGCTGGGCGTGATGCTCGGCGGGCGCGTCGGCTACGTCTTCTTCTACGGTCTCGGCGAATGGGCACAGGACCCGCTGTATCCGTTCAAGATCTGGGAGGGCGGCATGTCGTTCCACGGCGGTCTCATCGGCGTGCTGGTGGCCATGTGGCTGCTCGGCCGGCGGGTGGGCCGCGGCTTCTGGCAGATGACGGATTTCGTGGCGCCGATCGTGCCCATCGGTCTCGGCGCCGGTCGCATCGGCAACTTCATCAACGGCGAGCTGTGGGGCAGGCCCACGGATCTGCCCTGGGGGTTCCGCGTCCCGGACGACGTGTTCCAGGGCTTCCGGCCGGGCCCGGAGGTGCTGCATCCCTCCCAGCTGTACGAGGCATTGCTGGAGGGGCTGGTGCTGTTCCTCATCCTCTGGGTGTACTCGGCCCGCCCGCGCCCCGTCATGGCGGTCTCGGGTCTGTTCCTGCTCTTCTACGGCCTCTTCCGCACGGCGGTGGAATTCGTGCGGCTGCCCGACTACGGCGAGTATGTGGCGTTCGGCTGGCTCACCCGGGGACAGGTGCTCAGCGTGCCGATGATCGTGGCCGGCCTGATCGTGCTCGTGCTGGCCTATCGTAATGGGGGCCGGCAGGGGCGGGCCGGCGGGCGCACGGCGGGGAGCTGACGGGTGCGGCAATACCTCGAGATGATGCGGCGTGTGCGCGAGCAGGGCGTGCGCAAGGACGATCGCACCGGCACCGGCACCCTCAGCGTATTCGGCCACCAGATGCGCTTCGACCTCGGCGTCGGCTTCCCGATGGTCACCACCAAGAAGCTGCACACCCGTTCCATCATCCACGAGCTGCTGTGGTTCCTGCAGGGAGACACCAACACCGCCTATCTGCGCGAGAATGGTGTGACGATCTGGGACGAGTGGGCCGACGAGAACGGCGACCTCGGCCCGATCTACGGCGCGCAGTGGCGGTCCTGGCCCACGCCGGACGGCGGCCACATCGACCAGCTGTCCCGGGTGCTGGAGCAGCTGAAGAGCGACCCGGACTCGCGGCGCATCATCGTGAGCGCCTGGAACGTGAGCGAGCTCGACCGCATGGCGCTCGCCCCCTGCCACGCCTTCTTCCAGTTCTACGTGGCCGAGGGGCGCCTATCCTGCCAGCTGTACCAGAGGAGTGCCGACATCTTCCTGGGCGTGCCGTTCAACGTCGCCTCGTACGCGCTGCTGACCCACATGGTGGCCCAGCAGGCGGATCTCGACGTGGGCGACTTCATCTGGACCGGCGGCGACTGCCACCTGTATCTGAATCACCTGGACCAGGCCGACGAGCAGCTCACGCGGGAGCCGCTCGCGCTGCCGACGCTGGTGCTCAGGCGCCGGCCGCCGACCCTGTTCGACTACCGCTACGAGGACTTCGAGATCCGTGACTACCGGCACCATCCGCACATCAAGGCGCCGGTGGCCGTCTGACGTGTCCCGG
>Ga0102929_1002100_pt1 | contig 11847 bp, 6 predicted proteins | sample SalPonR1_B_D2_MG_FD_78510 | JGI IMG/M metagenome (GOLD analysis project Ga0102929, IMG submission 78510) | Salt pond soil microbial communities from South San Francisco under conditions of wetland restoration - Salt Pond MetaG R1_B_D2_MG | ecosystem: Environmental > Aquatic > Marine > Intertidal... | reverse complement strand
GGTTCGAATCCCTCAGCGCCCACTGCGAAACGCCTCGGAGGCCGAACTTCGGTCTCCGGGGCGTTCGTCGTTCACCGGGCCGTGTCCGGTCCGTCCTACCGGAACCGCGCCACCGTCTCGTCGACGGCGGCATACAGCGTCCGAGCCGTGGGTGCGGGCAGGTCGATGAGGGGCAGGTCCGAGGACGTCGGCACCAGGCGGGCCGGAAGCCCGCTCGCCGTGGTCTCCGTCAGGGTGGCGTACATCGTGAGGGCCACCGCGATCGAGCCGATGCGGCTGGGGTGGAAGCCATCCGGTCCGTAGAGGGCGACCGAGCTGTCGCGGTCCCATATCGCTCGCCACGTCTCGCCCCCCGGGATGAACGTCCCGCCGACGGCGACCGCGGCGGCGCGATAGGACTCGAGGACCGCGTCGAAGGCCTCGAGCCGGGTGCTCTCCGGCCACACCATGTAGAGCGCCGGATCACCACCCGCCGCGCGAATCGGCCCTGTCAGCGTTTCGGTCCACGAACGGAGATGGGTCCGGTTCTGCGGGAGAGAGGACGGCCCCTGCTGGAGAACGACGATGTCGGCCTGCAGGCCCGAGATGACGTCGGCGATGCGCGTGTTCCAGTGGTCCTCGAGGCTGAAGTCGGGAAGCGCCACGGTGGCGTACGCGATCGAACGACCCGACGCCTCGACCACCGTAGCGAAGAGGGCGGGCAGGTCGTTCGTGAAGGTCAGCGAGTTGCCGACGAAGAGGATCCGCAGGTCCGCGTCCGGGAGCGGATCGATCCGGTCCGGGCCGGAACCGGTCGGGTCGCCGGAGCACCCCACGAAGCCGACGGTGAAGACGAGGCAGATACACAGGAATGGCGAGCGCATGCTCGAAGCCTATCCCCGGAATCACGGGGGCGACAGCACTTTGGAAGCTTCGGCCCCGGCCTCAGCCGGTCACGGACCGCACCAACCATCCCACGGTCAGCCCCGCGTACGTCCCGACCGCGTATCCCAGCAGTCCCACGATGACGCCCGGAAGCACGAGGCCGCGCCATTCCCGCGCGACCGCCACGGCCAGCGCGCTCGAGGGCCCGCCGACGGCGGCCTGCGAAGCGACGGAGATCGTGGCGACATCCAGCTTGGCGAGTCGTCCGAGGCCGTAGACCACGACGCCGTGAACGCCCACCACCAGCGCGACGAACCAGAAGGCGGCGAGTCCGACCTCCAGGATCAGCGCGAACTTCGACGAGATCCCGATGATCACGAAGAAGAAGTGGAGCGCGAGATTGCCGAGCTGGAAGGCGCCGACGGAGTCCCTGAGGGGGGTGAGATGGCCGGCGAGCAGCGCGAAGGTGGTGAGCCAGAGGATCGAGGGGATCGCGGGGAGCCCCACACCGACCCAGGCTCCGGCGACCCACTCGGACAGGACCACGAGCGCGAATCCTGCGGCGAGCAGGATCGAGAGATCGAGCGTGGACAGCGGCTCGCGGTGGAAGAACGGGTGCTTCAGTTCAGCCTCTTCCTCCTCGGGCGTGGCCACGGGAATCGGGGTGGGATAGAAGCGTTTCAGCCAGAGGGGAAGCGTCAGGCTCGCGCCGAGCCAGATCGCGGTCATGACGTTGTCGGCGGCCACGGTGCCGGCGAGGATCTCGTCCGAGAGGTCCACCGCGCTCGCGACGGCCACGAAGTTGAGGGAGCCGCCCGAGAAGGTACCGGTGAGCGTCGCAGCCAGCCGCCACGATTCGTCGCCGAACGTGGCGGCGAAGATCAGCCCGCCAACGAACGCGCCCAGTGCCGTACCCAGGAGTGCGATCCCGAACGCCATCACCATGGGTCGGCCCGCCTTTCGCAGGTCCGACAGATTCACGGCCAGGAGCAGCCATGCGATGGCGAGCATCGTGACGGGGCCGGTCACGATCCCGTAGACCGGGGACGAAACCGGTACCAGCCCGAGGTTCGAGAGCGCGGCTCCGATCACGATCGTGATGAGCGACGCGCCGACCTTCGACAGTGCGGGGACATTGCGATCGAGCCAGAACGCGACCGCGACGACGGCGGCGACGACGAACGCGAGCTGGAGGGGGCCGTCGATCACGCCAGGGCGTTCTCCTGCCCCGAATCCCGCACGAACAGGCACGAGGAGGCCGTCGTCTCCAGAACGTGCCGCGCGAAGTCGAAGTTCGGCTCACCGGAGAGGCCGAAGATGTCCAGATCCGCGGTCGGAACGCGAGGTACCTGTTCGTGCAGGGTGCCGACCCGGATCACGATGTCGACGTCCGGGATCCGGGCGAGGTCCGTCACCCGCTCGACGAACCGCCGAGCGTTCTCCCGCTCGGCCTCGTCCTCCACGACGCAGACGACACGCAGATCGCCGCTCCACGCCTCTCGCAGGATGTATCCGAGGAGCAGCGACATGTCCATGTTGCCCAGGCGCATCCCGATCTTCCAGTCCGGACTCTGATCGCGCATCCAGACGTTGATCGACTGACGCCGTCCCAGGCGTGCCTCAGGATGGTCGGCGAAGATGATCACCCCCATGCCCAGCCGCTGCGCGCGACGGTTCACGCGTATGATCTGCTGTTCGGAGACGGGATCCGCGTCGAGGGGCAGCCGCGTGAAGACGCAGTTGGGCCGGAAGAATGCCCCGTCGAGCGCCTGCATGGCGGCCACCAGACCCTGGCCGGGCTCCGCCTCCCGGATGAACGTCGTCTGGGCGAAGACCCCTCGCTTCCGGAAGGCGCGTGCGAAGGCTGGGATCTCCCTCCTCAACTCCGAACCTTCGTCGCTCTCCTCGAGCCCCAGCAGCTTCACGGATCCCCCGAGGCTGGTCAGGTCCGCCAACAGCGGAAAGCCACCGCGCAGCTGGGTCATCCGCTCGACGGGCACGAGGATGCTGGGCCGCCAGGAGCGCTCGGGGGAGGGCGGAAGCTCGGTGACCTTCTGCGCCGCCCACTCGGCGAGCGCCACGAACAGGCCGCTCCGAACGTCTCCGCCGGGCGCCTGGATCCGTCGGCGGAGAAGCAGCATGTAGAAGCCCACGACCAGCCCCACCGCCACGAGCCCGAACACCGGCTCGATGATGAACATCGCGAACAGACACCCGGCTGCCCCGATGAAGGGGACGACCTGCGGGATGCGGTAGAGCGGGCGGAAGCTGATCAGCCCCAGACTCTGCTCGATGAAGACCACGACGTTGATCATCGCGTAGGTGATCAGGAAGAACATCGTGATGAGTGGTGCGACGGTGTTCAGATCTCGGAGGAAGAGCGCGAACAGGACCACCACGCCGGTGAAGATCACGGCATTCCGGGGCTCACCCCGGGAGGTCCGCTCGGCGAGGCGATCGGCCCCGAGGACGACGCCGCTGTCCGCCAGCGCCTGGAGAATCCGTGGCGCACCCACCAGCGAGGCCAGACCCGAGGAGAACGTCGCGCCCAGCAACCCCGCGAGAACCGCGGGGCCCCAGAGCGCGCGGTCGATCATGATCGTGTAGTTCTCGACCAGTTCCTGGGGCGTCGCCGCACGGGCCAGCCACCAGGCCAGCGCCATGTAGACGACCGTCCCCACGGCGACCGCGGCCAGCGTGCCGAGCGGAATCGAACGTCGAGGGTCCTCGAGCTCCCCGGACATGTTGGCGCCCGCCATGATCCCGGTGGCGGCGGGGAAGAAGAGCGCGAACAGGAACCACACGTCGGTGCCCTGGAACCCGCTCTCGGGGAAGCCCTGGAAGTCGCCCCACATCTGCGGTTCGTACTGCAGGCCTCCCGTGAACGCGGTCCCGAACACGGAGATCAGCGAGATCACGATCACCGCCAGGATCAGGTACTGGATCCGGAAGGCGAAGCCGGCGCTGACGAGCGCGATCCCGAGGATCACCGCGAAGGTGAGGAGGTCGACGGCGAGCGCCGGGTGGTCGGGGAAGATGAACTGCCAGCCCTCGCGGAATCCGAAGATGTACATCGTGACCGCGAGCGCCTGCGACAGGTACAGTGGCACGCCGACGCTTCCGCCCACCTCGAGTCCGAGCGACTGCGAGATGATCGAGTAGGCGCCACCCGCGCCGATCCGGATGTTGGTGGTGATCGACGACATCGACATCGCCGTGCAGGCGATGATGCCGCAGACCAGTCCGATGATCAGCCACGCACCACCGAGCCCGGCGTTGCCCACGACGCTGCCCTGCCGCAGGTACATGATGACGCCGAGGATCGTAAGCAGCGTCGGCGTGAACACGCCGGCGAAGGTGCCGTACGTGCGGATGTGCTCCCGTCCCTCGACCTGCTCGCGCAGGGTCGCGCCGGCGTCGACACCGGTACCGTCGGGCGGTGGAGGCATGGTCGATCAGGGGCTCGAGGGGGTTCACGGCGCCGATGGGTGGCCGTGTCGACCGTCGTCTGGAATCAATACGATGCCGGCGACCGACGCGCACACCTCGGGAAGGTCGCCATGCCTATTGGACGTCGTGCCGAAGTGCCACGAGTTGCCCGATAACGGCGGGCACCATGGCCAGCCCGAGCGCGACGCCGATGTCCCTCGCCCCGAGCGGTACCGTCCCGAGCACCGAGGCCAGCGGCGCCCAGTAGAGCGCGAGGGCCTGCAGCACCAGCACGAGTGCGACCGCTCCCACCGCCCACCGATTCGCGAAGGCCCGTGACGGCCGAAGGACGGGATCGCGCGCTCGGGCAGTGCCGAGATGGAAGAGCTGCGCGAAGGCGAGCGTTGCGAACGCCATCGTCACGGCACGATCCACCGGTCCGGTGCCCAGGGCCCACACGAACGCCGCGAGCGTCACGGCCGTGATCAGACCGGAGTAGAACAGCAGGGCGCCGGCGAACCGTCGCGAGAGAATCGCGGAATCGGGCCGGCGAGGGGGACGCCGCATGACGTCGGGCTCGCCCGGCTCGATCGCGAGGGCGAGGGCCGGGAAGGTGTCGGTGACGAGGTTCAGCCAGAGGATCTGGAGCGGAAGCAGGGGAAGGGGTAGCCCGGCGAGGCTGCCGCCCGCGACCACGAGCACTTCGGCGACGTTACAGCTGAAGAGGTAGAAGACGAACTTCCGGATGTTGTCGTAGATGACGCGGCCCTCCTCCACGGCCGCGCCGATCGTCCGGAAGCGGTCGTCCCGGAGCACCAGGTCGGCGACCTCCTTCGCGACGTCGGTGCCGCGGATGCCCATGGCCACGCCCACGTCGGCGCGTTTGAGTGCGGCCGCGTCGTTCACGCCGTCGCCGAGTACCGCGACGACCTCTCCGGTGTCGCGTAGCGCATCCACGATGCGGAGCTTGTCGCCGGGGCTCGTTCGGCTGAAGATCGCGGTGTGGACGACGGCGTCCCGCATCCCCGCGTCGTCGAGGCCGGCCAGGTCGCGCCCGTTCATCGGGTGGCCGACCTCGAGTCCGAGCTGCCGCGCGATCGCCGCCGCCGTCGGACCCTGGTCGCCGGTGATCATCACGACGCGGATCCCGGCCGCACGGAGCGCATCGATCGTCTCCCCGACGCCCTCCGCGGGAGGATCGAGGATTCCGACCAGGCCGAGGAACGTCCACTCGCCCGGGAGATCGCCCGCGTCCGTGATCGCGTCGGGGTCGGCGACCTCGACCGTCGCGAGCGCGATCACCCGCAAGCCGTCGGCCGCGAGCGCGTCGTTGCGGGATTCGATGGCGTCGCGCCGAGCCTCGTCCAGGGGCTGGAGGCCATCGGCTGCGAGCGCCGACGCGCAGCGGGCCAGCACCGCGCCGGGCGCGCCCTTGATCCATGCCGCGGCGCCTCCGGCGTCACCCGCCGCCCCGCCGGTCGCCTCGTGGACCGACGCGCTCAGGCGGCTCTCGCTCGTGAAGGGAATCTCCGCGAGATCGGGGTGACGGATCCGCAGGTCGTCGGGATCGAGGCCGGCCTTGCGCGCCAGGACCAGGAGTGCCGCGTCGGTCGGATCACCCGTGACGCTCCCGTCGTCCTCGATGCGAGCCCGAGCTGTGAAGGCGGCGGCACGAGTCAGCGCCTCGAGCGCCGGGAGGGACGCGGGGTCGATCGGCTGATTCCCCTGCTCGAATCGCCCTTCCGTGCCGTAGCCGCTGCCGGTGACCTCGATCTCGGCGTCCGCGGTGACCACCGTGGTCACGGTCATCTCGCCCGCCGTCAGGGTGCCCGTCTTGTCGGTGCAGACCACGGTCGTGCCGCCGAGGGCTTCCACGGACGCCAGGCGGCGTACCGCCGCGTTGCGCCGTGCCATCCGCCGAAGTCCGATCGCGAGGGCGATCGTCGCGACCACGGGGAGTCCCTCGGGCACCGCGGCGATCGCGAGGGCGATTCCGGTCTCCACCATGAGGATGGGGTCGAGCCCCCGGAGTACGCCCAGTCCGACCAGCAGCGCGGCGACGAGCAGCGTGACCTTCACGAGGCGCGCGCCCAGCGCGTCCAGGCGACGTTCCAGCGGTGTCTCCTCGTCGACCACCCCCTCGAGCAGACGCCCCACGCGACCGAGTTCGGTGTCCATTCCGGTGCCCACGACGACGGCACGGGCACGACCGACCGCCACCGCGGTTCCCGCATAGAGCATGTTCGTGCGGTCGGGCAGCGGCGTGTCGGCGTCACAGGTCGTGTCGGCGGACTTGCCGACCGGGAGCGACTCGCCGGTGAGCGCGGCCTCCGTCGTCCGGACGCCGGCGGCTTCGATCAGCCGCGCGTCGGCCGGGACCGACTCGCCTTCCTGCAGCTCGATCACGTCCCCCGGCACGAGGTCCGCCGCGGGAATCCGCTGCGGGGCGCCATCACGGATCGCGGTGGTCTCGTGCACCTGATGACGGAGAAGCGCCTCCATCGCCCGTCGGGCGCGCAGTTCGACGGGGAACCCGATCGCGGTGTTCACCAGAAGGACGGCGGCGATGGCTGCCGCCTCGAGTGTGTCGCCTACCAGGAGGGCCACCACGGCGGCGACCAGGAGCAGGAGAACGACGACGCTCTGGAACTGCGCGATGAGGATCGCCCAGGCCGACACCGACGCGGGCGCGGTCAGTCGATTCGGGCCGTGCTCCTCGAGCCTGCTGGTCGCCTCGCTGGTGGAGAGACCGTCCCGCGACGTATCGAGCCGGTCATACAGGTGGTCGAGCGACCGGGCATGCCAGTCCCCACCGGATCGGGTCGATTGCGGTGATGGGGAGGGAAGGTCCGAATGCATGCCACGTCCTCAGCTGTCGGTAGCCAGTCGGCACGCGACGCGGCGACCCGGGTCGCGCTCTCTGAATCTACTGCAGTGGCGGACGTCGCGCGGGTTCATTCGAGACGAAGTACGCACCGACAACGAACTGTTCGACCTGATCGAGCATGAACTGGGCTCCGAGGCGAGCGCCCTGCTCCAGGACCTGATGGCCACCATCTGAGCGGAGTGCCCGCCGACTGGGGGAGCACCACCTGAAGGGGGCCGGAGCGAACCGGCGCCGGCCCCCGGGCTCGAAACGTGATCGCGCCTCGTTACGCCGTCGGCTGCACGTTGTGATTCATCCGGAAGAGATTGTCCGGATCCCAGGCGTTCTTGACCTCGACGAGCCGCTCGAAACTCGACCCGTATGCGTCCCTGAGTCGCCCGCTTTCCTCCTCCGTGAGGAAGTTCACGTACGCCTCTCCCGTCGCGTGCGGCTCGGTGGCGGCCCAGAACTCCCGGCACCATGCGGTGCACGTGTCGTCCTTCGCGGGATCGCTCCAGCGTCCGTGCACGTTCATGATGAAGGCGGCGTTCCGGCCCTGATACGCGGTCGCGTCGTTTCGGACGCGTCCCTGGGCCCCGCCGAGCTGGGCGAAGAAGACCTCCGACTGAGGGTCCGGGAGGCTGTCGACGTACTCGAGCACGGTATCGAGCAGTTCGTCGCTCAGCTCGGCGAAGTCATGGGTCTTCCAGTAGTTCCGCTCCCCGGGCGTGAGAAGGGGGTCGAAGGCCTGCTGCCAGCCGGCGTAGGGGTGCGGCCCTATGACGTCCGCGTGAGGCGTGCCGATCGCACGCAGCGGTGCGAGCGCGGCCTCGCCCTCCGCCATGTCGCCGGCGTAGAAGGCGGCGAGTACCAGGACGCCCGTGCCGTGGACTTCCTCCGACAGGAAGGGCAGAGGCGGCGCCTTCCGCATCACGACCCACACCGTGACCTCGTCCGGCGCGGAGGCCGCGAAATTCCGATAGGCTCGGAGGACTTCCGGTGCGTCCTCGATCGGGTGCACGATGAGCCCCGACAACACCTCCGGACCGACCGGATGCGCGTCGAACTCGAACGAGGTGACGACACCGAAGTTTCCACCTCCGCCCCGGAGGCCCCAGAAAAGGTCGGGGTGCTCCCGCTCGCTGGCCGTCACCACCTCACCGGATGCGGTCACGACGCGGGCCGACCGGAGATTGTCGATCGTCATCCCGCGGGTTCGGCTCAGCCATCCGAATCCTCCGCCCAGCGTGAGTCCAGCGATTCCCGTCGTGGAGTTGATGCCGGTCGGTACGGCGAGACCGTGCGCCTGGGTGGCGGAATCCAGATCGCCGAGCGTGGCGCCGGGCTGCACACGGACGGTGCGGGCCTCGGCATCGACCTCTGCCGCCTTCATGCGTTCGAAGGAGATCATCAGGCCACCGTCGCACACGGCGTTTCCGGCGATGTTGTGGCCGGCACCACGGATCGAGAGCAACAGCCGGTGCTCGCGCGCGAAGTTCACGCCCGCCACGACGTCCTCTTCGCTCTCCACCTCGATGATCAGCCCGGGCCGCTTGTCGACCATCGCGTTCCAGATGGTCCGTGCGTCGTCGTAGCCGGGCGAGTCCGGCGTGAGGAGGGTGCCGTCGAGATCGGCGGCGAAAGAGGCGACGGCATCGTCCGCGACCGTGGTCGGGACTCCGTCGAGGGTGGTGAGCGCTGCCATGAGTCACTCCGGATGATGTGGGTTGGATCTGGTCCGCGTCGCCGAGCACGCGATCGGGCTCGGAGGAACGGGCCTCCATGGGGAGAGGCGAAATTCGGACGGGAATCGGCTCACGCGTCGTTGCGGAGCGTCCGGGACGGCCTGAGCACGGCACCGGGGTGTCCGGGAGTCCAGCCCCCACTGGGCGCTCCCATTATTGCGGTCGACCGGTACCGGAGTCCATCGTCGTGTTTTCACCGGGTCGATCCACGGGGTGGCTCGACGTGAGCCGTTTCGCGCCGGTATTCGGCCTCTGGAGGTGGAGCCGGGGGCGATGTCCCCACGAGATGAGGTGTTCGAGCTTGGGAAGGAAAGGTGATGTCACCATTCTGCTCGATGAACTGTCCCGCGGTAATCGCGATGCACTCGATGAACTGGTGCCTCTGGTCTACGGGGAACTGCGCGCGATCGCCCAGAGGCAGATGGCCGCGGAGGCGGAGGGGCACACGCTCAGCGCGACCGCGGTGGTTCACGAGGCCTACCTCAGGATCGCCCGTCTCGAGTCCATCGACTGGCAGGGTCGCGCGCACTTCTTCGCGATGGCGAGTCGAGCATGCCGGCGGGTCCTCGTGGACCACGCGGTGCGGCGGAACGCCGTCAAGCGTGGTGGCGACCGCCGCCGGGTGGTACTCGACGATGTCGACCTGTTCGACGACGAGGACATGGACGCCGTTCTCGCCCTCGATCAGGCGCTCGAGAGACTCGCGGAGATGGACGAGCGGCAGGTACGCGTGGTCGAGTGCCGGTTCTTCGGGGGCATGACGGTGGAAGAGACGGCCGCGGCCCTCGATACCTCGCCGGCCACCGTGAAACGCGACTGGACGGCGGCGCGTGCGTGGCTGAACCGGGAGCTGGCGCATGGCTGACGGTCGAGTGACACGACGGGTGCGCGGATTCGTGGCCGAGCTCAAGCGGCGGCGGGTGTTTCGGGTGCTCGTCGTCTACGCCATCGTCGGCGTCGGCGTGGCCGAGGCGGCCGGGATATTCCTGCCCGCGCTCGGCTTTCCGTCATGGTCGCCCGACCTGGTCGCCGTGCTGGTCGCGCTCGGCCTTCCGGTGGCGATCGGCCTAGCCTGGGCATTCGATGTGGTGCCGGACGACGGACCACGGGCCCGCTCCGGATCCGAGGCCGGCCACGCGCTCGATCATCCGTTGCAGAGACCGCCGGCGGTCTTCGAGTCATCGGGCGGGGCCGAGGCACGCCGGCGGGACTGGGCCCGCATCCAGGAACTCTTCATCGAAGCCCTCGCACAGGATGCAGACGGACGGGAGGCGTTTCTCAGGACCGAGACCGGGGGAGACGAGCGGCTGCGCGCCGAAGTCCGGTCGCTTCTCGAGGCGCACGCCGGACAGGGAGCGCTGGATCGGCTCGAAGCGCGGGTGGTCGCGCCTCTCCGGGATGCTTCATCGTCTTCCGAGGCGGAGTCGGGAGGGCTGCCCGTCGGCGACCTCGATGGGTCGACGATCGGTCGGTACGAGGTGAAAGAGCGCCTCGGCGGGGGTGGGATGGGGGTCGTATACCGGGCGCGGGACACGAGGCTCGGACGCTCGGTCGCGCTCAAGTTCCTCTCTGCCCACCTGCTTTCGAGCCCGGAGGCGAAGCGGCGCTTCCTTGCGGAGGCTCAGGCGATCGCACGTCTGGATCATCCGAACCTGTGCACCATCCACGAGATCGGAGAAGCCGACGAAGGCCTGCTGTTCATCGCCATGACGTACTACGAGGGCGAGACCCTGAAGGACCGGCTTCGACGAGGACGTCTGCCGTTCGATGAGGCGCTCTCGATCGCGGAGTGCGTGGCATCCGGACTGGCGCACGCGGCGGAAGCGGGGATCATCCATCGCGACATCAAGCCCGACAACCTGATTCTCACGACGGACGGCGGAGTGCGAATCGTCGACTTCGGCATCGCCAAGATGCTCGACGACGACGTCACGCGGGCCGGCGCCCGCCTGGGTACGGTGGCCTACATGAGTCCCGAGCAGACGCGGGGGGAGGAGGTGGACGAACGCACGGACGTCTGGTCTCTGGGCGTCGTGATCTGGGAAATGCTCGCTGGCGAGCGGCCCTTCCGAGGAGGGAGCGACCAGGCGGTCGTCCATGCGATTCTCAACGAGACACCGCCGCCTCTCGCGGAGGCCGCCCCGGGGACTCCACCCGCGGTCGTGACTCTCGTGGAGGCCATGATGAGGAAGGAGCGCATGAACCGCCCGGACGGCGGCGCCGGCGTGGTGGAGTTGATCACGGCGCTTCGGGAGAACCCTTCGGGGTTCAACGCCGTCCCGGCTCTCACGAGCATTTCGTCCGAGGGCGAGCGGAGGCTCGTCACGGCCCTGTCCTGCACCATCGAGGGTCTGGACACGCTGATGGACACCGTGGGTCTGGAGGAGGTCGATGCACGGGTGGCGGAGATCCGGGACCTGGCCCGGGTCACGATCGGGGACTTCGGTGGCATGCTGAACGAGTTCAGCGAACACGGATTCATGGCCCTCTTCGGCGTACCGGTGGCCCACGAGGACGACGCCCTCCGTGCGGTGCGTGCGGCATTGCATCTGCACCGTCATGTGCCGGGCGACGGCGCGCTCGTGCTGAGGTCCGCGGTGGGAGCAGGGCAGGTCGCGATCCAGGCGGTGGAGGACCCGACGCGCTCGTATCGACTCGGTGGCGGCGTGACGCGCGACGTCGTCCGCCTGGCCGCCACAGCCGGACCGGGGGATGTCCTACTGTCGCGAGAACTCGTCCGCAGCGTGGCCCCGTTCGTGAAGACGGAGGAACGCGAGCCGGTCGAGCTCTCCCCGGGTGCGGCCCCGGTGGTACCAGTGGCGGTGACGGGCGAGGCGGACGTCGACAGCCGGCTCGATGCCGTCGCGGAGGGGGGGCTGACACGGTTCGTCGGGCGCACCGACGAGTTGCAGACTCTTCTCTCGACGCTCGGACGCGTCGATC
>Ga0102929_1002098_pt1 | contig 11851 bp, 9 predicted proteins | sample SalPonR1_B_D2_MG_FD_78510 | JGI IMG/M metagenome (GOLD analysis project Ga0102929, IMG submission 78510) | Salt pond soil microbial communities from South San Francisco under conditions of wetland restoration - Salt Pond MetaG R1_B_D2_MG | ecosystem: Environmental > Aquatic > Marine > Intertidal... | reverse complement strand
TTCCCTTACAGCCATGGATAACTTCGAGCGAAAGATCAACTTGTCCTTAACGGGGTTACGGCGAATATCGAGGTAGCGGTATTTCATTCTAAGCTCCTCGCCCCCATCGCTTTCGTCCTCAATGGTAAATGGGGGAAGAGCGGACTTATTCAATATCTGAATATCCTGGACTTCAATTTCGACATCCCCAGTAGGCAGATTGGGATTTTTCGAACTTCTTTCAATCACCCGGCCCTGTACTTTCAAAACAAACTCACGTTTGCATTGACGGGCCTTCTCCAACAGCTCGGTAGAAGAGTTTTCCTCACTCAATACCAATTGAGTGATTCCGTATCTGTCTCTTAAGTCAATCCAGAGCAAAAATCCCTTGTCCCGCACGGTAGCCACCCATCCGCTCAGCGTAACTTCCCGGCCAATATGGTCCATCTTCAACTCTCCACAGGTATGTGTCCTAAACATCTCAAGCTTTTTAATGAATTGCAAAAATAGGGAAACACAGGCTGTCCACTCCCATGAATGCAAAGATTATTCTGATGGCGAAATTTCTTTCAGTTCTACTTCATCTTCAACAATGCGATAAACTGAATCTGCCGGCACTTCTTCAAATAGAGAAACCCTGTTCGATGGTTCTGCCCAATAAACCAGAATGGAGTCAATTTTTGCAGCATCTCCGAGTCCGATGTGCGCAAGGTGCGGGTTTCCCCCAAAAGAAGCATCGCTGCCATAGGTATGGTGAATTTCCCTTCTTCTGCCATTCTCCCTAAAGGTGAGCTTGACCTTTGAGTATTTCGCTGATCGATTGCAATCCTTTCCCTGCAATTGAAGTTTGACCCAGTGATTACCAAAACCCGGGTTGTCGAAAAGCGCATTCGAAAAAACATCCGCCTCGTATGCCCCTCCCATGACAGCAAATACATCCTGGTCTCCATCCAGATCAAAGTCGGCTATTCCAACACCGTGACCTTTCTGAATATGCCCGAACCCACCGGCAGAACTCACCTCCTCAAAGCTTCCTTCCGAATTCCCTATAAACATTCGATTGGGAACAACAGATATAAAGTGAGGAGTACCTGTCCCTGCATAGAAATCCAGGTAACCATCGTTGTTAATGTCTCCGAAGTTACAACCCATGGTAAACATAGACTTGAGTAATTTCGCCGTATCCGAAACATTGACAAACTTTTTCCCGGACAAGTTTTTGTACAAAAATGGCACTGACCTCGCCCCCTTCCCATTGATTTCATTCATATAATCTACCGGACAGTAGCGCTCACTGTTGTAATAGTAGGAAGCGACGAATAAGTCCTCATCGCCGTCGTTGTCATAATCCCAAAACCAGCAAGGGAAGCTTTCCGCTGGGCCTGCCACTCCAAAAGAATCTGCCACCTCACGAAATTTACCGGATTCGTTCAGAAATAGCATATTCTTCATCCCGTAATTGGACAGATATAAATCCGTCCATCCATCCTGATTGATATCCGCTGCACACACTCCTTTGGTAAAAGCAGTAACTGCAATACCTGCCTGCTTTGATTTCTCCTTAAAAGTTCCATCACCCTTGTTTTCAAAAAGCTCACTTGTGTACTTTGGGTCCCCTTTGGCCTCATTACCTACAAAGAGGTCCAACCAGCCGTCATTGTTATAATCCAGCCATACTGCGGTTTGCGTCGGCTTGAAACTTAAAAGCCCTGCATCTTTGGTCACATCAGAAAAAGTACCGTCACCATTGTTTCTGAGAAGGGAATTAGGATGATTGCCGAATCGTCCCAGCCAGCCTCCCCTGGTGATAAAAATGTCGTAGTCCCCATCATTGTCATAATCGGCGGACTTACAATTCAAACCTGAGGTCAGGCCTGCTATTCCGGCTTTTTCTGTCACATCTTCAAAGCTGCCATCCCCGTTATTGAATAGCAGCTGAAACGGGTCTTGCATGCCATAGGAAGTATTAAAAATATCTATATCTCCGTCACCATCAAAATCTTCAAGGGCTACACCTCCCGATAGTCCCATTCGCCCAGCACCCGTCTTCAATGCGATATTTTCAAACCTCGGAAAGTCGGACTTTTCTGTAGAAAGTGGCAGGCTTAATTCCGAATCCTGTCCCAAGGTCATCCTCGCCAGATTTTCAAGCCACAGTAAACTAAGATCATTCTCAAACCCTTTTTCACGAAGAAATTCAATCGTTTCCAGGGCTTTTTCCGCTCCTCCGGTATTTTGATGGATAGCTGTCTCATCGAGCGGAATGATGCAGGCATTGCCATTGTGAGAAGCGACACAATTTTTGTCTTCTGCCAGTCTCAGGTAGGCAACGACCAAATCAATAAGGTAATTTCTGTTCTTGGCCAGTTGGCTGTAATCCATGGATTCCCGGACATTTTCAAGCAGCTCAATGCTTTTCTCTGTATCCCCTGCAAATAAAAGTTCCAGACCATACATATGCATGCTTGGCACACTGCCCTGATTTCTTTCATAGATCTGACGGTACTCCTCGGCGCGCTTTTTATTCCAGTGATAATACCATTGGGGGCGACCATTCTCATAAATGCTGTCAAGCATGAGCTGCATATAAGCATTTTCCTCTCTGACTTTTGCAGACTGCTCAGGTAATTCTTTTTGACAAGCCTGCCCAAAAAAAAAGACAATACAACAGGTGATGAAGATTCTCATGAAAAAAATTGTCTTGAACAATTGAAGTAAGGTGTGCAAATCTGAGAACAATAATTGATTTTTTATTAAAATAGAGATCAAAAGAAACTCAAATGCTAGCAAAAACCTATGCCGGAGCCGTTCAGGGAGTGGATGCACAACCCATCACCATTGAAGTCAATGCCGGAGGAGCCGTTGCCGCCGGTAAAATCGGGTATTTTCTTGTTGGTTTACCTGACAACGCCGTCAAAGAAGGGTATCAAAGAATAGAAGCCGCCATCAAAAACATCGGCTTCAAAATGCTACGGCTGAAACTCACCATCAATATGGCACCGGCGGACATCCGCAAACAAGGGTCAGCCTATGATTTACCCATTGCCATGGGCATCCTGGCGGCTACAGAACAAATTACTGATCAGGGTTTTGAAGAGTACATGATGATGGGAGAACTATCATTGGATGGCAGCTTACGTCCTATTCGTGGAGCTTTACCTGTAGCCATTATGGCGCGCAAACTAGGATACAAGGCCCTAATCCTGCCCAGAGAAAATGCGAGGGAAGCCGCCATTGTCAACGACTTAGCAGTCTATGGCATGAAAAGCCTGGACGATGTCATTGCACTGATGCGCGGTGAGGGGGACCATCACCCGGTGATGGTAGAAACAAGAGAAGAATTCAGTGAAAACCTGAATGACTTTCAAGTCGACTTTTCAGATGTTAAGGGGCAGCACAACATCAAAAGGGCCCTCGAAATATCCGCTGCAGGCGGGCACAACGCCATCCTGATAGGACCTCCAGGAGCAGGAAAAACCATGCTGGCCAAACGCTTACCTGGGATTTTACCTCCCATGGGCTTACCTGAGGCATTAGAAACCACCAAGATTCATTCTGTGGCAGGTCTATTAGGCAAAAATGCTTCCCTGGTTGCCCAACGCCCCTTTAGATCTCCACACCATACGATTAGCGATGTAGCCCTGGTAGGAGGTGGCTCCAACCCTCAACCTGGAGAGATTTCATTGGCACATCACGGTGTTCTTTTCCTGGATGAATTACCGGAATTCAAAAGAAGTGTATTGGAGGTATTGCGACAACCTATGGAGAGGAGAAAAGTTACTATTTCAAGAGCCAGCATTACAGTGGATTACCCCTCTAACTTTATGCTAATTGCTTCCATGAACCCTTGCCCGTGCGGCTACTACAACCATCCGGAAAAAGAATGCAATTGCGGACCTGCCATAGTTAAACGCTACCTCAATAAAATTTCGGGACCGCTTATGGACCGTATTGATCTGCATGTCGAAGTCGTCCCTGTCAAATTTGAGGAACTGGCGGAGCGCAATTACGAAGAAGAGAGCAGTGCTGACATCAGGAAACGTGTAGTGAAGGCGAGAAAGCTGCAAGAAGAGCGTTTCAAAGAATGGAATGATATTTATTGCAACGCCCAAATGCCCGGGCGACTGGTCCGCGAACTATGCACCCCTGACCAGGCCGGAGCACTCCTGCTAAAAACAGCTATGAACAAACTCAAACTCTCTGCTCGAGCCTACGATCGCATTCTTAAGGTGGGCCGCACCATTGCTGATTTGCGAGGCAGCGCATCAGTACGGGGCGAACATGTGGCTGAAGCCATACAGTTTCGCAGCCTAGACCGCGAAAATTGGGTGGGTTGAGCCATTTGCTTTAGCTTTGATAAAAAGAGTACATATCTCATGAAAATTATCAGTTATAATGTCAACGGCATTCGGGCCGCTGCCAAAAAAGGCTTGCTCGATTGGCTGGAACAAGAAGATTTCGACCTCATCTGCTTGCAGGAAACCAAGGCTCAGGACCATCAAATTCCGGAAGAAGCACTCAAAGAGATGGGCTATCATGTTTATCACCACCAGGCAGAAAAGAAAGGTTACAGCGGGGTTGCCATTCTAAGTAAAAAAGAACCTAAAAGCGTCAACATCGGAATGGGGTACGAGCTATATGACCGGGAAGGTCGCGTTCTGCAATTGGAGTTCCCGGAATTCACCCTGGTCAACACCTATTTTCCCAGCGGATCGAGTAGCGAAGAACGACATGATTTCAAAATGGAATTTTTAGAAAGGTACCGCGATTATATTCTCAAATTACGTCAGAATACGGCACCTCTAATTGTTGCAGGCGACTACAATATCGTACACACTGAGTTGGATATCCACAACCCCGAAAGGAAAGACAATCCAAGCGGCTACAGACCTGAAGAGCGTCAATGGCTTACAGAATGGTTCGATGAAGGATTTATTGACAGTTTTCGTCAACTACATCCCGGGGAGCGCAGTTATTCCTGGTGGAGTTACCGGGCAAGATCCCGCGAACGCAATAAGGGCTGGCGGATCGACTACATCAGCGCAGATGATAATTTGCAATCGTTGATTCGAGAGGCCAGACAAATGAACGAGGTCGTGCATAGCGACCATTGCCCGGTTCTTTTGAACATGGATTGGTCAAAAAAATAAATATGGAAGCCTACGATGTTATCATTATTGGAGCAGGCCCAACAGGCCTTTCTTGTGGAATTGCTGCTAAAACACATGGTCTCAGCCACCTCATTTTAGAAAAAGGTGCTCTTGTCAATTCTATCTTCCATTTTCCAACCAACATGACCTTCTTTTCTACCTCTAAGAAACTAGAAATCGGAGCTGTCCCTTTCATTTCTCATTCTGATAAACCTACAAGAAAGGAAGCGTTGGAGTACTATCGCCGTCTTCAGAAGGCACATGCCCTCAATATTCATTTTTACGAAGCTGTTTTAAGCTTGAATAAACAAGGTGACGAATACGAAGTAAAAACAACACATCATACATATCCTGCACGTCATGTCGTGGTAGCTACAGGATACTACGGCAAACCAAATTTGATGCACGTCCCTGGTGAAGACTTACCCAAGGTAAAGCACTACTACGATGAGCCTCATCCCTACGTGGATCAGCGGATACTGGTCGTTGGAGGAGCCAATTCAGCCTGTGATGTGGCCCTTGAGACCTGGCAAAAAGGAGCGGACGTCACCATGGTTGTAAGAGAGTCCGAATTATATGAGAAAGTGAAGTACTGGATCCGTCCCAACATCATCAATCGGATCAAAGAAGGATCCATAGTTGCGTACTTTAACAGTACAATTAAGGAGGTGCTTCCCGATTCCGTCACCATTCAAACACCTCAGGGAGAAAAAACCATTGGTAATGATTATGTGCTGGCCATGACGGGGTATACACCCGATTATGACTTCTTTGAAAAACTTGGGATCGAAATATCACAGGATAAAGAGAGACGCCCAACCTACGATCCTGAAACGCTGGAATCCAATTTGCCTGGAGTATACCTTGCCGGTGTCATTCTCAGTGGCATGAAAACCAGTGAAATTTTTATAGAAAACAGCAGACACCACGGCGAGCTCATCATGTCCGCCATAAAAAATGCTACCGCTTAGTTACCAACCATCTGCCCAGCTCTTTAAAGCTGGCTTTCTTTCCGTACATTAAAATACCGACCCGATATATTCTACCCGACAACCAAATTACCGCAACCACTGTAACGAACAAAATGACTATCGAAAGGATTAATTGCCACATTGGGGGATTGAATGCCAGTCTCGCCGGCATGACCATAGGGCTGAAAAACGGAATCATCGAAGACCAGACCGCTAGCGGACTGCTTGGATTTTGAATCGCCGAAAACATAATATAAATGCCGAAAATAATCGGAATCATAACGGGCAGGGTCAGACTTTGCGATTCCCCCATATCATCACCAACCGCAGACCCAATAGCCGCAAAAAGTGCTGCATAGAGCAGGTAGCCCCCAAAAAAGAAAATCACAAATGAAGGCAGCACGATATGCCATTTCACCGTATTCAATGCATTATTGACCTCCAAAATCATTCCTTCCATTTCCGATGGACTGGAACCGCCCATACCCTCCGTCATCTGTTGCACGTCAGAGGCACTCATGGCCGGAACTAAGAACTGAAGTAAAAATGCCAATAAGGGGAATACGATGATCCAAATCAACAATTGTGTGAGACCCACCCCACCAATACCGAGTACTTTACCCAGCATCAGCTCAAAAGGCCGGACACTTGATACCATCACCTCTACAATTCGATTGATTTTTTCCTCCATCACCCCGCGCATCACCATGCTGCCGTAAATACTGACCACGAAATACATGATAAATCCCATGATTCCGCCCAGGACGGCAGCGATGCCACTGTTGAGTGGCCCCACAGCATCTTCATCATCGCGCATCGCTTTGGAAGACACCTTTACATTGGTTTTCAAGGAGGCCAGGGTTTCCTCGTCATAATTCAGGAATTGGATTTTACGCTTTCTTATTTTGTCTTCTATTAAGGACTCGAGACGTAAAGATACATCAGGAGCAAGGGCGTCTTCACTATAGTAAGACACCTCATGAGCGCGTTTCATTAGACTGTCAATGGCCGGAATATATAACACTCCTGCATAGTCTCTTTCTTCCTGAGTCCGCAAGGTGGTGAGATCCTGGCTAGTGAGCTCCGCATTGAGCTTTTTCTCCTTAATATCCTCCTTTGTGATGAGGGCGTTGTCGTCCTTGATCATGATTTTAGGGCTTTCATCACTCTGATAACTCAGGATCAGAACAAGTATGGCGCCGAAGACCACAATCAGGATGGGTGTGAGAAAAGTAGTGAGAAGGAAAGTTTTCTTCTTCACCCTCGTCAGATATTCTCTTTTAATGATTTGCCAAACGTTTTTCATAATCAGGAATTGACGATTACTTTAGATTTCTCATCATTAACACATTGGATGAATACCTCATTCAAGGAAGGTAGTACTTCCCTGAAAGACATAATTTCACACCCCTTGTCCATAAAAAACCGAATAATATCGGTAGAAAGAATACCCTCATCTACCTGGAACTTGATTAAATGATCCTCACGACTCAGCACTTTCTGGCTAAATTCAGGCATGTCCCCCAAATAGGCTTGTTTGAATGTTATTTCAAATATATGCTGCTTGAACCGCTCCTTCACGGCATCTACTTCACCCTCCAATATAATCCGACCGTCATTGATCAGTACGATTTCCTGACAGAATTGTTCCACCTGTTCCATACGATGCGTAGAAAAAATAATGGTCGCCCCTTTTTGGTGCAATTCAAATATCTCGTCGCGAATGAGCGCAGTATTGATGGGATCAAGACCAGAGAAAGGCTCGTCAAGAATCAATAATTTGGGCTCGTGGAGAACAGTTGAGACAAATTGAACCTTCTGCTGCATGCCCTTGGAAAGCTCTTCCACTTTCTTGTTTACCCAGCCTTCCATCTCGAAGCGCTTGAGCCAGTGAATAATTCTCTCCTTGGCATCCCTGGAATTCATTCCTTTTAGCCGTGCCAAATACAGCAGTTGTTCACCAACCTTCATCTTCTTATATAAGCCTCGCTCTTCTGGCAGATAAGCTATTCTAGAAGGCGTGTCCTTGTCCAGGGGCTTCCCATCAAACAATACCTGGCCTTCATCAGCCTGTGTAATAGTCGTAATGATGCGTATCAGGGAAGTCTTGCCTGCTCCGTTAGGCCCAAGAAGACCAAAAATCCGGCCTTCTGCTACCTCAAAGGAGACGCCTTTTAAGGCCTGATGGTTGTGGTAATTCTTAACCACGTTTTGTATTGATAAGATGCTCATAAAAGCCTCATTTTTTACAGAAACTAAAGATAAAAATAAATATCCCTTGATTGTTTTAACTTCGATCAACGGCATATAATCATCTACATGTTATATAGAACTGAATGTTCAATCCCTAAAAACCCTCTACCCTTGAGCCCGGAAAGTAGCTTTCTGAGCATTGGCTCCTGCTTTGCTGAAGAAATGGGACGGCAATTAAAACTTCATTTAATTGATTGCGCTTTAAACCCGTCCGGGATAGCCTTCAACCCATGGAGTCTTGCTGATCTTTGGCAATTTGAATTAGACGAAGAAGATATTGTGCAACACAATGATCTCTGGCACAGCCTAAAACACCACAGCCGTTTCTCATCACCCAATCGAGATCAGTTACTCCTGCAAATTGAGAAAGGGCAAGATGAAATGGCTCATTATAAAGCTAAAGCTCAATTGATCATTGTTAGTTTCGGCACAGCCTACGTATACCGCTATAATAAAAGCAAAAGTATTGTAACCAATTGCCATAAAATCCCCCAAAAGGATTTTACCAAATACCAACTAAGCGTAAATGAAATTGTAAGCAGATGGTCAGACATTCTTGATCGGGCAGAGAAGGATTCTCCTGATACTCATTGGGTGTTCACGGTATCCCCTATTCGCCACCTCAAAGATGGCTTTGTAGAAAACACGAGAAGTAAAAGCATCTTGCATCTGGCTGTAGAAAAGCTAACCCAAAAACCAAAAGCACGATATTTCCCTTCTTACGAATTGATGATGGACGATCTTCGAGATTACAGGTATTACAAAAATGATATGCTACACCCATCCTCTGCGGCGGTAGCGTACATTTGGGAAAAATTCTCCAATACTTTCTTCCCAGAAGAGCTCAGTGTTTTCTTCAAAGACATATCTAAACTCTTGCAAATGTGTCAACACCGACCGCGTTTCAATTCTGGTAAAGAACTAAAGTTACTACACGAGAAAATTGAGCAATACAAATCCGCCTTAAGTCATCAATACCCGGTGAAGTCCCAACAAATAACAAACCTTAAGATCAATAGTAAAATATCATAGGGTGGCGTTCATGACTTATTGAACAGCCTCTTTAAACCTTAAAGTCCAATGTTTTTTCTTAAGTTTATAGCTTACTCTTTACAGACTAGATGGACAAAAAAGTAGAGGTTAAAGAAAATAAGCTCTCAACCAGGAAACAGGAGATCATCGAAAGGATGGCCCAATTTACTGAGCGCAGAGGGGCTACCCCGATGAACGGAAGAGTCTTCGGTTTTCTTTTGGTAGCCCACCAGCCAAAACAGGATTTTTTTAGTATATGTAAAAGTCTAGATGCCAGTAAGGGTGCTGTCAGCAATGCCTTGAATGAATTGATTGATTTCGGTGTGGTTAAATTCGAGAAAAAAGAAGGCGGACGAAAACGCTATTTCTACGTAGATCACGAGGCATGGATGGAGACAGCCAAAGCAGAACTCAGAAGTGTCACTCATTTTAAAGTACTTATTGACGATATCATAGAAATTCGAGGTGATGATGATTTCAAAAAGTTTCGTGAACACCTCGAGCACATTTCTGAATTTTACAGCGTGATGTCCAACCGCCTCGAAGAATTCATTGCAGACTGGGAGCAGGAACAACAAAGCAATTCTGCCTAGCGACCACTTACTCCTCATGAGCTTCATCAACTACTTGCCAAACCTGGGTAGTCGTGTACTCAAAAACATCGGGAGACTCAAAAACCAGCTCTAAATTTTTCAATTCCGACAACTCTTCTTCATGTTTTTTAAAGGTCAACACGTAATCAAAGTTTTCTGATTTGGCATCTGACCATAACTTCCATTTATCCCAATAGTTGGGGATCTCCCTCTTGTAAGCAAATGAGAAAGCAGGATTGAAGCCTCTAAAATGCACTATTTCTGACTCCGATAAATTAAACTGATTAAAAGCCTTAGTGGCTGGATTGAGCCTTCCAATCTGCGGAAAGGAAATCAGGAAGAGAAAGAGCGATGTCAACATCCATCCACCCGCCAAAAATTGACGGCCCCGATCCCAATGTGCCTTCCTGATTTGTAGGATGGAAACAATACCAAAAATGAACACAGGTAGGAACACCAATGAATGCCAACGTAAATGAACAAGCATGGGGTCGCCTGCCAACAAAAAATAAGCAGCTATGACAAGGGATAGTCCCAATAAAGCAGACAGCCAATGGTGAATTTGTGAATCCCATTTATTCTTAACTAAAATCCATCCAACAGAAACTGCCACCATTGGATAGGCAGGCATCGGGTAATTAGGCAGCTTGGTGCCAGAGATACTAAAAAATATAATGATGGTAAAAGAGGCCAAAAGGGCAAAGAAGGCCAGGCTACTTTTTCCGGCTTGTCGAAACTTAATCAGCGCCAGGGGATACCAGGTAGAAAAGGGCAACATACCAGCCAAAACCATCAGTGGCACGACCAATGGATTGGCACCATGTCCTTCTTTGGCAGAAGAAAACCGATCGAGGTTGTGCTCAAATAAAAAAGCTTTCAGCCACACACCGTCTGTTGCCTCCCAAACAAGGTAATACCAGGGTACGGCAACCACCAGAAATACCAGGGCACCCGGCAGCAGTCTCAATTTTCTCAACGCAGGCCAAAAATCCCTGCCCTGAAAGAGCAGGTACAATAAAAAGATCAGTCCCGGCAAAAGCAAACCCACGGGCCCCTTACTCATTACAGCGAGGCCCAGGGACATATAGAGCAACCACCATTCCAACCGTCGACCAAACTGCAAATAGTCATGAAAACTTAGAAATGCAAGCGTCATGAAAAAAATCAGGTAAGGATCAGGTACAGCCAGGTGAAACTCCATTAAAAAATGCATGCTCGAGGCCAGGACAAGAAGGGCCCAATTACCGGCGGACTGCCCTAATTGCCTAGAGCTATAGAACCAAACAATCAACAGGCACAACCAACCAAATACGACAGAAAAAAAGCGGGCCCCAAATGCATTTTGTCCAAAAATAGAATAGGAAAGCTGCATGAAATAATAGTGCAGCGGGGGCTTGTCCTCCCTCAGTTTGCCATTGTAGTAAGGTACGACCCATTCTCCCTTGTCCATCATTTCTATGGCGCAACTCGCATTGCGGGACTCATCCACAATGAAAACAGGGGTACGTGCCAGACCTGCAAAAAGCAGTACTGCAGAGACAATCAAAATCAAAATGCCAACCCGGCGCTGAGACATGCTTTTCTTTTTTTCGCGAAGTTAAGCCTAGAATCAAAACCTGAAGATACCGGAGAAAGATTAATTCGAAATGATGACATTCCGGATCTTTCCACACTGGCCAATTTTGTATACAGTATAGATGCGGCCGAGTGCTGCAGGTGCTTAAAGTAATTGAGGCTCAGTCGGGGGGATCATGTCGACCGAACTCAAGGCATCAAAGGAACAATGCTTTCGGCTTATCAGTTTTTCTTGCGCGGCTTTCAGATCATATTTACTCAAAACACCCCCGGCACAAAGCCCTCCTCATTGACGATC
>Ga0102929_1002097_pt1 | contig 11851 bp, 12 predicted proteins | sample SalPonR1_B_D2_MG_FD_78510 | JGI IMG/M metagenome (GOLD analysis project Ga0102929, IMG submission 78510) | Salt pond soil microbial communities from South San Francisco under conditions of wetland restoration - Salt Pond MetaG R1_B_D2_MG | ecosystem: Environmental > Aquatic > Marine > Intertidal... | reverse complement strand
CCGCTCGACTCGCTGCTGGGTCAATTGCGCGAGCGCCATGGACCCGCAAGACTTTCGGATCGCACGCCCGATGCGCCTTGAAGAGAGATGAGATTTGGGCTGGCAAATCTCGCGGAGACGCTGCCTAGATGTCCCATCCCGGACGATCACATAGACCCGCGTCGCTCTGCCCTTTTTATGTGGAAAGGTCGATCCCGAGCGAGGTTCGGGACGTTGAGGACTTGCTTGCACGAGCTCGCACAACTGAATTTTACCAATCAAAATCTTACGGCCAGAGAAGGCTCGACGTCACGCCCATTCCCTCTCGCGCGGATGGTCTTGGCCTCGCCTTGGGTCACCACAAGCTCGCGAATTCGGGCATTCTGCACTGAAGCAGGGCGTGCTGCGCGGAAGTTTAGATGCGATCTGGAACTATTCCACCTCCAATACATGCTCCGAAAGAATCTTTCGACAATCCATTTCGTAGTCGAGCCCTACGACCGGTGGGCGGTTGTAGTGCCAGGTCAGCCCGTTGCGCATCACGCCGCGGTTTACCAAGCTCTCGATCAAAGGATGGACATTATAAACCGTGTATAGTTGCACGGCAGTGGTATTCTTCCAACCCGCGCTGAAATACGACATTCTGTGTTCCATCTCGCCCAGCACCCAGTCGGCCTTTTCCTTCATCGCAGCCGCGTCGGTCTCGCCGGGCCGGATCACATGATCGCGGTAGTTTCCGCGGCCCTCGGGGCACTCACCGCTGCCGGCGATGACGAAAGTCGGTGGCGCGTCGTTCCGCTCCACTGTGTAGCAGAACGCATGGAACCCGGACGCCGACGGCGGGTCGAGTTCGGGGCAAACGTTGGCGCGGGCAACGGGGTTTTCGTCTCCGGTCATGATGCCCCAGGCAGTCAGCGTGCCGGCGTATACCTGGTTGAACGCCTCGAACCCGGCCTCGTCGAACGGCGCGGGCGAGCGCAATTCGCACGCGCAGAATGCAGTTAGTGGTCGCCCCAGCCCTTCGAGATGAGCCTTGATTCGGCCGAAACCCTCGGCCAACGGCACGACTTTCGAGAACCGGACGCGCTCGATCTCGTATCCGGGCAGCGCGCCGACACCTGCGGAATATTGGAACACGCCGGGCGCATACGCATAGTTGCCTGGTTCCATTCTTGACGGTTCGTTCATTTCTTCCCTCTTTTTGCTTTCGGTCGCTCGCTCAAGTGCCGATGCAGAGTAAGTCGGTCGTGCGGCGCAGCGCTGCGACAATGCTGTGTCCAGTAACGGCACTGCTTTTCGGGTTCTCCGGATCAGGCAGATTGGCCGAGCGAACGTAGACCTCGCCAGCTTCGGAACGAATAAACAGCTCGTGAGTGTTCTCGGACACAGCGGGATCGGCCCAGATCTCGACGAGCGTGGCCTCTGGCCCGACCCCCGCAAGGCTAACCGTCGCCGCGACGTTGATGTTCCTAGGATACCTTGCGACCGCCTCAGTCGCGGTCCCGCTAAAGATACACTGTGCAACTGCATGATTAGCGAACCCTTCGCCGAACGCGGTGGGCGGCTTTCGGGTCACCAACCTGACGGAGTGCAGTCCGGCTTCTCGCGCTGCTGCCAAGGCATCGAGTCCGGCCACGGCGCCTGACGGCACCACAATGCGCCCACCTTGTGAGTCCGGATTTTCTGGGATTTCGGGATGGCTCAGCAAGCCACCGACGCTGGCCACGACGAGAGTCCCGCCCACTGCAAGCACCGGACCAGCGATCGCCGGAAACAGGTCCGGCGGCAGGCATTCAACCACGACCCTTGCCCTCTGCGGCAGGTCATCAAGAGAAACGGTCGCGGGCTTCGAGCGAAACCCGGCTACTCGTCTCGCAGCACGATCGGGCGTGCTCGCGGCAACGCAGGCAAGACGCAGACCGGGCAGGCCCTTGTCGAGAGCTTGAGCTACCCTCAGCCCAACACTACCGAGGCCGGCAACGCCGACGGTGACATCAGCCATAGTTCACGACCAGCAGCTTTATGTCCGTCATGCTTTCCATGGCATATCGCGTGCCCTCACGTCCGAAGCCGGACTCCTTCCAGCCTCCGAAAGGCATCGAGTCTATCCGGTAGATCGGCACATCGTTGATCATCAGCGCGCCGACGTCCCAGGTCTCGAGGGCGCGGAATGCCGCCTGAAGATCGCGGGTAAAAAAACCGCCTTGAAGCCCATACTTAGAATCTGCGGCACGCTCGACTCCTTCCTGGGCGCTTGCGACACGTGTCAGCGTCATCACCGGGCCGAAGACTTCCTCAGCCTCAACCTTCATGTCGGGCGTGGTGTCTGTCAGCACGGTGGGTTCGACGAGCGCGCCATGGCGCTTTCCGCCGATCAGAACCCGGGCGCCGCCGGCAACCGCTTCGTTCACCCAGCTTTCAATCCTCCTCGCGGAAGCTTCGTCGATCACTGGGCCGACATCCACGCCTTCCTCGAGCGGGTTGCCCACCCTGCAGGCTGCGACCTTGGCCAAAAGCTCCCCCTCGAACCTTTCGTAGACGCCATCCTCGACGAAGACCCGCTGCACACCAATGCAGTATTGTCCGCCGTAGACGACGCCGCCCCGGACGCAGCGCGCGGCCGCGAAGGAGATATCGGCGTCTTCCGCCACCACGACCGCTCCGTTCCCGCCGAGTTCCAGGGCGACCTTTTTCTTTCCGGCGATGTCCTTGACGTGCCAGCCGACTTTGGCGCTGCCGGTGAATGTGACCATCTTGATCCGCTCGTCACGGACCATTGCTTCAGCCAGCGGCACGTCGCAATGGACTACCGAGAGGGCTCCATCGGGTAGGCCCGCCTCGGCGAAGAGCTCACCCAGCAGCTTGCTTGTCAACGGCGTCTGCGGAGCCGGTTTCAGGATTACCGGGTTGCCAACGGCAATCGCGGGAGCGACCTTGTGCAGAACGAGGTTCAGCGGGAAATTGAACGGCGTGATCGCGAGGATGGGCCCGATCGGAAAGCGCCGCGACAGACCGATGCGGCGACCGAGATTCGACAAACTCTCGATATTTTCCGAGCCGACATCGAGTGGTGAGCCGTCGGGCAGCGCCGTTTGATAAGCGAAGACGCTTTCGTCCATGTCCAAGGGCACTTCGTGCCCCGAGAAATTCCGCGCCTCGCGCGCGGCGTTGCGCAGGTTGAAGAGCGACCGCGAGACCTCTCCGCGGGCATCGTAGAGCGGCTTGCCGGCCTCGGCGGCGATCAGCCGGGTGACCTCCTCGCTACGCGCCGCGATCAGGTCGGCCACCCGCTCGAGTATATCCGCCCTGACGAAGCGCGGAAGCCGCTTCGTCGCCGAAAAGGCAGCGACCGATTTCGCCACGGCAGATTCCACCGCTTCGGCTCCGCTCACAGGCATCCGCCCGACTTCGTGACCGTCATAGGGACAAAGCACTGCTTGGCTGTTTTTGGTGTCGATTTCGGCCGTGCCGTTCATGTTCTTGCTCCACTCATCTCAGACCGGCGTCAGGAAACGCCGATGTAGGCTTCTCTCACCTCGGGCGCGTCAGCGAGTTCAGCCGATGGCCCCGACAGAGTGACGCGTCCTCGGTCCAGAACGTAGGCCCTGTGCGCGAGGTCGAGCGCGGTCATGACGTCTTGTTCCACGAGAAGAACTGCGACGCCGGACTTGTTGATGTCCACGAGGGTTTCGCTGAGCTGCTCGACCGCTCGAGGCGCGAGGCCAAGCGACAGTTCGTCGATCATCAGAAGCTTGGGATCGCTCATGATGCCGCGTCCGATGGCGCACATCTGCTGTTCGCCCCCCGAGAGCGTGCCGGCGTCCTGACGCGCCCGTTCGGCAAGTCGCGGAAAGATCTTCATGACGCGCTCGAGGTCTTCCTGCACGCAATCCGGCTCGTTCTGGCGCAGGTAAGCCCCCATCAGCAGGTTGTCGCGCACGGACATGGTCCGAAAGAGGCGGCGGCCCTCAGGCACATGCGCGATACCGGCGCGCAAGACCTCCCCGGACCCCAGGCCGCTGATTTCACGTCCCTCGGCGAGGATCTGACCCAAATGAGGCGCGAGAAGGCCCGATATGGTCTTCAGAAGCGTCGTCTTGCCGGCACCGTTGGAGCCTATCAGGCACACCATCTCTCCTGGCCAGACCTCGAGGTCGACACCCCAGAGAACCTTGATCTCTCCATAACCGCCCTTGAGATCGGCGACTTTCAGCAGTGGCTCAGTCATGGGCGGCCTCCCTCGCGCCGAGGCCGCGTGAATAGCGGGTACCCAGATAGGCCCCGATCACCTGCTCGTCATGGCTGATTTCTTCGGGCGTGCCATCGGCGATCTTGGCGCCGTGGTGCAGGACCACGATGCGGCTACACAGCGTCATGACCACCTTCATGAGATGCTCGATGATAATGACGGTGACACCATTGTCTGCGATCTTTCGGATCAGCGTCAGCGCTCCGTCGATCTCGGCGCTGTTGAGTCCCGCATTTACCTCGTCGAGGAGAAGCACCTTCGGTTCCATCGCAAGGCTCTTGGCGAGTTCGAGGCGTTTGCGGCCCGCGAGAGTCAGTTCCGCAGCGATAGTCTCCGCCGCCCCGTCTAGAGCGACGAAACGTAAGGCCTCCATCGCCTTCCCCCGCGCCTCTTCGAGATCTCCGGCGCGGGCGGCGAAGGTCGCCGGTGCCATCACGTTCTCGAGAACCGTCATTTCCGGAAACGGCTGCACGACCTGATAGGTGCGCGCTATACCCATCTGCCCGATCTGATGCGGCTTCTGTCCCGCAATGCTTTGGCCCTCGAACAGGATATTGCCCGCCGAAGGCCGGAGCGCGCCGGTTACGACGTTGACGAGCGTGGTCTTTCCGGCGCCGTTCGGCCCAATCAGTCCGACGATTTCACCGCGCTGCACGGTCATGTCCACCGAGTCCAGCGCGTTGAGTCCGCCGAAGCTGCGCGAGACATTCTGAAGGGTCAAAAGGCTCATTCCACGTTCTCCTCAGACGACTGCGGCCTTGAGCCGGAGGTCCAGCGACGCCGCAAGAGGCCCAATATGCCGTTCGGAACGAAGAAGATCAGTCCGACGATCAGCAGGCCCAGAACCGCCGCGTGAAAGGACAGGAAGTTCCGCCATACAAGTTCTTCCATCACGATGAACACGAAGGCTCCGATCACCGGGCCCAAAACGGTGCCGGCACCGCCGAGCAGGACCATGACGATGGGCTTCACGGACGTCAGGACGGAGAACACGTCTGCCGGTTCGATATAGAACACCCAAGACGCATAGATCGCCCCCGCGCTTCCGACGAAGACGGCGGACAGGGCGAAACCTGTGACCTTGTAGAAGGTCGTGTCGATGCCGACCATGGAAGACGCATCTTCGTTCTGGCGAATGCATCGCAGCGCGAAACCGAGCTTCCCATTCGCCACCAGCCAGTTCATGCCGAGCGCGAGCACCGCGATTGTAAGCATGGCGTAGAAGAATAGCCGTGCCTGTGCCTCGATCGAGATCTGCAGCACCGGCAGGTTCAGACCCATGCCCCCGCCCGTCACGCTGGTCCACGAGGTTGCGACCTCCAGCAGAACCTCAGCCACAACGAGACTGGCGATGGCGAAGTAGTGGCCTTTGAGATGCAGAATTGCCATTCCGAGCAGAGCTGCGAAACCACACGCGACAAGTCCGGCCCCTGCCCATGCGATGAACATGGAGACCCCCGTTCCCTGTAGGATCGCGCCGGTATAGGCGCCGAGCCCGAAAAAGGCCGCGGTCGCGAAGGACGGGTAGCCCGCAAATCCGCCGATGATGTTCCACGAAAGGGCCAGCGCGGCATACATCGCGAACATCGTTCCGAGGCGAAGCAAATAATTGTCACCGAGGACGGGCAGGCAGGCGACGAGGGCGATGCCGATGAGAACTGAGACGACCCGTGTCATTCATAGCCCCTTCGACCCATGATACCGGTGGGCTTGAAAATGAGCAGGATGATGAGCAAGATGAATGCGATTGTCAGTCCGTGCTGCGGCCCGATGAACAGGGCGCCGAAGCTCTGGATCACACCTAGGGCAAGCCCGCCGACCATGGCCCCCGCGATGCTTCCGAGGCCACCGAGGACGCACACCACGAAGGCAATGCCGAGGAAATCGGTCGAGGCGATCGGCGAGATCGGGAAGATCAGACTGAGAAGGCTGCCAGCCGCGCCGGCCATTAGCGCGCCGATCCCGAATGTCAGCGCGAAGATGCGTTTCACGTTGACGCCCATGAGCGCCGCGGCTTCGGAATCCATGCGCACAGCGACGATTGCGCGCCCCATCCGGGACCGCATGAGCACCATGTAGAGCAGCGCCGTGAGCGCTCCTGCAAGCAACATTCCGTACAGACGGTTGAGCGGGATCACGAGGTCCGCGACGATCAGCGAGCCGAACGGATTCTCAAGACGGACGGTGCGGTAGTCGGCAGAGAACGCGAGGAGCATCGCGTTGTTCAAGAGCAGGTCCAGACCGAAGGTCAAAACGAGCGTCGTAAGAACGGGAGCACCGACAACCCGATTGATAAGTCCGGCTTGTAGAGCGTAGCCAAGCACAAAGAGCGCCCCACCCGACAGGACGATCGAGAAGAACGGATGCACGCCGAGGTGGACGTAGGCGAAGTAGGCGATGTATGAGCCGAGGACGACGAACGAGCCGTGCATGATGTTGATCACGTTCAGCACGCCCCAAACCAGGGAGAACCCGACGGCGATGCAGGCGTAGAGCCCACCAAGCATGAGCCCGTTGAGCAGGATCTGGATGTACAGCATGGGTGTAGCTACCGGTCTGGGTCCGGCCGGGCTAATTCGAGAGGAAGGCGGCCCGGCCGGAAACTAGGAGTAGGATTGCTTACTGGATGTCGCCGTAGAGCATGTCGGCTTGCTTGACGGCTTCGGGGTAGATCACGACGGGAGCCCCACCCTGGATCTGGAAGACCGGCGGTTCGAGGGATGTGATCTGCCCGGTCTCTCCGAACCGGATCGGACCGTAGAACGTGGTCGCATCCATCTGTGTCAGAGTATCCCGGACCGCTTCGGGGTCGATACTGCCGGATTCCTCTATGGCAAGTTGAAGGATCACACCCGCAGCACTTGCCGAAGCTTCGGCGTAGTCGGGCAAGCTGCCGTATTCCGCCTCGAAGGCCGCCACATAATCCGAGGTCGCACCGAAGATTCCCTCGCCCTCGTATGACACGGCCGGGTGCCACCAGGCGGCGCTCGATACGTTCTCTGCAGCGCTGCCGGTCGCCTCGATGAACTCCTTGTAGGCGGGTCCCGCGATCATCGTCAGTACCTTGGGCTCGACACCGAGGTCGGTCATCTGCTGCCGAATCAGGATCAGGTCATTGATGTACCCCGTAGCGAAGATCCAGTCCGGCTGCGACCGACGCATCAGGGTCAGGGTCGAAGCGTGGTCGACAGTGCCAATGGAGTACTCGTCGAAGGCAACGATCTCGTAGCCTTTCTCGTTGGCGGAGATGCGCATCTCTTCGGCAATGGCGAGCGGGAACAGGTCATTCCTGGCATAGATAGCCACGGTCTGGATATCTTCGCTCGAACCCGCCACGATTTCAGCCAGAGGGTCGGTCAGGGTCGAGTTCGGCGTGAACGTCCCGAAGAGGAACTTGTAGCCCTGATCGTACACCTGTTCCGACGAAGCGGTCGCGGCAATCGTTGGGATCCGGTACCGTTCGGATACCGAACTGGCCGCCTTGGCTGCGCCCGAGCCGAACGGCGAGAAAAGGAAGTTCACCTCGTCCTCGGTGATCAGTCGCTCCGCGGACTGGACGGCGCGCGGTGTGTTCGACTCATAGTCCACGTATATGATCTCGACCTCGTAGGTGCCTTCACCGACGGTGATCCCGCCGGCCTCGTTCACCGTCTTGGCCCAGAGATCGTATCCGCGCTTCTGCTTGATGCCTTCGGGCGATAGCGGGCCGGTCAGCGGCAGAGGCGCTCCGACACGGATCGTTTCTTGTGCGACTGCACCGGCCGAGGTCAGGCATGTGCCGACTAGCATCACCCCCGCAGTTACAATGCGTACGTGGTCGAAAAGACGCGTTGTCATCGGATTCCCCATCGTTGATCAACTTCTCAGCAGAATGCTACGGACCGATCGCGTTTCGTGGAAGAGCATTATTCCGTACGCGTCGTTGCATTATTCGCAACGACCGCAATCGGCTTTCTGATTCCCGCCAGTTCCTTGATGAACGCCTGAGCGGCCTGCGTGGGCCGAAATCGGTCGTTGCGGCAGATATGCACCTTGGCCGAGGAGAGTACACCATCGGTGGTCGGAACCGCGATCAGTTCGCCGGACTCGATCTCTCGCTCGCATGCAAAGGCGGGCAGGAAGACGACGCCCATCTCGTGCAACGCGAACTGCCGCAGCATTTCGATGGAGTTGGATTCCAGCCGGACCGTCAGGTCCACTTGATCACGGATGACGACCTGGTCGATCAGATGTCTGATCCCGAAAGAGGAATCGGGTAGCGCGACCGGCTTTCCCGCGAGTTCTTGCAAGCGCAGGCAGCCCTGCGCCGCCAGGGGATGCGCCGGCGATACCAGCGCGAGAAGCGGTTGCTCCAGCACCGCGACCACTTCGATGTTCTCGTGAGGCTTCGGATGGAAGGAGATGCCGATATCGCATCGATCCTCGGCAACGTCCCGCATGACGTTATCGGTGCCCGCGACACGCACATCGTAGGTAATGCCGGGGTATTGACGGGAAAACCGGGCCAAGACGCGGGGCAGTACGCCACCGATCATGCCCTCGACCGTGCAGATGGTGACATGCCCCCGCTGCAGCCCCTTCAACGCATCGATGGCGAGATTCAAACGCTCCATTTCGCGCGCCTGACTTTCCAAAAAGCGGGCGACGATCTGACCCTCCGGTGTCAACTTGACCCCTTGCGAATGACGCTGGATCAACACCGCTCCGTAAAAGTGTTCGAGTTTCTGAATCTGGCGACTTATTGATGACGCCGAAACGTTCAGAGCACCGGCCGCCTTGCGGATGCTGCCGAGCCGAGCCACGTTCCGAAAATATTCGAATGCAGAGTCCATTTACGGGCCCTTGTCATTTTAGTTGCGAGAAACCCACGTCAAGCCCGCTTGGCACAGGAGGAATTACGGATCACTGTAACCAAGCGACGGAGCACTTCGGGTTCAGCAGCAGCAGCAGCAGCTCAGTTGAAACAGATACCGTTGGGAATGCAACGACTTCGACGTTGATTGCATCACCTACTCTAAAGCCATCGGCCGGGGTTCTGTTAGAGCAACTTTGCCTGCGGCGGGGCAGGGTGCTGCGTAGCGTTCCCCCATGACCAAACCCAGTCCGTTCAAGTGGTTCAAGACGAGCCCCGAAATCATCCGCTTGGCGGTGATGCTGTACGTCCGGTTCCCGCTGTCACTGCGAAACGTGGAGGATCTTCTGCACGAGCGCGCTGTCGACATCAGCCACGAGACCGTCCGTTTCTGGTGGCTCAGCTTCGGCCCGATGTCCGTCGCCGAGATCCGGAAACGGCGCATCAAGGGGATGCGGTCCAGCCACTGGCGCTGGCACCGCGTCACGGCATTTCAATGATAGCAGTCGAAAACACGCTTGCTTCGGAAACCACGCATCGACCATCAGGTTGGCTGCCAGTCGCGTTCGAGGCAATTGGCCTGCCAAACCCATATGTGTTCTATGAATAACAATAAGTTAGGTGACGGAGAACGTTCGATCCCGGTCGCGTCCGCTCCGCCACCCACCCCCGCAAAGCGTCTCCGCTTCAGCGCCGTCCCGCCAAAGCACGGAAACCCCGCCGCTTTTCAGGACGAATCCTGCTCTTGCACCAGTCTCATGCCTGTTTTCCGGTGCGGTTTCCACGGCCTTGCCGGGCCGGTCTCCGCCCGCGGGTCCGGAGGATCAGTTTCGCGTTATCAGGGAATTTCTTGCGATTCAGCGCGAAAAAACAGGTAGTTTCAGGGGTTTTTGTCGTGCCCTGCCGCCAAGGAAGGGCGTAATTTCAGGGGTTTACGCGGACCCTGCCCGAGCTTCCTGTTATTCCTCCATAACAGGTGGATCAGCACCTGTAACTGGTTCATTTAGTACCTGTTGAGGGGCAGTTTATCTGCCTTAACAGGTGACGTTGGTTTCCCGGTGGAAGCCGAGGATCCGCTTCTGATCTGCCCAGGCGAGGGGCAGTTCGCATTCGAGGAGGCGGGCGAGTGAAAGCCCGTGAGGCTGTTTTCCGGCAAGGATCGCGCGCTGGATATCGGGCGCCAGAAAGGCCAGTCGGACGAGCCTGCGCCGGTGCGGCGTCACGGGTGACGCATCGAGAACCGGGTCACCGTTCCGGTCGGTGCCGATCATTCCGCGCGCTTCCCGCAATGCCCGGATCAGCACCGGGTCGCGATGTGCTGCTCCCGGGGCGCCGCCGACAACCTCGGTTCTGCCACCGCGAAGGGCAAACCGCAGAGGCAGCACGATCCTGCAGAGCGTGCGGTCGGCCGGGTCGGCATCCGCAGTCTCTCCGGTCTTCAGCCGCTCGCGGATGTCGGCAAGATGAGTCACAGCCAGAAACAACACCACCTGACCGGAGCGCAGCTCGAGACGCGAGATCAGGTCCAGCGGGTTGTCGGGGCAGGCCTGCAACAGCCGGGCAAGGGCCTTGATCAGCGTGCTTTCGAGCCGCGGTGCGGAGACACGGCGGGGAGCGTCATCGGTGCTGCTGCTTCGCCCGCCCTGCTGGAGCGGTGCGGAGACATAGTAACGATAGAGACGGCCGGCCTTGCCATAGGCGAATGTGGGCGACATGACCTGTCCGTCCGCGTCGAAGATCCGTCCGGCAAGGGGCGAGGTGGCGACCGTCTCACGGGTTGACCGGCGGCGCGCGGCATTGGCATTCAGCATCTCCTGAACCCCGTCGAAGGGTGATGTCAGAGTAAAACGGCTTGAGCGAGGTTGGGCTGGACCGTAGCCTGCTGCCATGACCCAGAAGCGCAGCCCGTTCCGCTATTTCAAGACCTCACCCGAGATCATCCGCCTGGCGGTAATGATGTACATCCGCTTCCCTCTGTCGCTCCGGAATGTGGAAGATTTGCTGCACGAGCGGGGTGTCGAGGTGAGCCACGAGACGATCCGGTACTGGTGGAACCGGTTCGGGCCGATGTTTGCGTCCGAGATCCGGAAGCGCAGGGTGCAGGGCCTGCGGTCGAGCCGGTGGCGGTGGCATCTCGACGAGATGTTCGTGAAGATCAACGGCAAGCAACACTATCTCTGGAGAGCCGTCGACCACGAGGGCGAGGTGCTGGAGAGCTTTGTCACCGTCACACGGGACAAGTCGGCGGCGCTGAGATTCCTGAGAAAATCGATGAAACGGCACGGCCGGCCGGTGGAGGTGGTGACGGATCGACTGCGCACCTACGGCGCCGCCCTGAAAGAAATGGGGCGGGGCGACGATCGTCAGATTGGTCGCTGGACTAACAATCGCGCAGAAAACTCACATCTGCCGTTCCGAAGGCGGGAGCGGGCGATGCAGCGCTTCCGGCAGATGCGATGTCTACAGAAGTTCGCCTCTGTCCATGCCTCCGTCACGAACCATTTCAACCACGATCGCAGCCTCTCCTCCCGAAAGCTCTTCAAGCAGAACCGCGCCGCCGCCCTCGCCGAGTGGCGCGAACTCGGCACGGCGTAAGGGACAGCGTCCCTGTCCTAGCCGAGACAGGTTCGCATTCGTCTGACACCACCGGACGAGATCTTCGTGAAGATCAATGGCGAGCGGCACTACCTATGGCGCGCCGTCGATCATGAGGGAGAGGTCCTCGAGAGCTTCGTGACGAAGACACGAGATAAGAAGGCCGCATTGAAATT
>Ga0102929_1002095_pt1 | contig 11856 bp, 10 predicted proteins | sample SalPonR1_B_D2_MG_FD_78510 | JGI IMG/M metagenome (GOLD analysis project Ga0102929, IMG submission 78510) | Salt pond soil microbial communities from South San Francisco under conditions of wetland restoration - Salt Pond MetaG R1_B_D2_MG | ecosystem: Environmental > Aquatic > Marine > Intertidal... | reverse complement strand
TGCCTTGATGGGTACAATCCGTATCAATATACGCCTTCTCAGTTGATGGAATTGATCGGTAATAATCCAAAGTACCTCGATATTTATACTGCGTTGAATTCTCCAGAGTACTATAGTGTTTATCCTCCGTTAAGCCAGGCGGTATTTACAATTTCGGCTTGGTTGTCAGGTCCTTACCCCTTTGTTTTTCAGTTGATATTAGGATCCATATTTGTATTCACCGATGCCCTACTGCTATTCTGTCTCAAATTCTTACTCGGAACCCTTCAATTATCGCCGTCATGGCTACCACTCTATTTCTTAAATCCTTTCGTAGTTATTGAATTCTGCGGTAACCTGCATTTCGACCTGTTCCTTGGGCTTGGTATTGTGCTAGGCCTCGTATTCCTGTTTAAGAAAAAATACCTCCTATCAACAGCGGTTATGATTGGAGCCACCGGCATCAAGCCACAATTTATTTTGATTGTACCTTTTCTTTTGCTCCTTAGCCCAACTAAAAAGAATAAAGTACATATGGGAATGATCTACATCATTGGTTGCGCATTCCTATATTTTCCGCTGATATTGTCATCCGGACAACTGGGGTTTGATGACAGCCTTGATCTCTATTTCAGGAAATTTGAATTTAATGGTTCGTTATACCTCTTATTCCGTTGGATTGGATTCAAGATTACCGGGTTCAATGCAATTGGAGTTGTGGGACCCTTGATGGCAGCGGTTGCAACTGTGCTTATTTTCTCTTTGTTCTATCGCGCCTGGACCATTCGAAACGCCGCAGAGAATAATAGAAGTCTCTTAATACTGGCAGCCGGGACATTTACCATTTACCTTCTATTTGCCACTACTGTCCATCCCTGGTACCTTTTACCACTACTCTTAATAGGTATTTTTATTGAGGCAAAATGGATATTACTATGGTCCTTTACCATTATGTGGTCTTATGCATTCTATGACCCTGAGTACCACAACTACCACGAAATAATCGGGCTAAGCGGTTATGCTTTGCCCTTAGTCTTTTACATTCTTGAATGGCACAAAAAAAGGGAAACATCGTCATGACGCTTCCCTCAAAATCTTTATATCTAAATCACATCAATAGCTCCAGAGATCATGCTCGAAGTTGAATATTTCCATCTTGATCTTCTCTGACTCCATGAGCCGATCCACACCGGTATACAACATGTCCAATTTAGCATCCAACACGTTAGAGTCTTTGATTATATAACTGGAAAAGAATCTCATTTGGAACATATCCTCCCAGGACAAACGCGTTGCATTATTACCTTTCACAAAAACATCCTCTCTTCCAAAAACTTCCCTTGAATGCGGATAGTAGATCCAGAAGAGTGGTCTTTCGTAAAGAAAGTTTCCATAATCATCGTATTCATCAATAATAGGAGCAATTCCAAGTATGCGCACCCGCATTTCTGAACGAGACTCGTCGAAGAACCAATCTTCCTTGATTCTGTAGCGCTTGACATCCAAATCATTAATCTCATTCACTACGGGCTCAATGATTTCCTCGTAGGTCTCAGGATCAATAGTTCTGATGGTATCATAGGAAACCATCATGCTCTGCACATCATCAATAGCCATGGGATAATTAAACTCATCATCTTCCACACTGTAGGCAACGAGTTCTCCGGATAGTACCGCTTCTTTAACAATAGTAAAAAGCGGTCTTACGGGGTAGACGAATGGTTTGTTCATTTTCTCCCTGGTGTCAATGACACGCCAAACCCTTTTCTCCCAGAAAATATCAGCTTCTCTGATGGAAGCAAATGGAAGAATACGGTGCTCATCTACGATGTGCTTTTTCACAACACCATCGATAGGCTGCTCACCCTCAATTTCAGTATCCTCCGTTTGGACATCTTCAGGTAACTGGGCTTGTGTTGGCACAGTTAAGACCAAGAATATCAAAACTGTCGAGACAATTTGAATTAGATATTTCATATAAGCTTATTTTATTTGGAAGACCAACGAGTTGATCTTTCTTCCTGCTTTATCACCAGGACACCTTGCCTTCACATCATTGAAGTAATAGATATCACCCGGCTTTGCTTGACTAACGAGTCGTTGAACATCACTATTGTAAGTTCCACCACTGTTTGGCTTCACAATCGGATCTTGACGTTGTGGTACTCTCACAAATTCAAAGCCCTGAATGTCACATCTCGCATCAAAGTCAAAACTTTCCAAAACAGCAATCAGACCTCTTTGAGCCTTAAAAGTACCGTTTCCAATCTTTCCGCCCTTATTTGTTCCACCTAATGTGGCCACAGGGTCAGGTATTCTTTTCGCTCTAATGTTGAAGGCCTTTTGCAATCCCGGCGCTGTAACATTGACTTTCACATCACCCGGCGTTGACACCGTAGCGCTGTAATCCCCACCAGAACCACTAATCTTGGCTCCTGCTCCTGTAGCACTCACATTCACTTCGTTACTTGAGGCACCTGCAACAGACACTTCAAATGGGTTATTCACGCCAATGTAAAAGACATTCATTTTGGTTAAGAACATAGAGGCAGATCTTTCCCCGACCTCATAATCGAAAGAACTAGATCCCTCAATAACTTCCCCAGTCAATGGATTCTCTACTCTGGCTTTCAAATTAAGCGTTTTCTTTCCATATTTATTTGCCGTCTCCGTATAGGTCCCTTTACCCTCATCGTTCAAATTAATGCGAGTTCCGTTGACCGTTATACTTGATGTTTTGGCAAATTCATTTGAAAAGGCGCCAATCGCAACCTCAGCTTCAAATTTCTCCCCTTTAATCACATATCCACGCTTGGCGTTCATGATTGGGAAAAACTTATCCAGAACGACTTCCCTACCTCCAACTAACTGAGCAAACTCGTTAGCTGCAAGAGCCTGAGCATTTCTCGCATCCGTTTGAAATTTTGTCAGTACAGGCAGGATTGCTGCTATTGGCATCTGCTTAAACTTGTACTCAGACCACGTACTTTTGTCTGTCGTTGCCTTAATTTCCTCTACAGATTTAGGCTTCAACTCCACCGCGTGATCGAAAGCTGCAATTTTCTTATTGACCTCTTCCTTATCCTTAGTATTCAATTTTGCCACATCTATAACCGTCTCATTTGAAACGGCTTTGGTATATTCAGAAATGATTTGCGAGCGCAACTTAACAATATTGTCCCGCAATTCTTCTCCGACACCCCCTTCAACAAGGAGCCTTGTGGTAATATCCTTATTTTTCTTACCCTTTGGCTTTCCGTATTTACCCATATCGCCCTCATCAATTACGCCGTTCTTGTTACCGGAACCATCAATGAGTTGCGTCTTTATAGATTCTACGTATTCTACGAAACCATCGACATTTTCTTTCGTGGCATCCATAGCCCCATAAAGGATGGGTTTTAAAGGTGCTTTCGGACCTTCAAATGCTCCTTCAATACCTTTCTTGGTATCGTCTGCATTTCCTGCAGCCAAAGAAGCAGATTTACTTAAACTTTTATCGATATCGAAGAAGGCATTCATGACCTCCGCCGAAACGTTCAACGCGAGCAAAGCTGTGAGCACCAGGTACATCAGGTTGATCATCAGCTGCCGCGGTTCCTTAGGTATTGACATAGTTTAATGCTTTTATTTGGTTAATAATTCTGGTTTTAGGGAACAAAAATGATTAATTATCGCCGCCTTTAACCGTCATAGCATTCAACATGTTGCCATACACAGAATTAAGAGAACCGAGGTTCTTATTCAACGCTGCCAACTGATCCTTGTAAATCTTTGTGTCTTCAATTGAGTCGGACATGTTGCCCAAAGCCTCCTGCATCTTGGAGTAGAAGTCATTCATACCATTCATTTGCTCCTCCACATTAGAAAAGTCTACTTCCTGCAAAGCTTTCAAAGAAGACATGCTTTTGGACATCGTTTGTAGCTCTGTAAGCATACCGCCCAGTCTACTTTCAACAACTTCTCCATCCAACGCTTTTGGCGCTCCTGCACCGGTATCACCAGCTGTCAATGGAGTCAGGTTTGAATTGTAAGCGTCCAATCCAGGATATAACTTCTCCCAGTAATAATCCTTTTCCGGGCCAATGACGCCGAGGAAGAAAAATATGAAAGCCTCCGTACACAATCCGATGGTCAACATCAAACTTGCTCCTTCCCAGCTCTCTAATTTAAAGAGTGCACCTAATAGTACTACAGCTGCACCGACACCGATTATAAGATTTTTTAGATACTTAAATCCTTTTGATTTCAAGAAACTCATTGCCCTTTGAATTTAATTTGTTAATAAATATTGGAATTATTCTTCACTTTCTGACACTAAACAGCCACGCTGCCAAGTGGCAGAAAAATATTTTCTTTAAATATACGCGTTAAAAAACCTGCTGAATGGTTTGTAACCGTTTTTATACCAACAGGCGTTCAATTAAAAGTCGTCTATAGATCTTCCCAGGAATGTAAGTGCACAGCGAAAACCAACAGATGATTTTGTTGTATCCTGATACTCCCAATGTCTCGTTCCTGTCTGCAAATAGAATGCTATATCCTTCCATGAGCCACCTCTGATCACCTTTCTTTTAAATGAAATAGGATCATCATCTTTCGCATCGTAACGAATATCCGCATTCAAGTCATGAATGAAGGAATAAGCGTTTTCGTCGAAAGCACTACTGGTCCACTCAGCTACATTTCCGGCCATGTTGTACAATCCATACTCGTTCGGGAAATAACTATCCACTTTCACGGTGTACAAACCGCCATCCTCAGGGTAATTACCTCTTCCCGGCTTAAAATTAGCCAAGAGACAACCTTTCGAATTTCTTAAGTAAGGCCCTCCCCAGGGATAAGGAGCCATATCACGCCCGCCCCTTGAAGCATATTCCCATTCGTGTTCTGTAGGCAGTCTGAACTCCTCGGTATTCACCTCTGCCCCTTCGTATTTATCCCATAATCTGGATCTCCAGTAACAGAAGGCATTCGCCATATCCCAGTTCACTCCAACTACAGGATAATCGTCAAATGCAGGGTGCCAGTAATAATTTCTGGTCATGGGTTCATTGTAAGAATAAGAATAGTCTCTTATCCAAACCAAGGTGTCAGGATACACGTTCACTTTATCTCTTTTGATGTACTTGGAACGGGGAGCATCATTTTTGTCATGAGCAGCGGCGTTCCAGTCATACCATTCGTACTCATAAACGTATTTATCTGTATTCAGCTGTTGCTTACCCGCGAACTTATCCGCACCCTGGTAATACATATCCATGAGAATCTCATCTTCCCAGTCTACCTCCATTTCCCAGTCAATGCGCAACTCTCCGGTGAGTTCGTCTTCTATATAATGATCCAAATAACTATGAGCAATTGAATCTCTCACCCAACGGGTAAATTGGCGATATTCATTATTTGATATTTCCGTGTCATCCATGTAGAAACCCTGGACAGATACAGATTTAGCCCTTTGCGTAAAAGTGCGATTCACATCTTCATCAGAATTTCCTATATGAAAAGTCCCTGAAGGAACATAGACCATACCGTATGGATTCACTCCCTTCCATGTAGGCCTGTCAAGCACACCAATCAGTTGTCCACTTTCTCCAGAACCACAGGCATACAATAGAAAACCTATGAATCCTAGCACTAGTAATTTTCCAAAATTCAATTTCATCATGAATACAGATTTATCCACTACCTTTCCTCGATAGCGGGCGTAAATATATAAAATCAGTTTACAAATCTAAAAACTAAATTCATCAATTGCCAAACAGTGTCCCCTTTTTAACATGCTCCTTCATTAAACTCCAACTATTATTTCGAAACCATTCTGAATAATCGAAATTTTTCTTGAAAGACTAAGCTGTTGGCACTTTTGCCAAATAACATTTTGGGGCATACAATTTTACATATAATGTCTCAATAAGTGCGTGGGCTGTAAATCGGAGGTTGCTCCTTCCACTTTCCCAAAGTCCAATCCATTTCATAAAAAACAATTAATTCATGGGAACCCTGACTAGCAGCAGCGATACCGGACAAAGCTATTTCGTATTGATATCGTAAAAGCACATCCCTGGTCACTTGCGAGCCTATGGAAAGCGTTAGAGCTTCAGCATTTTCTAACAAGGATCTCATTCCGATACCTAACAATATGCGATTATTCCAATCCAGCTCTACTGCTGCGTAAAGCTGATTGAGAATAAAATTACTGTAAAAAACTGAATACGGCCTTATTGTGAACGTGTTATTTAAAGTAAAATTGTAAGCAGTCCGGATAAATAGCTCTGGCTCCGCCTCATAACTATTACTGCGATTAAAACCAGCGGTGATCCCTTGTAGGTAACTTACGCCCAACTCAAAATCTTTCCAGGAAGTAACCCAGCCAACACCCAATTGACTTAAGTTAACAATTCCAGGATAGTCTTCCAACAATTGGTCATTGAAACTTCCATCTGTTCCCTCAGGAGTTAGAATATTTGCCTGATTCAATGAAAATGAACGCAGATTGGCCGAAAATCCAATTCTACTCTTTAAGTCTTCACGATTAATTAAACGATAGTTGTATTGCAATGTAAGGGTATTAAAGTTGCGATTACCTGTTTGGTCTCTTTCAAGAACCATTCCGACACCGCTGCGCAATACAGGAATATCTGTACCCAATCCTACAAGATATGTTTGAGGATGCCCACTAACACCCGTCCACTGAGATCTATAATTGCCCACTAAACGAAATTTTTCTCCCATCCCATGATAGGCCGGGTTGTACAGAAAACGCGATTCAGACCAAAGACCAAAATGAGTTTGTTGTTGTGCTCGCACAGCGCTGCAACAAAGCACTCCAAAAAGCACTAACACTATTTTTAAATTGAAGGAATGATAAGTGGTTGGCCTTCTATGCAAACAAGGATAAGTCATACTTCGATTTCAAGATCATCATGCGCAAGGCTAATGTGCTCCGGAAGTTCCTGTTCAACCTCCGCATGCAAGCCCATCTTGTGACTAATATGAGTAAGATAACACTTTTTTACGCGCAATTCCAGTGCCAAACTTACCGCTTCATCCAGATTTAAATGACTGTAATGTTCATCCTTATGCAGGGCATTCAATATGAGGACGTCTATGCCCTCCAAATAAGCTTTCTGGTCCTCGCTTATCTCTTTACAATCAGTGACGTAGGCTACCCTGTCGAATATAAATCCTGTCACAGGCATTTTGCCGTGCATGACCTCCATTGGCAACACCCGGAATGGGCCGATCTCAAAAACCTGGTTATTTTCAAATGATTTCAGGTTGACCTTTGGGGCACCGGGGTAGGACTTCTTACTAAAGATGTAAGCGAACCTCTTCTTTATTTCTTCTCCCACCTTTGGCCTGGCATATACATCCAATTCTCGGCGCGTCATGAAATTAAATGGACGAATGTCATCCAGGCCTATAATATGATCATTGTGCTCATGTGTAATAAGAGCTGCAGTTAAGTGATCTAGGTTAGTACGCAAGGCCTGTTGACGAAAATCAGGTCCGGTATCTACTACGATATTTGTATCACCTTCACTGACCAGAATGGAACTACGTAAACGATTGTCCCGGGCATCAGAAGATCTGCAAACTTTACATGCACATGCAATTACAGGTACTCCCTGAGATGTTCCCGTTCCTAAAAATTTAATCCTCAAGTTGTAGCTTTTTTTGCTTCCATTCTTGTAGCTTATGAACAAGCGCTTTTTGCTTAGACGTCCAGCTTTCATTCTGTAAGTCAAGCTCCACTATCAGGTCTATCAATACAAGATTCCTCTGTTCCACATTTAAAAACTTATTGATGACAATAACGCGGTTTTCATGCAAGCGACAGGAGGAAGAAGAAAAGTTTCCTTTCTCATAACGCACAGTGTAGCCGCAGGAATGAAGAAGCTCCTCTAATTTATTCAGTGAATGTCTTGTGAATTTCAAAATCGCTTTTTTACGAAAGTACGACGGTACAGGATTAATACCAAAAGCTGTAAATTTGTTCTATAAACATCAGTATGGCGTCGCTTGAGTTTTTTTCTGGTTTATCTGCCCGAAAATGAAGCAGATAAGACATAAACGCCTGCTTAAAATGGCTATCTTTAGCTTACAATTGATCATTATGCGAATAACTCATCTAATTTGTATTTCCAGTGTGCTTTTGCTAAGCTTATTCAGCTCCAAGGAACTAAAAGCACAAAGTCCCTTCAATGGAGGACTTGTATTGGGCATGAATGCCGCCCAAATAAATGGAGATAATACCGCTGGCTTTCATATGCTCGGTCTGAAAGGTGGGGTACAAGGGGTCGTTAATTTCAAGGAAAAATGGAATCTCGTTTTGGAGTTTCTTTATTCCCAAAGAGGGTCAAGGGATCTTCCTGGTTTCCCGGGTATTGATGGAGAAATCACGAGGTTTCGCATGAATTATTTCGAGATCCCAGTTTACGTGGAGTTTCTAGACTGGGAAATGGATGATTACTTTAAAATGCATTTTTGTGCCGGCCTCTCCTATGGCGTGCTTAGAAATGCGAATGTTGAAGGTTTCAATCATCAGCCGGAGGATCTCAACGAGACCGATTACAGCGTGTTGTTAGGTATCGATTTTTTCGGTAACAGGCACATGGGTGGAGGAATGCGTTTCACCTATTCTATCAACAATCTTTATGATCCCGGCAATAACAATACCAATTTTAATACGCTAAGAGGTTATTTTCTAAGCTTTCATACATTTTATAGAATTAAATAAATCAGTACATTATGTATTTTAGAAGTGCTTTATTTCTAATGGCTTTTGGCTTGATATTAAGTTGCAATTCCAATGAATCATCTTCTCAATCAGAGTCCAAAGTTGAACCTACAGAAAAAGTACAGCCCAAAGGTCAAACCTTGCCTTCACTCCCTTTAGAGAGGATGAAAAGACTTTGGGACGAAACGACGCAGCTGGACTATATCTTTCTCAATTTACCGATATCAATGAATATGGATAATCAGGAAGCTATACGCAGCAGCCTTAGTCATTTTGCCCCTGATGGCGTGACGCTGAAAACCAATTGTAAACAGCACGAAGGGACTATGCTTTTCGCTGTAGAAGGTGAAATCATTGAAGAATGCCAATTCTTTTATCAGGATGGTTGCAAATATTTTGTTTGGCTTGAAAATGGCAAGAAGACCTACGCCAATGCCATGACTCCATCAGGTCTAGAGTTCATGGAAAAAATGTTTTCCGGTGACATTCTCAACAATGCCCGCGAACCCATTAATCGGAATTAAAAATGACGGTCGCCGTCATCGATCTTGGGACCAACACCTTTCATCTGCTTATAGCCCGAATGGATGGACAGCAACTTCGAGTAATTCTGAGGGAGCGCCGTTTTGTCCAATTGGGAAAAGATGGGGTGGGAAGCTTTTCCGAAAAAACACTCCATCGCGCAAGCCAATGCCTGTCTTTTTTTAATGAAAAATTAAATGCCTACTCAGACTTGAAATTGCGCGTCCTGGGCACCGCAGCATTGAGGTCTTCCGCAAATGCACATCTCGTATCAGAAATGGTCCAAACCACCCTTAAAACTGATTTGGAAATCATTGACGGTCAAAGAGAAGCCGAGCTCATTTATAAAGGTGTTTGTTTCGATGGTCACCCCAATGAAGAGGTAAACCTTATTGTAGATATCGGAGGCGGAAGTGTGGAATTCATTATTTTTAGAAAAGATGCTATTTTTTATCAAAGCAGTGTGGACATAGGTATCGGCTGGATGCACCATCAATTCAAGCACAGCGATCCCATTCGTGAACATGAAAGGAAAGAGCTAAAAAAACACCTGAAGAAAGAACTTGCCGAGCTCCAGGAGGCACTTATTCAATACCAACCGAAGCATTTGATTGGAGCCAGTGGCACTTTTGATTTATTATTTAACCAGCTTAGCGCCAAAGGAGCCTCAGGTTTTTTCTCCAGGTCTGCACTACTTCATGTTCTACAGTCCTACATATTCACTACCCAAAGTGAGAGAGCAAACGATCCTCGCATTCCAGCCTCCCGGGTAGATTATGTACCTTTGGCTTTTACCATCCTGGAATATTTTTTGGAAATGAGGCAAGCCCCGGAACAAATTAGTTACAGCCCCTATGCCCTTAAAGAGGGAGTCCTGAGTGAAATGCTTTTCGCATAAGCTAAAATTAGTTTTTACCTTTACATTGAATTTGTATTTAAGTCGGTTAAAATTGGAACAGTTTCTCGAAGTTTGGCAATATGAGTGGGCCGTAAGGGCATTGATCGCATCGGTGGTTGTAGGTATTATTTGTGGTGTTTTGGGGTGTTTTATTGTCCTTAGAAATATGTCTATGGTTGGCGATGCCTTGAGCCACGCAGTCCTGCCCGGGGTCGTGCTGGCATTTGTCTTATTTGGCTACAACTCCCTTGGTTTTTTTGCCGGAGCCGTTTTGGCGGGATTGGTAACTGCCGTACTCATTATTTGGATTCAACAAAATGTAAAGACCAAAAACGATGCGGCTATTGGTATCGTTTTCACGGCCATGTTCTCAATCGGAGTGATTGGCATCTCTAAAATCAGCAAGAATGATGGCGTACACTTGGACTTAAAAGACTTTTTATTTGGCAATATCCTGGGGGTCAGCAATGCAGATATTCGCCTCAATGTCATTATTGGATGCTTCATCATTCTATCGGTATTGCTCTTTTACAGACACTTGTTTGTTTCCACCTTTCAGCCGGTCATCGCCAGGACCATGGGATTCAATGTGCACCTGCTTCATTACTTTCTAATGCTCTTATTGTCTTTTGCCGTTGTAGCCAGCATTCAGACTGTAGGCGTCATACTGGTCGTTTCCATGCTTATTACCCCTGCTGCGGCAGCCTTACTACTTTCCAACCACTTGAAAATAGTCTTGCTTATAAGCTCGGGGATAGGCATCTTATCGGCAGTCATAGGTATGAGTCTGGCTATTGTATTTAACACGACACCAGGGCCAGTGATCGCTTTGGTAGCGACGGGTTTTTATATAATGGCAGCAGTGCTTGCTCCTGAAAAGGGGCTGTTACTCGTTTGGTGGGGGAAGCAGAAAAGGCAATTCAAAATTCGCAGGGAGGACTTTCTCAAAGAGAGTTACAAACTGATTGAAAAAGGGCAATACAACAAAGTCGACCTGAAAAGGAAACTGGAATGGCCCCCTGTCCTGTTCCCGCTCATTCACCATCAGCTGGTGACCAAAGGTCTGGCAATGAAAAACCTGCAGTCTACTCCCCTCACAGATAATGGAATGCAACGAGCGAGTAGAATGGTGAGGGCTCATAGGCTTTGGGAGAGTTATATGGTTGAAAAAATGGGCATGAAAAAGGATCAAATTCACGAAGAAGCGGAAAAATTAGAACATCACCTAACTGACGATATCCTGCGGGAACTGGACGATGCCCTCGGTTCTCCTGCTAAGGATCCCCATGGCTCCCTAATCCCATCCTCTACCCATTCCGGGCAACTGATTTCAGGTCAACGCTTATCAGAGGGCCAGAGGTTTTATATTTCAAACGACAACCCTACCGACATTTTGAACGCGCTTGAAGATTTTCAACTCGAGCCTGATAAAAGCCTTTATCTCAAAAGAAAAACCAAGGGATACTGGCATGTGAAATCACAAGATCGACAACTCATGGTGGTACCGAAAAATTTGTTTCGGAATTTGAAGGTGGAAGTCTAAATGATTAACTGTTTTTGGAGGCGTTTTCCAGGAATTTTTTCTCTTCCTTGGTCAGTTTATCAAAACCCTTATTTTTAATCTTATCCAAAATACGGTCAAGTTCTTCTTCAAAATCAACTGTCTCAGGAGAAGATGTGGTGCCTTTGACCTGCATTCTCATGACTGGCTGAT
>Ga0102929_1002094_pt1 | contig 11858 bp, 10 predicted proteins | sample SalPonR1_B_D2_MG_FD_78510 | JGI IMG/M metagenome (GOLD analysis project Ga0102929, IMG submission 78510) | Salt pond soil microbial communities from South San Francisco under conditions of wetland restoration - Salt Pond MetaG R1_B_D2_MG | ecosystem: Environmental > Aquatic > Marine > Intertidal... | reverse complement strand
CTCCGCGTTCGCGGTGGTCTGGCGGGCGAGTTCGTCGCGAGAGATGCCGCGGGCTTCGGCCACCGTTTCCAGTACCCAGGGCAGCCAGGCCGGCTCGTTGCGCCGGGTCTTCGGCCGCGGGCGGATGGTGCGAGGCAGCAGATAGGGGGCGTCGGTCTCCAGCAGCAGCTTGTCCGCCGGGATGTGCGGCACGATTTCCCGCAGGTGCAGCCCGCGGCGCTCGTCGCAGATCCAGCCTGTGATGCCGATGTAAAGCCCCAGCTCCACGTAAGCCTCCAGCTCCGCCTCGCCGGCGGTGAAGCAGTGGGCCACGGCGCGGGTGAGGTCCGGCAGCCGCGGCGTCAGGACGTCCAGGAAGTCCTCGTGGGCGTCGCGCTGGTGCAGGAAGACGGGCAGCCCGGTCCGGGCCGCCAGCTCCAGCTGTTCGGCGAAGGCGCGCCGCTGGTTGTCATGGGAGGAGTAGTTGCGAAAATAGTCGAGGCCGCACTCGCCCATGGAGACCACCCCCGGCCGGGCGGTGACGGCGAGCAGCGCGTCGCGCACGCTCTCGTCCCAGTCGTCGGCGTGATGGGGGTGCATGCCGGCGGTGGCGAACAGCCGGCCCGGCCACGCCGCCGCCAGGTCGGCGGCGCCCTCGCTGCTCTCCACGCTGCTGCCCGTCACCACGATGCGGCGCACGCCGGCGGCTGCGGCGCGCTCGAGCACTGCCTCACGGTCGTCGTCGAAGCTGTCGTGGGCGAGATTCGCGCCGATGTCGATCAAATCGAGCGGGTCCATGGTCCGCCTCGCTGCCGGTGGAGGCACACCCTAATGGCAGCCCTGCCGCCAGACAAGTGGGCGCAGCCGTGGCCTGAGGTCTCCGTCGGCGGGAGTCCGGGAAAGTGACCTGGCGCACAGGGCGAGGCGCCGGTCCGGGTTAGGCTTCCCGGATGGCAATCCAGTCTTTCAGAACACATCTCGCGATAGTCCTGGCCGTCACCGGGCTGTCCCTGGCGGCCCCGGCACAGTCGGCCGTGGATATGGACGAGCTGTCCGACCTGGCGGCGCGCATCCAGTTCGCCGTGTACGAGGCGGACTTCGACACTCTGGACCGGCTCGCTGCGGAGCTCGCGGACGAGCGGGCCCGCGGCGAGCTGAAGCCGCTGCTGCGCTACCAGGCGGCCTATGCGGCCTACCGGGCCGGCGAGTTGGCGCCGCAGGCGGGTCGGGCGGACAGTCCCTACCTGGAGCGCTGCGAGGAACAGGCCCTGGCCGCGGCCGCGGAGGCCGAGGAAGAATTCGCCGACGCGCTGGCGCTGGCCGGCGCCTGCGCCGCCCTGGACGCCTCCCGCAACCTGACGGCGCTGCTGTCGGCAACCCGGGCACGCCGCCACCTGCGCGCCGCCCGCGAGTTCGCGCCGGACAATCCGCGTGTTCTCCTGCTCGCGGCCGTCAGCCTGGCGCGCCAGCCCTCGCTGGCGGAGGGCTGGGGCACGCCGGCGCAGTTGCTCGATCGGGCCGCGCAGCGCTACGCCGTGACCCTGCCCCCCACCCGGGGCAGGCCGGACTGGGGCGAGGCCGAGACGGCGGCCGTCCGGGCCGAGCTGTCGATGGCCGCCGGAGAGGTGCTGGCCGCCCGGGATGCTGCGGAGCACGCGCTAATGCTGGCGCCGGATTACCGCCGCGCCCGAGCCGTGCTCGAGAAACTGAGCGCATCGGCGAGATAACCCGCCCGAAACCGTCTTCCCGAGTCTTGACGCCCGCGCGGACTTGCCGCAGGGTTTCTTCCTTTCCCGTTTGCCGGGGATGGGGAGAGAACCATGCAGACACGCTTTTTCCGTTCGGCGCCGGTCCGCTGCGTCCTGGCTCTGGCTCTGACCCTGTCTGTGGGCGGGTGCGAGGTGGGGGTCAACAAGGATGTGGCCATCGCCGGCGGCGAGCGCAGCTCCGGCGCGGCGGTGATCAACGGCCGTATCGACGTGGGCCCGGGCGCCGAGGTGACCGGCGAGCTGTCCACGGTCAACGGCCGCGTGAACGTGGACCGGGATGCCGTCGTCGCCGGCATCAACACCGTGAACGGGGCGGTCACGCTTGGCCCGGATGCCAGCGCCCGCAGCATCAATACGGTCAACGGGGACGTCACACTCGGCGAGTCGGCCCGGGTCGAGCGGGAGGTCGAACTCGTGAACGGGGACATCCGGCTCGGCGTCGGCGCCGAGGTCGGCGGTGACCTGGGCGCGGTCAGCGGCAGTATACGGCTGCGCGACGCGCTCGTGGGCGGCGACGTGACCACCGTGTCGGCCGACGTCACCCTCAGCGGCAGCAGCGTGATCGCGGGAAGACTGCGGGTCGACAGCGGCGGCGGCATGGCCGGCGGGGTACCGCGCATCGTCGTCGGGCCGGGCAGCCGGGTGGAGGGCGTGCTGGAGTTCGAAGACGAAGCGCAAGTCTACGTGAGCGAGGAAGCCGAGATCGGCGGTGTGGAAGGTGTGCTCGGCGAGGAGGACATCGTGCGTTTCGCCGGACCGGAGCCCACGCTGCAGTGAAGCCGGATCAGCTGTCGCTGTTCTCCCGGCCCGCGCCGTCGGCCCCGGCCGACGATTTCGTGGTGCGGGAGAGCCCCCGCGCGCGGCGCATGTCCATCAAGGTGTTCCCGCGCGGGCGCGTGGAGGTGGTGACGCCGCGCCGTGCCAGGCCCCGGGACGTGGAGGCGTTCGTGCGCGAGAACCGGGCCTGGATCGACCGCGCCCGCGCGGAGTTCGCCGTGCGCTACCCGGCCGAGGACCCGGCGCCGCCGGAAGAGATCCGCCTGCCCGCGCTGGATGCGACCTGGCCGGTGCACTACCGGGCGCGGGAGGGGCGGGCCGTGCGCTGCCGCGACCTCGGCGACCGTCTGGTGCTGAGCGGGCCGGTGGCCGACGACGCGCGGGTGGTCGACGCCCTGCGGCGATGGCTCGCGAGCCGCGCCCGCGACCATCTGGGCCGCCAGCTGGAACAGCTCTCGGCCATCACGGGGCTGGGCTACCGGCGCCTGCAGATTCGTGCCCAGCGCACCTGCTGGGGCAGCCATTCGGGCCGCGGCACGATCAGCCTGAATTACTGCCTGCTGTTCCTGCGCCCGGAGCTGGTGCGCTACCTGCTGATCCACGAGCTCTGCCACGCCCGGCACATGAATCACTCCCGGCGCTTCTGGCAGCTGGTCGGCCGTCTCGAACCCGACTACCGGCGTCTGGACCGGGAGCTCGGCGAGGCCTGGACCCGGGTGCCCGCCTGGCTGGGGTTGTATTGAGACGAGGCAGCCGGCGGCATCACCTGCTGCGCTTCTGGGCGGGGCTGCCGCTGCTTGCGCCGATCGCCGTCGGGCAGGGGCTGTGGACCCGGCGCAACGCGGTCCGGCTGCCGCCGGTGCTCGAGGATACGGCCACGGGCGTCCAGCCAGCCCCTTTGTCCGGCGCCGTGGCCGGTAATGTCTCTGACGACCAGTCGCCGCTGCGGTTGCTGGTGGTCGGCGAGTCCACTGCGGTCGGTGTCGGCGCCACCCGGCCGGACGCGGCCCTGGCGCCCCGGCTGGCGGCAGCGCTGCAGCGGGAGCAGGCCCGACCGGTGCACTGGCAGGTGGTGGGGGAGAACGGCATCCGGGCGGCGGGTCTGACGCAGAAGCTCCACCGCCACCGGGACCTGCTCGCCGCCGACGTCGCCGTGGTTCTGCTCGGCGCCAACGACACCAGCGGACTCAGCAGTATCCGGCGCTGGCGGCGGGACCTGGGATCGGTGCTGTCGCTGCTCGGCGAGCGCTGCGAGCGGATTTTCGTGGCACCCGTGCCGCCGTTCCACCTGTTCCGGCTGCTGCCGTATCCGCTGCGCTGGCTGCTGGGCCATCGGGGGCTGGCGTTGTGCGACGCCCGGCGGACCCTGGCCCGGCCGCGGCGCGTGATCGTGATGGAGGGCGAGTTCCCCACGGAGCGCAGCTATCTGGCCAGCGACGGCTACCATCCGTCCGACGTGGCCTACGAGACGTGGGCGAATCAGATCGCCGAAGTTATAAAAAACAATCCTTTGGAGGCTATTGTTGAGGTTCCACCTCAGCCCTGATCCAGCAGGTCCCTGAGGTCGATGACCGCGGCGTTGGCCCGGGAGAGATACGACGCCATCACCAGGGAGTGATTGGCGAAGATGCCGAAGCCGCCGCCGTTCAGCACCATCGGGCTTCTCATGGGCGCCAGGCTCGCCTCCAGCTCGCGGATGATCTGGCGCAGGCTCACGGTCGCGTTCTTGTCGTCCAGCACATCGCCGAAGTCGATCTGGGCGGCGCGCAGGAAGTGGATCAGTGCCCAGGCGTTGCCACGGGCCTCGAAGAACACATCGTCGAGCTCCAGCCACGGCGTCTTCACGATGACCTCGTCGCCGCCGCCCGGGCTGACGGCCGCCGCGGGCTCGCCGGCAGTGTCCGTGTTGACCCGGCTCTGGCCGACGCTGGCGGTGAGCCGCTGGGACAGGCTGCCGAGGCGTTTCTCGATCTGGGCCAGCCATTCGCGCAGGTTGTCCGCGCGGGCGAAGAAGCGGGCCTCGGGCGTCTCCGCGCCGGTGAGCCGGTCGCGGTAGCTCTTGAAACCGGCGATGGCCTCCCGGTACTGGCTCTCGGTGGTGGGCAGTATCCAGGAGTTGTTGTCGAAGAAGAATTTCGGCTCCGCCACGGCCAGGTCCGGGTCCTCGGTGGACTGGGACTGGGAGCGGCTGTAGTCGTTGCGCATCACGCGCGCCAGGTCCCGCACCTGAGTGAGTACGCCGAATTCCCAGTTGGGGATGTTGTCCAGGAACACGCTCGGCGGCGCGACGTCGTTGGTCAGGTAGCCGCCGGGCTTCTCGAGCAGCGTATCGGCCACCCGGATCAGCGTGTCCGCCGTGGCGTAGCCCACCGGCGCCCGCTCGCCGTCGATCTCGGCATTCACCCAGAAGAGATCGGGCGTGCGCGACCAGTACCAGGACAGCCCCAGCATGAACACGAGGAGCACGCCGAGGACGATCAGTCCGGCGTTACGCGCGCCGGCCGGCAGATTGCCGGGCTTCAGTTTCTCCAGGACCATTGACGCTTCCCTTGTTCCTTCAGTGCTCGTGTTCCGCCTGCTGCAGTGATTCGACCACGGCGGGCAGAACGGTTCCCGCCGGTGCCGAGATTACATGATCCGCCGCCCGGGTGAGCGGCGTCGGGTTGGGATTGATCTCGACCACCGGCACGCCGGCCTCCAGCGCCTGCTCGGCGAGGCCCGCCGCCGGGTAGACCAGCGACGAGGTTCCCACCGAGAAGAATAGGTCGCAGTCGGCCACGGCGGTGAACGCACGATCCAGCGCGTCCTCCGGGATGGCTTCGCCGAACCAGACCACCGCCGGGCGCAGTCCGGCGCCGCAGGCGGGGCAGGGCGGCGGTCCGCTCGCCTCGTCCCCGGGTTCGGCGCCCTCGCCGCGAAAGCCGCAGCCGGACGCCGAGCAGATGTCGGTGAGCAGGTTGCCGTGGAACTCCACCACGTCGTCGCTGCCCGCCCGCTGATGCAGGCCGTCCACGTTCTGGGTGACCAGGGTGAGCCGGGGCACCAGTGTCTCCAGCTCCGCCAGCGCGTAGTGGGCCGGGTTCGGCTCCACGTCGTGGACGAGGCGGCGGCGCCACTGGTACCACTGCCAGACCAGCGCGGGATCGGCGGCAAAGGCCTCCGGGGTGGCGAGCTGCATGGGGTCGTAGCGCTCCCACAGCCCGGTCATCGCGTCGCGGAAGGTCGGCACGCCGCTCTCCGCGGAGACGCCGGAGCCGCACAGCACCATCAGGTGCCGCGACTCCCGCAGCGCCCGGACGAGCGCTGCGGGGATCGGTGGGACGGGCGTGCCGATCGTCGTGTCGTCGCTATCGCTATCGCGATCAGGCCGGATCGCGATCAGGCCGCCTTCGGGCTGCCGGCAAGCTGGCGCAGGACGTAGTGCAGGATGCCGCCGTGGGCGTAGTAGTCCTGCTCCTTCGGCGTGTCGATGCGCACGATGGCCTCGAACTCGATGGGTTCGCCCTCGGCCGGCGTGGCCGTGACCTTCACCGTCTTGCCGGAGCGCCCGGCCAGTCCGGTGATGTCATAGGTCTCGGTGCCGTCCAGCCCGAGGCTCTCCGCGTTCTCGCCTTCCCTGAACTGCAGTGGCAGCACGCCCATGCCGATCAGGTTCGAGCGGTGGATGCGCTCGAAGCTCTCGGCGATGACCGCCTTCACGCCCAGCAGCAGGGTGCCCTTGGCCGCCCAGTCACGGGAGGAGCCGGTGCCGTATTCCTTGCCGGCGATGACCACCAGCGGCACGTCGTCTTCCCGGTAGCGCAGGGAAGCGTCGTAGATGCTCATCTCGTCGCCCGAAGGCTGATGGCGGGTCCAGCCGCCCTCGGTGCCCGGCGCGAGCTCGTTGCGCAGCCGGATGTTGGCGAAGGTGCCGCGCATCATCACCTCGTGGTTGCCGCGGCGCGAGCCGTAGGAGTTGAAGTCGCCCGGCTCCACGCCCTGCGCCTGCAGGTATTCCGCCGCCGGGCTGTCCTTGGCGATGCTGCCGGCCGGGGAGATGTGGTCGGTGGTGACCGAGTCGCCGAGCAGGGCCAGCACCCGGGCGCCGCCGATGTCGGCGATGTCGGCGGGCTCGGCGCTCATGCCCTCGAAGTAGGGCGGGTTCTTCACGTAGGTGGAATCCTCGTCCCAGGTGTAGATCTCGCCCTCGGGCACGTCCAGCCCGTTCCAGTTCTCGTCGCCGGCGAAGACCTCCGCGTAGCTCGAGCGGAACATCTCGGAGTCGATGTTCTGCAGGATCATCTCCTGAATCTCCTTCTGGGACGGCCAGATGTCCTTCAGGTAGACCGGCTTGCCGTCGGTGTCCTCGCCGATGGGGTCCGCGTAGATGTCCACGTCCATGGTGCCGGCGATGGCGTAGGCGACCACCAGCGGCGGCGAGGCCAGGAAGTTCATCTTCACCAGCGGATGGATGCGGCCCTCGAAGTTGCGGTTGCCGGAGAGCACGCTGCAGCCGATCAGGCCCGAGGACTCCACGGCCTCGTGGATCTCGTCCTTCAGCGGACCGGAGTTGCCGATGCAGGTGGTGCAGCCGTAGCCCACCAGATAGAAGCCCAGCGCATCCAGGTCGTCCATCAGCTCGCACTTCTCGAGGTAGTCGGTGACCACCTTGGAGCCGGGGGCGAGGCTGGTCTTGACCCACGGCTTCACCGTCAGGCCCCGCTCGCGGGCGTTGCGGGCCAGCAGGCCGGCGCCCACCATCACCGCCGGATTGGAGGTGTTGGTGCAGCTCGTGATGGCGGCGATCAGGACGGCGCCGTCGCTCATCGCGAACTCCTGGCCCTCCATGTTCACCTGCGCTTCGCCGCTGCCTTTGTCGCCGCGCTCCTCGACCATGGGACCGAGGACCTCCCGGTAACGGGTCTTGGCGTTCTTCAGCGGGATGCGGTCCTGGGGCCGTTTCGGGCCCGCCAGGCTGGGCTCCACGTCGCCCAGGTCAAGCTCGAGCACGTCCGTGTAGTAGCCGTCCGGCTCGCCTTCCTCGCGCCACAGGCCCTGTTCCTTCGCGTAGGCCTTGATCATCTCGATGTGGGCCGGGTCGCGGCCGGAGAGTTCGAGGTAGCGCACCGTCTCGCCGTCGATGGGGAAGATGGCGCAGGTGGAGCCGAATTCCGGCGACATGTTGCCGATGGTGGCCCGGTCGGCCAGTGGCAGGTGGGCCAGACCGTCGCCGAAGAACTCGACGAACTTGCCGACCACGCCCTTCTCGCGCAGCATCTCCGTGACCGTCAGCACCAGGTCCGTGGCGGTGGTGCCCTCGGACAGGCGGCCGGTCAGCTTGAAGCCGATCACCTGCGGGATGAGCATGGTGATGGGCTGGCCGAGCATGGCGGCCTCGGCCTCGATGCCGCCGACGCCCCAGCCGAGCACGCCGAGGCCGTTGACCATCGTGGTGTGGGAGTCGGTGCCCACCAGGGTATCCGGATACGCGGCGAGCTTGCCGTCGGTCTCCTTCTCGAACACCACCCGGGCCAGATACTCCAGGTTCACCTGGTGGACGATGCCCGTGTTGGGGGGCACCACCTTGAAGTTGTCGAAGGCACTCTGGCCCCAGCGCAGGAACGAGTAGCGTTCCTTGTTGCGCTGGAATTCGATCTTGTTGTTCAGGTCCAGCGCGTTCGCGGTGCCGTAGCGGTCCACCTGGACGGAATGGTCGATCACCAGCTCCGCCGGCGACAGGGGATTGATGTCCGCGGCCTCGCCGCCGAGGCCGACCACCGCGTCGCGCATGGCGGCGAGATCCACTACCGCCGGCACACCGGTGAAGTCCTGCAGGATCACCCGGCTCGGCGTGAAGGAGATCTCCTGGCTGGGCTCGGCCTTCGGGTCCCAGTTGGCCAGCGCCTCGATGTCCTCGCGGGTGACGTCACGGCCGTCCTCGTGCCGCAGCAGGTTCTCGAGCAGGATCTTGAGCGAGTAAGGGAGTCGGGCGACGTGCCCTTCGCTGACGGCGTCGAGCCTGAAAATCTCGTATTGCTTGCCGCCGACCTCGAGCGTCGAACGAGCGCCGAAGCTGTCCTTCATAAATCCTCCGGTGAATTGCAACAGGGCCGTGTGACGGGCAGCCGGTTGGAAAGTGGTTGATCCAGAGCCCGCAATTATAACGGATCAGGAGGCGGCGCGCCGTCCGCGGGCGGCCAGCTGCCGCCCGTCTCCCGCTTCTCCGTGGCCCCGATCCCGGCCTGTTCCGCGCACCCCCCGGATGCGCCCGCCGCCGAGACAGACGTCGTCCTGGTAGAACACCACGAACTGCCCCGGAGCGACCGCGCGCTGGGGCGCGTCGAAATTCACCTCGAGCTCGCCCCCGGCGGCCCGGTGCACGCAGCAGGGCTGGTCGGCCTGGCGGTAGCGCACCTTTGCGCGGCAGGTCAGGGTGCCGCCGTCGGCCAGCTCCGCCGGCGGGCCGCCGATCCAGTGCACCGCGCCGGCGCTCAGGGATTCGCTGTAGAGGAGCGGGTGATCGCTTCCCTGGACTGCCATCAGGGTATTGGCCGCGAAATCCCGCGCGGCGACGTACCAGGGCGCGTCGCCGGCCTCACGCCGGCCGCCGATGCCGAGCCCCTGGCGCTGGCCGGGCGTGTAGTAGGGCAGACCGTGGTGTCGGCCGATCTCGCGGCCGGCCTCGTCCACGATGGGGCCGGGCTCCGCCGCGACGTAGCGGGACAGGAATTCACGGAAGGGACGCTCGCCGATGAAGCAGATGCCGGTGCTGTCGCGCTTGTCGTGGGTGGCCAGGCCATGGTCCCGGGCGAGGCGGCGCACCTCGGCCTTGGTCAGCGCCCCCAGCGGGAACAGGGTGGCAGCGAGAGCCTCCGCCGCCACCTGGTGCAGGAAATAGCTCTGGTCCTTGCCGGGATCGGCGCCCTTCCGCAGCCGGGGCGGGTCGCTGTGCTCGACACGCGCGTAATGGCCGGTGGCGATCAGCTGCGCGCCGAGCCGCCGCGCGTACTCGCGGAACACCCCGAACTTGATCTCCCGGTTGCAGAGGATGTCCGGGTTCGGCGTGTAGCCGGCCCGGTAGTCGGCGAGGAAGTCCTCGAAGACCCGTTCCCGGTATTCCTGCGCGAAGTTGACGTGATGCAGGGGGATGCCGAGATGCTCGCACACCCGACGCGCGTCCTGCAGTTCCTCGGCCGCGCTGCAGTAGCCGTCCTCGTCCTCGTCCCAGTTGGTCATGTGCAGCGCGTGCACCTCGTAGCCCTGCTGCAGGAGCAACAGTGCTGCCACCGAGGAGTCCACGCCGCCGGACAGCCCCACGACCACCCGACGGCCCTTGCGTGCCTTTTCCGTCATGGCGTGGATTCTACCGCGGCGCCCGCTGCGCGGGCGAGGCGGGGTCACACGGGGGCGGCGATGCGGGCGACCCGCTCCAGATTCTCGGGCAGCGGGCGTAACGGCGCAAGATCGTCCGCTGCCAGCCGCACCCCGGCGAGGTAGTCGTCGATGCAGCGCAGGACCATGGGTGAGCGCAGCTGCTCGACGCGGGAGGCGATCTCCCCGCGGCTCATCCAGTGGGTGCGGACAATGACCTCGTCCAGGGAGCGAGCCGGGTCCCGGGCGGTGCAGCCACCGGTGAAGGCGATACGCAGGTAGTGGCGGCCCTTGTCCGGGTGGCGCCACTGATACATGCCGATGAGCTCCCGCGGCATGAACCCGCGGCCGGTCTCCTCCAGCATCTCGCGCACCACGGCCTGCTCGAGACTCTCGCCGTGTTCCAGATGCCCGGAAGGCTGGTTGAAGACGATCTCGCCGTGGGCGTGCTCCTCCACCATGAGGAAGCGGCCCTCGCGCTCGACCACGGCCGCCACCGTGAGGTCGGTCTCGATACCGGCCGGTACGCCGCTCATGTCAGATGTTGAGCCGGCGGAACTCGTGCTCCACCTCGCTCGCGTGCCAGATCTCGTCGAAGGTGGTGAGGTACATGTCGGTGACCGCGGGCACGTTGTGGTCGACGATGCCTTCCCACCGTGCGGCATCCAGCCGGTAGACGATGCCGCCGCCGTCGGCGATGCAATAGGCCTCGCGGTGAGTGCGATAGTCCTCGCGCACGTGGCGGAACTCGATGAAGCTGTTGAGCCGGCGGCCCAGTGCGACGAAGCGGTTGCCGTTCTTGATGGCCCGGGAGGGGTCCGCGATCAGCACGCGCACCCGGGCGTAGGCGCGCGAGAGGATCAGGCGTTTGACGACTTCCAGGAAGTCCAGGTCGTCGTAGATGCCGGGCTCGAGGTCGTGGGTAAAGATGGCCAGACTGCGGTTGGCGGTTTTGGCAATATCGATCGCGGCCCGGCGCATCTCCTCCCGGGTGGAGATGACGCGCCGTTCGTGTTCTTTCGCCTTCTTCTCGCTCATCCTGAAAGGGTCCGCTGGCTGCAGGTTTCCGGTCGCCCGTCGGACGGATGATGTTAAGCGGGGGGATGCCGGCGACCGTGCCAACTGCGTCACGTTTTCGGGCTCGGAGGGCCTGATGAGAGCGGTTCTCAGCCGGGCGGCGCCTCCACCAGGCCGTGGCGGGCCAGCAGGGCGAGCAGGCGTTCGGCCGCGCCGTCCGCCGGCGGGGATATGACGAGACCTTCGGCGCCCTCGGCGCCGGACAGGCGGCAGGCCAGAGGCCAGGCCGCTTCCGCCACGGGGAAGGACTCGCCGGCCGCGCAGAGAACGGCACCCTCCCGGCCGCGGAAGCAGGCGGACGGCGCAGCGCGGAGTGGCCTGGCGGCCGCCGCCGCCGCCACGATCGCAGCGGTCTCGGCCGCTGTCGCGGGTTCGGGGCGATGACCGGGCTTCGGCAGAGTGACCAGACGGCCGAGGGCTTCGGCGATGTCGTCGTCGTCCACGCCCGTCGCGTCGGGCAGGGCGGCGCGGCAGCGTCGGACGGCGGCCGGGTGGATGATGCCGCCCCGGCATTCTTCCGGCGCCAGGTCGGCGTCGGTGTAGCGCCTGCGGGGGTCGATCTCTTCGGCGTCGAGGCCCAGATACAGTGCCAGATCGCGGAGGAGCGGTGCCTGCAGCCCCAGAGACCAGGTGGTGCAGAGCGTCTCGGCGACACCGTGGTGGCCGGCGCCCGGCGGCACGTAGAGTGCGTCGCCCGGCGTGCAGACGAATTCCTCCTGCGGGCGGAAATCCTCCAGCAGCTGCAGACCGGAGGTCGGCGGTGCAGGCTCGCCGCTGCCCAGTTGCCAGCGCCGCCGTCCCTCGCCCTGCAGCAGGAAGACGTCGTAGCTGTCCCGGTGCGGCCCCACGGAGCCGCCGGGGGCGGCCACGCTGACCATCAGGTCGCCCATGCGCCAGGCCGGCAGG
>Ga0102929_1002092_pt1 | contig 11871 bp, 11 predicted proteins | sample SalPonR1_B_D2_MG_FD_78510 | JGI IMG/M metagenome (GOLD analysis project Ga0102929, IMG submission 78510) | Salt pond soil microbial communities from South San Francisco under conditions of wetland restoration - Salt Pond MetaG R1_B_D2_MG | ecosystem: Environmental > Aquatic > Marine > Intertidal... | reverse complement strand
CGCATCACCACGTCAAAGGCAAACTCCAGCGCCGGTTTCTCGACGCAGGCAAAGCGCCCGATTTCCACCCGCAGCACCTTGACCCGCGTAAACTCATGCGCGCGCGCCTGATCCTCGATCACCCGGCGGATGCCCTCGACCAGCGACATCTCATGCATGCGCGCCCCCTTTCAGCGTGACCGGCGTGCAGGGATCGAGCAGATCGACCAGCAGCCCGGCCTCACAATGCTTGGACCGGGACAGGCTGGCAAGCGCACACTCCATGATCCCGCCGGGGGCAAGCAGATGATCGGTCGGCGTCACCCGGCGCAGCCGCATCACATGCCCCTCCCAGACCTCGGCCTGCACCGCATAAAGGCCGCGCGCAGCAGGCACCACCGCCGCGCCCTCGCCGATCATACGCGGCGCAGGCAGATCGTCCCGCTCCGCCGCCTCCAGATCAAGCGCGCGCGCCACCACCCGCCAGAGCGGCCCGCGCCCGTGACCCGCCTCGACATGCCGCATCACCGGATGCGCCAGATGCCGCGCGGCAACCGAATTCTCCTGCGCCGTCTCGGCCAGAACGCTCTCGGGCGACACCTCGGGCAAGGCCGGGCAGACCCCGTCCTGCGGCCAGAACCGCGCCGCCACCGCCCGTAGCAGCGGCGCGATGCCCGCATCCCCCTGCAGATAGGTCTCGAACGCGCCCGCCTCCTGCGGAAACGGCCCGCCCAGCACCCCGCCGCGCGGGTCGGCACAGGCCGCAAGACCCAGCCGCGCAGGCCAGATAACGCCCAGTTTCAACGCATGGTCACGCGCGATCTCGACCGCCAGCGCGCGCATGTCCCCGACCGGCAGACCCAGTGCAAGGCGCAGCGCCACCGATTGCGCCACCCGGCACAGGTTGAAGAGGCGCGGCAGCAACTCCGCCACCTCCTCGACGCCGCGCCCCTCGACCAGACGCGCCAGCGGCATGGGGGGTGCCGCCACCACCCGCAAGCTGTGCGCGTTCCGATCAAGCGTTCTCATACACTCAGCCCTCGCCCGCCAGCCCGCCAGAAATCACCTGACGGCGGGTGGGGTCCACGGGCAAGCTCTCGGGTGGCTCATTCGCGGCAATCTCCGCCTCGCGTGTCGCGCGGATATCCGCGGCGCGGTCGGTTTCGGCCCGATGCTCCTCCTGAAACAGCGCCACCATCACCGCCTCGGCCACCTCGACCGCCTGCGCCTGCGTGCGGAAATCTCCCATCGGCGAGAACAGCGAACAGGCCTTGTAGCCGCCCACCATCTCGCGGGTGTTGTGGATGAACTCATAGTCCCCCGAGGCAAAGCCGATCACCTCCTTGGCCCCCGGCACAAGGGCCGACCAGTCCTCGCCCTCGGCGGGCAGTTGCACAAGGTTCATGAACCACGGGCTGATCAGCACGCCCAGGGGCCGCCCCTCATGCAATTGAAACCCCACCGCCTGCACATGCAGCATCTTGTTGACCATCGGCAGATCGCGCATCCTGCCGTGCCAGACTTCGGTGAAATCGGTGACCAGCGCATGGGTCTTCGCCCCGATTATCGCCGCCTCGGCCATCGCCCCGCTGCCGGGGTCCTCGCCCACCAGAAACTGTTCCTTGGGCGCATCACAATTGGGGCATTTCCAGTCCTCTGGCAGCGCCATGAAGGGCGTGCCGGCGTCGATCTGCCGTGTGTCGTCGCCCTCGGCCGGGTCATAGGGCGTCCAGCAGATCTTGCATTCCATGATCGCCTGCGGGCTGATCTTGTCATTGGCCCCCAGATACGAGCCCTCGAACCCGCTCATCGGATCGCCTCCAGAACTTCGAGGATACGCTCGCCACTATCCACCAGATCCTCGGAGGCCGCCAGCGCCACCTCGGGCATCTCCGTCACCTCGAACGTGTCGAGGATCAGCACATCCATCGAATTGTAGAACCGCACCCGCCAGACATGGCGAAGCGCGGTCGCGGTGATCCGGCAATTGCCATAGCCGCGCGACAGGATATCAACCGATCCCTGCCCCAGCTGTGCCTCCAGCCACTCCAGATCCGCCTCGGTATGCGGCAGAAGCGTCAGGTTGATAACATGCATCTCGGCCCCGGCTGCGAACTGCGCCGACTTGTCCTGCAACTCGACCAGCAGCGGCGGCGCGTTCACCACCTGCGGCCCCTTCGGCACCTGCCGCCCGGCCCGGCGCGGCGCAAAGGCCCGGGTCAGCGCCTGATCCGGCACCGGCCCCACCTCAATGGCATCGACGCCCGCGCCCTTCAGCCCCCAGACCCCGGCAAACACGCTTTCCTGCACGGCAATCGCGGGGATGTCGTGGATCTTCACCGCCACCTCGCCCGCGCCCATCGTCTCGGCGATCAGCGCGCGATTGGCCGGGTCCAGCCCGGACAGATCGAACCGCCGGTTGCCCCCGCCCCGACCGCAGGCATCCGCGGCAAGCGCGATCTCGCGCAGGAGATCAAGCGCCGGGGTCAGGTGATCGTCCACCTCGACCTCGGGCAGATGCGGGGAATAGGCCCGCATGTCCTGCGGCATCGGCAGGTATTCGAGCGCCTCGCCCTCCTCGCCCGACGGCTGTGATCCGGGCCCGAACCCCGTCGGCGGCAGATGAAAATTGCTGACCATTTACTGTCTCCTCAGGCGGCTTGGCTGCGGGTCAGGATCTGCGTGATCCGGGCCATGTATTCGTCCCAGTCGCGCACCTTGGGGATCGCCCCGATCACCTCGCCCGCGCGGTAAAAGATCAGGCTCGGCGTCTTGAACACCTTGGTCGCCTCGCGCAGCTCCGTCTCGATGGCATCGCCCACCACGGCACAATCGAAGCGACCCTGAAAGGCCATCCGCAACTCGGGCAGGATCACCGCCACATCGGCGCTCTCCAGATTGCGCGCCGGGTCGCCGGGCACAAATAGCACATGCACCCCCTCGGGCGTGGTGAACGCGGCCAGACCTTCGGCGCTGTCCAGATATGGCCAGCCCAGTTCGGTGCTCAGCCGGTCGATCAACGGATGTGTCATATGCGTTCCCTCTTTCATGCGGTGGTCTTGCCCGCAGCGCGGGCGGCGTGCAGATGCGGCGGCAGGGTGGGCGTGCGCGCCTCCAGATCGGCAAAGGCATCGCCCATCCCGCCCCCCGCCATGATGGATTTGAGCGCGCGCACGGCGGCGGCGATCTTGTGCGCCTCGGCCTCGTCCAGAACCTCGCGCGCCGCGCCCAGATGGGTCAGCACCCACGTTCCGGGCACCACCGCGCCGGTCAGCGTCAGGTCAATCAGCGCCTCATCCTCGCCATCCGTGGCGCGCGCCGCGATCCCGTCGACCGAGATGACGCGCATGGGAATGCCCACGCACATCGCTCAGCCCTCACCGGGGAAAAACCGCGCGTCGCCCACGCGACAGGCGGTATCGGCACTCGGGCGACCGGTCTCATAGGCATCCTGCCGGATCGACGGGTCAGCCAGCAGCGTGGCGTCGCTCACGCCGGGGCGCATCTCGACGCCCCAGTCGCGCAGCCGCGCCAGCGCCACCTCGATGGCAGGATCGATCTGCGCGGCCACGACATCGCGCAGGCCACCGCCGTAATCCTCCAGCTCCTCAGGCTGACAGCCGATCAGCAACAGGCGCTCGGGGCAGTAGCCCATCAGTTGTGCCGTGGCGATCACGTCCTGAAACCCGGTCTGATGCAGGCTCATCTTTTTCGCGCCCATGAAGGCGGGCACGGCCTCGTCTTCGACGATCTTCATCGTACCGGGGGTCAGGCCGTAATCGACCGCATCGAACACGATCAGCCGGTCGGCGCCCTCCATGAACGGCAGCAGGTATAGCCCCTGCGTGCCGCCATCCAGCACCGTGACCCCGGCCCCGAACGACCAGCGCGCCGCCAGCCGCTCGACACAGCGCACGCCAAACCCCTCATCCGCCCAGAGCACGTTTCCAATGCCCAGTATCAGCACGCTTGGCTGCATGTCTCCTCCTCCATGCGCGGTTGCGATCCTCTCCCCGAGATTGACCGCCCGGCATGCCGATGAACACCAAAAACAAGCCTCCGCAAAAGGATAAAAAATCATTTCAAAACAGATATTTATACGGCACTCCTGTGCCGGGCGAAATAATGAATGTAATCTTTCTATTCACTTTTAAGATTTACCGGAAACAAACCATCCAAAAGGAAAAGGCGGGTCGCATGCCCGCCTTTCCACCTCTCATTCCAACGGATGCCCTGCGATCAGTCGGGCCGGTCGTCCTTGAATGTCCGCGTGCCGGAAATCATCGTCGAGACGATGGACTGACGGCTCATGATATCCTCGCGAATGGCCACGTAGATATGGATGATCATGAAGATCACGATCCACCACATCCCAAGGTGATGATAGGTATGCACGATATGCGGGTTGTTGCCGAACAGCGTGAACACCCAGCCGAACATGGCGTACAGACCGCTTTCCTTGCCCAGCCCCTCGGAATAGAGCGCAAGGCCGGTCACGATCATGAAGGACACCCCCAGCGTGATGAAACAGAACATCGCCAGTTGCGCCAGAGGGTTATGGCCCACGTATTTCTTGGGCTCGCGTTCCAGAAACAGATACCAGCGCAATTCAAAGAACACCTCGCGCCACCACGCCCCGCGCCACAGCGGCACAAAGAACAATTGCCGGGCATGGTGATTGCCGAAAATCGCCCAGTAGATCCGCCCCAGAAACCCGATGGCAAGGATCCAGCCCGCCGCGAAATGCGCGAAGCGGATATAGCCAAAGACGAACTGATGCGTTGCCTCGGCGATCTGCATCGAGGGCGGCGGCGCGCCGATGAAATATCCCGTCACGCACAGCACGAGAATCGCGAGCGCATTGATCCAGTGCCAGAGCCGCACCGGCACCTCGTAGACATAGACGCTCGTCTGCCGCGCCACGGTGGCTAGATCGCCCTCGTCGGCGTCATGCAACCCGCTATCGCTGCTGCTCATGGCGTGACCCCCTTACCCGAACGCGAGCCAGAGGCCCGAGGCGGCGATGCCGCCGCCCATGACCCTCTGCGCCAATGGCTGCACGGCAACGGCACGCGCGATGCCGATACCGGCCAGATGCAGCGCACCGGTCGCCATTAGGAACCCCGCGAGATAGGGCAGGATCGCCCCCGCCGCCTCGGTCGCGTGGGCATGGCCGTGGAACATCGCAAATCCACCAATCGCCACCAGCGACGCGGTTGTGATCCGCCCCGCCTGCCCGCGCCGCGCTGCAAGCGTCAGCGCGCCGAAGAGCACAACAGACGCGACAATCCCGGCTTCCACGAATGGCAGCGCGATACCGGCCCACGAGAGAGCCGCCCCCACCACCATCGCCGCCATGAAGACAGCCGCGCCGAGCCAGAACCGGCGCGGCAATACAAAGCCCGACCAGAGCCCCACCGCCAGCATCGCCAGCAGGTGATCAAGCCCGAACACGGGATGCGCCAATCCAGCAATCAGCCCGGTTGTCGCGCCGTGCCCGCTATGGGCCAGTGCGGGGCCCGCACCGGTCGAAATCAGGACCACAAGGCCCGCAAGTGTCAGCTTTTTCATTGGTTCAACTCCTCCCTAGCGCACCTTGACCGTGGTCAATGCGTCGCCCTCTTCCGACATCACATGCGTGGAACAGGCCAGACACGGATCGAAACTGTGCAGCGTGCGCAGGATCTCGACCGGCTCTTCGGGCCGCTCCATGGGCGTGTTCATCAGCGACGCCTCGAACGCCCCGATATTGCCCGCCGTGTCGCGCGGGCTGCCATTCCATGTCGTCGGCACCACGCATTGGTAATTCTCGATGCGTCCGTCCTTGATCTTGATCCAATGCCCCAGCGCGCCTCGCGGGGCCTCGGTCATGCCCACGCCCTTGGCCTCCTTGGGCCATGTCGAGGGGTCCCATTTGGCGATATTGGCGGTGCTCTCATCGCCGTTCTTGATGTTCTGCACCAGCTTGTCGAAGAAATGCTTTTGCAGCCGCCCGCAATATTCCGATTCCAGCGCCCGCGCAGCAGTGCGCCCGAGGGTCGAGAAAATCGCATCGAACGGCACATCGAGCGCGCGCAACAGGCCATCCACCTGATTGCGGATATCCTCGTGGCCCTGCGCATAGCCCACGACGTAGCGTGCCAGCGGCCCCACCTCCATCGCGTGCCCGCGCCAGCGCGGTGCCTTGATCCAGCTGTATTTCGCCGCCTCGTCGATCTGCTCGATATTGGTGCGCGTGCCCTTGGCATTGGGGCCAAGCTCGTAATTGGCCTCGGTTTCGCCATCCCAGGGGTGCAGCCCCTTGCCCGCCTCGCCATAGCGATACCAGCTGTGATCAACGAATTCCTGAATCTGCTCGGGGTCGCGCACATCGACCTCATGCACCTCGTTGAGGTTGCCGTTGATGATCGCGCCCCTCGGCAGATGCAGGTTGGCGGGCGAAAAGTCATTGGGATTCTCGGGAAAATCCCCATAGGCCATGACCGATTTGCCCGACAGCCCGCCACCATGCAGCCATTGCTTGTAGAACCCACCAATGGCGATCACATCCGGCAGATAGACGTTGCGATTGAACTCGTCACACAGATCAATGATGGAACTGACCATGTTCAGCCGCTCCATGTTGATCGCGCCCACCGCACCTGTGGAATGCACGTTGATCGGGCAGGGCACGCCCCCCACCAGCCAGTTGGGATGCGGGTTCTTGCCGCCAAAGATCGTGTGAACCTTAACGATCTCCTTCTGCAGATCCAGCGCTTCCAGGTAATGCGTCGTCGCCATCAGATCCGCCTCGGGCGGCAACAGATAGGCGGGATTGTCCCAATAGCCGTTCTTGAACAGCCCCAACTGCCCGCTCTCCACGAATTTCTTGAGCCGGTTCTGCACATCGCGGAAATAGCCGGGCGAGGACAGCGGATGCGACGGGCTCACCGCCTGCTGCAACTCGCTCGTCGCCTTGGGATCGGCACGCAGCGCGTTGATCGGATTGACCCAATCCAGCGCATGCAGATGATAGAAATGCACGACATGATCGTGGATCTCCAGGTTCAACTGCATGATGTTGCGAATGGAATTGGCGTTGTCGGGGATCGTGATGCCCAGCGCGTCCTCCACCGCCCGCACGCTCGTCAGCGCATGCGTGCCGGTGCAGACGCCACAGATGCGCTCGGTAAAGGCCCAGGCGTCACGCGGATCGCGGCCCTTGAGGATCACCTCGAGCCCGCGCCACATGGTGCCAGTCGAGACCGCGTTGCGAATGACCCCCTGCTCGTCCACATTCACTTCGCAGCGCATATGCCCTTCGATCCGCGTCACCGGGTCCACCACGATGCGGCGGCCCGTATTGTCGAGGTCAAAGCCGTTCGGCGTCACAGTCATGGGCTTCAAGCCTCCTCTTTGCTGGGTTGTTTGGTGACTTGGGTCTGAGTCTTCTTCTGCGCCGCCTTCAGCGCCGATATGGCGGCGTGAACGGCCACACCGGCCCCCACCACGCCAGCGGCAGCCATGCCGACCTTGTCGGCATTGGCCTCGACCCCGAACTGCGTCAGATCCGTCACCCGGTCATAGAAACTGCCCTGATCCCAGAACCCGTCCTCGGAACAGCCGATACAGCCGTGACCCGACTGAATCGGAAAACTCACCCCCTCGTTCCAGCGCACGGTGGAACAGGCGTTATAGGTCGTCGGCCCCTTGCACCCCATCTTGTAGAGGCAATAGCCCTTGCGCGCGTTCTCGTCGTCCCATTGCTCGACGAACTGGCCCGCGTCGAAATGCGGCCGACGATAGCACTTGTCATGGATACGCTGACCGTAAAACATCGCCGGCCGCCCCTGCCGGTCCAGCTCCGGCAGACGGTCAAAGGTCAACATGTAGGTGATCACCCCGGTCATCACCTCCGCAATCGGCGGGCAGCCCGGCACCTTGATGATCGGCTTGTCGGTGATGACCTTGTGCACCGGCGTCGCCTGCGTCGGATTGGGCTTGGCGGCCTGCACACAGCCATAGGACGCGCAGGCCCCCCAACTGATGATCGCCTTGGCATCCTTGGCGGCATAGCGCAGCTTCTCGACAAACGGCTTGCCGCCCGAGATGCAGAACATGCCATCCTCGTTGAGCGGCGGATTGCCCTCGACCGCAAGGATGTAGTTGCCCTTGTATTTCTCGATCGTGTCCCGCATCGCCGCTTCGGCCTGATGCCCGGCGGCGGCCATCAACGTGTCGTCATAGTCGAGACTGATCATCGACAGCACCACATCCTTGGCCAAAGGGTGGGCCGAACGTATGAAACTCTCCGAACAGCAGGTGCATTCCAGCCCGTGCACCCAGATCACCGGGGTGCGCGGCTTGGTCTCCATCGCATGCGCGATGCGCGGCACCATCGCCGGGCTCAGCCCCAATGCGGCCGCCGTAAGCGAGCAGTATTTCATGAAACTGCGCCGGGTGATCCCCTGCCTGCGCATCACGTCATAGAAGGTTTCGATCTGGCTCAAGGCTGGTCCTCCCTCGGTCTTCCCCTCGGGATGCACGCGTATACATCCCCCTGAGGGTCATCAGACCAAGCGCTGTCGTGCCTGTCCAAGAAAAGACGACCTCACCGCTCCTATTGGTAATGATATATAAATCAGATGGTTAAGGCGACTTTGGCCAAACCATCCCCCGGCTCCACCGGCCATCTGCTAACCGGCTGACCACGCCTGCCGGTCAGCGGCTTACCGCCCGCGCCGCCGCCACAACCGCCTGCCCCAGCGCCAGACCGCCGTCATTGGCAGGCACAAGGCGATGGATCAGCACCGGCAGATCGCCCAGCGCCGCGATGGTCATCTCCAGCAACAGTGCATTCTGGAAACACCCGCCCGAAAGCGCCACCGCCGCGGCCTCGCCGCTCTCGACCAGCGCCCGCGCGCGGGCGGCAAACCCCTGCGCTAGCCCGGCATGAAACCGCGCCGCCATCACTTCGGGCGCGACCCCCGCCGCGCGGTCCCGCGCCCAGGCCCGCCACAGCGGTTCCGCCTCGATCACCCCATCGACGCCCCCCAGAGGATAGGCTCCGACATCGCCCGGCACCGCCCGGGCCTCCAACGTCATCGCCGCCTCACCCTCATAGGATTGCGCCGCCTCGAACCCCAGCACGGCGGCAAAGGCATCGAAGAGCCGCCCCGCCGAAGACGTCAGCGGCGCATTCACCCCCGCCCGCACCGCCTGCCGCAGCAGGCCAAGCGGGCGCGCACTGAAGATCTCATCGGCCGCATGCCCCAGTCCCGCCGCATCAAGCTGCGCCAGCGCGTTGCGCCACGGCTCGCGGCTCGCCATGTCGCCGCCCGGCATCACCACCGGGCGCAGCCATCCGCGCCGCTCAAAGCCACAATAATCCGCCAGCAACACCTCACCGCCCCAGATCGTGCCATCGGGCCCCAGCCCCAAACCATCCAGCACGATCCCCGCCACACGCCCGCCCGAAAGTGGCCAGCCATTCTCGGCCATGCAGGCGGCCATATGCGCGTGGTGATGCTGCACCTCCTCCACCGGCAGGCCACGAGCATGGGCATGCTGCGTCGCGCGGTATCCGGGATGCGGATCGCAGGCCACGATCTCCGGGCGATGATCGAAGAGCGCCGCGTAATCCGCATCCGCCGCCAGAAACGCATCATGGGTCAGCGCCTCGTCCAACTCGCCCAGATGGTGCCCCAGCAGCGCCTGACCGTTCTTCACCAGGCAAATCGCCGCCTTCATCTGCCCGCCATAGGCCACGACCTGCGGCGCATCCCCGAACCCCTCGGGCAAGGGCAGCGTACCCGGCACCCGGCCCCGCGCCCGGCGCAGCACCATCGGTGGATGCGCGCGCTCCACGCTGTCATCCAGCCGCCGGGCGATGTCGCGATCATGCATCAAAAAGGCATCCGCGAAGCCGCCCAGTTTCTCGCGCGCCTCCGCGTTGCCGATCACCTGCGGCTCACCGGACAAGTTGCCGGAGGTCATCACCAAAGGCCCGCCAAAGGCATCAACCAGCAGGTGATGCAGCGGGGTATAGGGCAGCATCCAGCCCAGCATCGCCTGCCCCGGTGCCACCGCCTCGGGCAACGCCGCACCCTGTGTGCGCAACAGCACGATCGGGGCCGCCGGATCGCGCAGCAGCGCCGCCTCCTCCTCCGACACGGCGCAATGCGCGCGGATCATTTCCAGCGTGCCCATCAGCGCAAAGGGCTTGCTCGGACGCCGCTTGCGCGCCCGCAAGAGCGCCACCGCCGCAGGCGCGCGCGCGTCACAAGCAAGGTGGAAACCGCCCAATCCCTTTACCGACAGAATACCGACGCTTTGCAGACACGATACAGCCCCCGCAATCGGGCCCCCGTCCTCCGGCTCCAACCAGATACGCGGGCCACAGTCAGGGCAGGCCACGGGTTGCGCATGAAAGCGCCGGTCGCCGGGATTTTCGTACTCGGCCCGACAGGCATCGCATATCGGAAACGCCGCCATCGTGGTCCGCGCCCGGTCATAGGGCAAGCCCTGCAGAATGGTGAATCGCGGCCCGCAATGGGTGCAATTGGTGAAGGCATAGCCCTGCCTGCGCCCCGGTGCGTTGATCTCCGCCACGCAATCCGGGCAAGTCGCCGCATCCGGCGTCACCCGCGTCTCGGCCCCCGCCGCCCCGCTCGCCGCGACCTCGAACGCTTCGGGAAAATCAAGCGTAACCTCTTGATAGTCAACGGAATCAATCCGCGCCAAAAGTGGCGCACGGTCACGGATCGCCGCCACGAACGCCGCCAATTCCGGCCCGGCCACCTCGATCAACACACCCTCGGCATCGTTCAGGACACGGCCCCGCAACCCCATCTCGCGCGCCAGTTGCCAGATGAAGGGACGAAACCCCACCCCCTGCACCTGCCCCCGCACCCGGATGCGCCAGCCCTCAGCCCGCACGCCCGGAGTCATCCTGCCTCATATACTCCGGGTGCCACGTTCCCGTATCCCTCATCAATGCACCGTGCAGACCATGCAGGGATCGAAACTGCGCACGATATGCTGCACCGCAATCGGCGTATCCTCCCCCGGCTGCACCTCCGCCCCGACCAAGGCCGCCTCGAGCGGCCCCGGCACGCCCCCCGCATCGCGCGGGCTGAAATTCCACGTCGTCGGCGCGATGATCTGCCAGGAGGCAATGCGCCCGTTCTCGATCTTGCACCAGTGGCCCAAGGCGCCGCGCGCGGCCTCCACCAGGCCCTCGCCCACCCCGTCCCTTGGCGGCGACCATTCGGCCATGAACCGTTCGGCGGGGTCGATCGCGGCCAACATCTCCTCCATCACCACCTGCGTGCGCGCGATTTCCAGCAGCCGCCCGACAATGCGCGCCCGCACGCCGCCCTCGCGGGCCAGCGCCCGCGCCAGGGCTTGCCCATCCACCACCTGCCGCGCCAAGGCACCGGTCTCATAGCCCAACCCGTCCAGGCGCGGAGCCTTGCACCAGCTATATCCCGGATCGCGCATCGCCTCGTCGGGCAGGGTCTGCCCGGCCTCCGGATGCGCCGCCTCGCCCAGCATCCAGGCATGGCTCAGATCCTCGCGGATCAGCGCGGGATCAAACACCCCCGCCGTGTCTCCGGTCCAGATGCCGCGCGCAAAGACAGGACCAGCCGCCGTCGGATAGGCCCCGTAGGACAGATACCGCCCGGCACCGCGCCCCATGCCCGCCAGATCGAGCTCGTCGGCAATTTCCAGAAACAACCCGACATCGCCGGTTTGCCACGCTTCCATAGCCGCGATGCCGTCGAGCGCGATGAAATCCTCCAGCGGCGCACCGAACATCTCCGCCTCCAGATAGGCGCGAAAGGCGCGCAAACTGGCCTGCATCCGCAGCTTGTCGCGCAGGCTTGGCGCGCGTGTCACGCCACCGGGTTG
>Ga0102929_1002083_pt1 | contig 11893 bp, 10 predicted proteins | sample SalPonR1_B_D2_MG_FD_78510 | JGI IMG/M metagenome (GOLD analysis project Ga0102929, IMG submission 78510) | Salt pond soil microbial communities from South San Francisco under conditions of wetland restoration - Salt Pond MetaG R1_B_D2_MG | ecosystem: Environmental > Aquatic > Marine > Intertidal... | reverse complement strand
GCGAAAATACCACTTCAGGCGGCGGTGGATGTTCAGTGGCATCTCTCCCTGCCATCCTGCTGCTCCTGCTTCCCATGCTTCTTCTGAAAAAGTAATATGTTTATATAACTCGACACAACTGAGGGGCTGTCCATTAAGGACAGCCCCTTTTATTTAAATGTGGCTGAGAGCACAAGAAAGATGTTTGAAAGATAGTCAATTTTAATACTTTATCAATCGTAATAGATGTTTTCTGCCGAAGCAGCGGATGGATCATAACTACTTATGGCAATTTATTTTGAGATTTTTCCAACAGTGGTTTTCGAAAATTTCCATCTTTTATGTGTAAGGAGAACAATGAAAAAGATCATCAGTCCCGCGACTGAAATTAGAGGTGAAGGGTTTATGAAGGAACGTTTGGCAGGTTCGGAATCATACGGAATGCCCACCTTGCGGCTCAGCTGTCTCAGATCGAGAAAATGAATAACGGGGATACCGGCATCAAGAGATCGTGAAATGACTCCATTTCCGGCTTCATGCCCCTCTGACGGGAGCAGAAGTCCTCCTGGAAGTTTCAGTATATCCTCATCATCACCCATATTAGCAGCCGACCCTCCTATACTCACCAGAAGATCGGGTGAAAATGCCTTCATCAATTCTGTTTTCAGATCCACCATTTCCTTCAGATCCTCAGCTCTGAGGATCTGCACAGAATTTCTGCGGGCAATTTCTTCCATGAGGGCAATTCCCTCGGGGGATATGGATCCTCCTGTCTCTTCTCCTCCACCAAGAGTGTAATAGTCAGCTCTGGCATGAATGTAACCTCTTCTGCGAAGTTCTCTGGACATAACAGGCCAGGGGCAGTCCGGGGAATTTGCTCCCCAGGTGGATGATCCGAGTGAAAGGATCAGGAATATTTCCATGTCTCTTTCCTCTGCTGCTGCCAGGACATTGAGAAGCATACCGGGAAATGAGGATGACGAATAGATGGCTATCCTGCCGCCGTCATCCATTCCGAGCTTATCAAACCAGCCAGCGGTCACAATTGACCATAGCGGATTACAGGCTGTTCTTTTGGATTCCAAACTCCCCAGGGTTGTTGTAAGGGGGCTCCACTCAACACCTGTTAGCCCCAGATCCCACGGGTCAATGTCCGGAGAAGCGGCAAAACCTGAACTTTGTCTCCATTCATTCAGGTACAGCTGGGCAGACCTGACCCTCTCCCAGAGACGATCCTCATCCTCTGACAGTACACGCTGTCCTGAAAAAAACCAAATAGCCACAAGCACCAGTGCAAGCACGGCAAATTTAAATCTCGATCTTATGTAAAACTTTTTCTGTTCCTGCTGAAAGGAAAATGTTGAAGTCCGGGATATTTTGCTTTTCACAAAAACACCCCCGGCAGCATGGATAGAAACTGAACTGCCATAACTGAGGCAATTGAGACTGAAAGCGAACCAGAGATCGTCTCTATGATACCCTGACGCTGTATATCAGAACCCACAAGGCCAGGCACCACCCAACCGAGCCAGATAGTACCCTGCCAGTTGAACGTAACAAGAACCAGTTTTAACAAAAGCGCGATAAGCATGGCAGAAGCTATCCTCTGCCTTCCATAAAGACCAAAAAACCTCACTGGAATTACAAGGAGAAAGGAAACGACAATACCCATTACCAGGGAAAATACTACAGCAAAAGGATCACTGATATATAAGGCAAGAATTCCTGGAACAATTATCCCGCCGCAAGTCCAGCCTGTCCTGGAATAATAGAACATTCCAAGAACAAGACCAGCTCCTATGGTTATCAGATCTACATTTTCCATCTTTATAAAGTCTCCAGCATTAAAAGATCGAGAGGCATCCCTATGACATTACCACAGCCGAAAACCTTCTCATGTTCCATTATAAGTTCTTTGAGAGAACCGGCATTCTTTATATCAACATACTCTGCATATTTCGGTAGCAGAAGAGGCCTGTCTCCCACAATTATGCTTCTTTTCCACTGGCCTGAAAATATCCACTTACGGAATGACCGTAACCTCGAGGCTCTATCTCTGCGATGATAAAAAAGCAACGTTGTTTCTGCTTTCTTCCATCCTGTGTTTTGAAATAAAATTTCAGTACTCTCCAGATCATTTGCTGAAAATGCAACTGCGAGAAGTGATCTTCCAAAATCCAATATCCTGAAATCGGCAATATCCGGCTGCAATGAAAGTATCGCCTTCTCTGCCTTGTCCATATCAAGTCCGGTCAACTCACAGATCTTCATAACAAGTGACATGTTATCCTTCATGAAAGGTTCAGTATTCAGACCATGATCGAACATTGACGCCTCTTCCAGAATACAGTTTTTTGATCCCAGCGGTTCAGTCACAAAGGGTTTTTTCATCAATTTCCGGGTCAAAACAACTCTCGACCTGCAGGGGATCCCTGATATCAGGGCTTTTGCTGCATCTTCCTCATCCAGTCCCCATGCATCCTGGTGATCTGGCCTGACATTTGTGATCACAAAAATATCAGGTTTAAACCATTCGGCCGGGAGTATCTGCAATTCTGGAGAAATTGAACTGTTTTCCATAATGATCGCATCAGGATCCCCAGGTATATTTTTCAGCCACCATCTCATTTCTTCTACATGAGCCCCGGAGCTTCTCAATATAACCCTGGTTCCTGAAGGTGTAAGGGATCTTGGTATGACACCGGTAATACGGGCATATGAAGCGAGACCATTTACCAGCAGAGCTGTATGGATATACCTCACCACACTGCTCTTGCCGCGGCTTCCGGTTACAAGTATCTTTACAGGATACTGCTGCTGTCTGCTCATAGCGGAATTCTATCACTCGAAATAACTGTTGTCTAAATTGCAGAATCCCTTTTTCCCTTTTTCATGTATCATTCAAAGGGTAATATTTTTCTTAACTTGTCCACTTTATATATCGGAAGGGAAGATTTGAATTTGGAGAAAAAACCCTCAAGACAGACTTCGATAAAGACAAAGATCACTCTGCTTGCTTTCGGGATCTTCTTCGTAAGTCTTATGGTGGTGGGACTTTTCGTCGAAGGAACGGTTGTAGCACCTTTTGAACACAACCTCAGCGATAATGCCATGGATATTGCCCTGTCAGTGGCATCCATTCCGGATATTCAGAAAAATGTTGGCATAGATGGTGGAGAAAGAATAATTGACCCTATAGCGGACGGCATCAGGAAAAAAACCGGGGCGGAATTTGTTGTGGTCATAGATAATACAAGTAAAAGATATTCCCACCCTGTTAAGGAAAGGATAGGGAAAAAATTCGTTGGTGGAGATGAAAAGAATGTCTTTAGCGGAAAAAGTTACATATCAAAAGCAGTAGGGACTCTCGGTCCTTCCATGCGTGCGTTCGTACCAGTATTTCATGAGGGGAAACAGGTCGGAGCCGTTTCTGTGGGAGTTCTGCTGGATGATGTCAGGGCTCTCAGATGGCAGCTCACAAGACGTCTGATCTTTGCCCTTGCCATTGGTCTTCTGGTTGGCCTTATAGGTGCTCAGCTTCTGGCCTGGAACATAAAGAAAGCGAATAGAGGCCTTGAACCCTATGAGATCGTAAGAATACTAAAGGAACGCGAGGCTATCCTGGACTCTATTCCGGAAGGAATTCTTGCAATTGACGGAAAAGGTAACATAAGCCTTATTAATAATACGGCAAGAAAACTTTTGAGTGTCGATGAAAAAGATGTCCTTGGAAAACCTGCCGAGGAACATATACCAAATACAAGGCTCCCGGAAGTTATAAGGACAGGAAATGCAGAATATGATCAGGAGCAATTCCTTCTAAACAATCGTATACTGACAAACAGGATCCCTCTTATTGAAAGGGGTAATACTATTGGAGCAATAGCAAGCTTCAAAGACATGTCAACAGTACAGAATATGGCAGAGGAGCTAACTGGGGTAAAAAGATATCTTGAAGCTCTCAGAGTAAGAAATCATGAATTTCTTAATAAGCTACAGACCATATCAGGCATGATCCAGCTGGGAGAATATAAAAGGACAATTGAGTACATTTCCGGTATCGTAGATGAACACCAGACAGCAGTATCCCTGATCACTAATAGATTCAGAAACCCTTCCCTTGGAGGTCTTCTTCTTGGGAAAATGGGACGCTGCAGGGAACTTGGTATAGAGCTTGAGTTAGATCCGGACAGTTACTTTGGCGAAAAAGCGATGATATCAAGTAATGCTCTGGTCGTTATCATTGGGAACCTTCTTGAAAATGCAATGGAATCTGTGCTGGAGGTATCAAAAGAAAGAAGAAAGATAGATTTTTCCATTTTTGATGAATCCGAAAGGATAATCATAAGCGTCAGGGATACAGGAAAGGGAATAGACCCCTCGAATATTGATAACATTTTTCAAAAAGGCTTTACCACAAAAACTGATGGCAAGAGAGGATATGGGCTTTTCAGTGTAAAATCACTTGTGGAATCATACAATGGAGAGATAAACGTGGTATCTGAAAAAGATAAATACACTGAATTTGTTGTAAATCTTCCCAATAAAGGAGAAGTATTATGAACCCTATTTCTGTTTTTATAGTTGAAGATGACCCTATGGTAATGGAAATACATAAAAGGTTCATAATGTCCACCGACGGTTTCTGTATTGCTGGAACTGCTTCTGATGGACTGCAGGCCATAGAGTTTCTGGAAATGGATCCTGTTTCAATAAATCTCGTTATACTTGATATATTCATGCCGGAAATGAATGGAATAGAAACAATGAGGCGGATCCGACAGGCAAGAAAGAATGTGGATATTATAATAATATCTGCAGCACATGAAGCCGAAACGGTGAAAAAAGTTGTTCGGTATGGCGCTTTTGACTACATTGTAAAACCTTTCACCTATGAAAGGTTCAGAAAGGCTCTGGATTCCTTCAGATCATATTTTGAAAAGGCCATGTCAGAAGATCTGAGCCAGGAAGATATCGATTCCATGTTCTCAATGAAAAAAAATGGCGGGCATGCAAAAATTCTCCCTAAGGGACTGAATGAATTTAAACTGAAAAAGATAATTCAGCTTTTAACAGAAAACAAGCATCCTATTTCAGCCGATGAAACGGCTGAACTTGCCGGCGTATCCCGTGTTACAGCAAGAAGATATCTTGAATATCTTGTCTCATCAGGAAATGCAGTGGTTGAACCGTTTCACAGGGAGGTGGGCCGCCCCGTGAACAAATATAAATTACTCCAGTAAAGAGCTCTTGATAATGAAAATTTTTTAATTATCCTTCATTCCTCCCCATATTCAGAGAAATATCTTATAAACAGGAGCTGTTTAACAGACAGGTTCTCTTCTAATACAGGTAAAAACTGTTTTGTGTTGCAGAAAACAGATCAATGTTGCTGGAGCAAAGAATTCCAGTTATTCGATCTGATCATCTCACATAACCCTTTTGTTCAGAATTTTTGGACAAAACCCTTTCATAAATAGTACATATCCTTTCTTTATGTTCAAATTATTGATGCTAAGGACCCTTGTGGTTTATGGTTGGAACTACCCTTTTTAATTTTCTCAATTTTCTAAATCAAAATCCGTCACTACCATTGTTCTATGTGTGGAGTGAACTATTCAGGAGGATAATTTATGGCGAACAAGGAAAAGATATTCCAGGAATCACTGGAACTGCACAGGAAGTCCAGGGGTAAACTGGAAGTTGTCAGCAAGCTTCCCGTAGAAACAATGTCAGACCTTTCGCTGGTGTACACTCCAGGAGTGGCAGAACCCTGCCGCGAGATAGAAAGAAACCCGGATTCAATTTACCAGGTGACCTCAAAGGCCAACATGGTGGCAGTAGTCTCTGACGGCAGTGCAGTCCTTGGTCTCGGCAATATTGGAGCGGATGCATCTTTGCCCGTAATGGAGGGAAAGAGCGTTCTATTCAAGAAATTTGCAGGCATAGATGCCTTTCCCATATGTATCAAATCCCAGGAAGTAGACGATATAGTCAATATAACGTACCAGACCACCAGTTCTTTTGGAGGTATAAATCTTGAGGATATAGCAGCGCCCCGCTGTTTCGAAGTAGAAAGGAAGCTCAAGGAGATCTGCGATGTTCCCGTATTTCACGATGACCAGCACGGTACAGCGGTGATCGTACTGGCAGGTCTCTGGAATGCCCTGAAGATAGTCAAAAAGGACATAAAGGACTGCAAGATAGTCATGAGCGGAGCAGGAGCAGCAGGCACAGCCATATGCAGGTTCCTTCTCTCTGCCGGTGCCAGGAACGTTATTCTTCTCGACCGTGCCGGTGCCATATATGAAGGCAGAAGTGAGAATATGAACTGGGCAAAGGAAGAGATCGCTCTTGTAACAAATCCTGATAAGGAAAAGGGTTCCATGGAAGAGGTCATAAAGGAAGCCGACGTATTCCTTGGTATATCCGCACCGGGTCTGCTTACGGAGGAGATGGTCAGGACAATGGCCAGAGATGCTGTGGTATTTGCCATGGCCAACCCCACACCTGAGATATTCCCGGACGTAGCAAAGAAAGCAGGAGCAGCAGTAGTAGCTACAGGAAGAAGCGACTTCCCGAACCAGATAAACAACTGTCTCGGATTCCCCGGAATATTTAGGGGAGCACTGGACGTAAGGGCCAGCGAGATCAACGAGGAGATGAAACTTGCGGCATCGGAGGCCCTGGCTTCTCTCATATCAGAGGAAGAGCTTTCTTCTGAAAATATAATCCCTGAAGCCCTGGATCCAAGGGTCGTACCTGCCGTTGCGAAGGCTGTCGCCGAGGCTGCAGGAAAAACAGGTATAGCAAGAATTTAGGTATAGATCGTAAGGGGTGACTTAAGTTGAATAAAAATTACAGGATAGAGAAGGATTCTCTTGGGGAAGTCCAGGTCCCTTCAGATAAGTTGTGGGGGGCACAGACTCAGAGAAGCCTGAAGAACTTTGAAATTGGGATAGAAAAAATGCCTTCTGAGATCATTAAAGCGTTTGCTGTTCTCAAGAAAGCTGCTGCAAAGGCAAATAATTCACTTGATCTATTAGATGGCGAAAGGGCTGAAGCCATCTGTAAGGCTGCAGATGAAGTATTTGATGGAAAACTTGATGATAATTTTCCCTTAGTGGTATGGCAGACTGGTAGTGGTACACAGTCTAACATGAACATGAATGAAGTACTTGCGAGAAGAGCTTCGGAACTGATCAAAGGGGATCTGAAGATCCATCCCAATGACCATGTCAACAGATCTCAAAGTTCTAATGATACATTCCCAACAGCTATGCACCTGGCAACAGTGATCGCCATTGAAGATCAATTATTACCTTCACTTGAAGGTCTTTTGGAAGCACTTGAGGACAAGTCCCGGAAATTTCAAGACATTATCAAGACAGGAAGGACACATCTGCAGGATGCTACCCCTCTCACTCTTGGGCAGGAGATCAGTGGGTGGGTTCGAATGCTTGAGAGAAGCAGGGAAATGATCCTGAAAAGTGTTGATTTCCTGAAAGATCTGGCATTAGGCGGAACAGCCGTGGGAACTGGTTTGAATTCACATCCGGAATTTGGCGTATCCGTAGCTGAGGAGATATCGGTCCTCACAAAGAAAAAGTTTCGAACGGCTCCGAACAAATTCCACTCTCTAACCAGTAAAGATGAGATAGTTTTTGCTCATGGTGCTCTTAAAGCACTGGCAGCAGATCTCATGAAGATCGCAAATGATGTCCGCTGGCTTGCCTCCGGCCCTCGTTGCGGACTTGGAGAGATAACCATTCCGGCCAACGAACCAGGCAGTTCAATAATGCCCGGTAAGGTCAATCCCACTCAGTGTGAAGCCGTCACAATGGTTTCGGTACAGGTTATGGGAAATGATTCATCCATAGGCATAGCCGCCAGCCAGGGTAATTTTGAATTGAATGTTTTCATGCCCGTGATAATCTACAATTTTCTTCAGTCCTGCCGTCTTCTCACTGATGCCATGTCTTCATTCGAGAAAAATGCTATTAGTGGTATAGAGGTGGACAAAGAACGCATCGGGAAATATCTCAGTGAATCATTAATGCTCGTTACGGCTTTGACTCCGCATATTGGATATGACAAAGCAGCTGAAATTGCAAAGAAGGCTCATAAAGACGGGGTTACGCTGAAAGATTCTGCTCTTGCTCTCGGTTATTTGACAGAGGAAGAATTTAATCAATACCTGAAGCCTGAAAAAATGGTTAATCCTGGGTAAAAAGGACAGATAAAATGAGTTATTCTAGACAGCTTGCCAGATACATCGGAGACCTTAAATTTGATGAACTACCTGTAAATACTGTTAATAAAACAAAACACTGTTTTACTGACTGGCTTGCAGCAGTCTTCAATTCCTATTCAAATAACCTTTCCACGTCTTACATTGATTTCGCAACCAGAATGGGAGAAGAAGGCTCGAGTTCTATACTGGGCTCAGAGAAAAAAACCACCCTCCCATGGGCAGCTTTTGCTAATGCAAGTCTGGGCCATATAACCGAAGTCGATGACGGGCACCGGATGTCCATAATGCATATAGGAACTGTCGTTCTACCAGTTGTCTTTGCCTATGCAGAAAAGCTTTCTTCCTCAGGGCAGGAGATGATCGAGGCCGCTGTATGTGGCTACGATCTCGCTATAAGGGTCGGAGAATGTTTAGGCAAAGATCATTATAGTATGTGGCATACGACAGCAACTGCAGGGACTTTCGGTGCGGCGGCGGCGGCCGCTAAAATGCTCAAACTCAACGAAGATGAGATTGTCTGGACATTTGGACATGCTGGGACCCAGGCTGCAGGTCTTTGGCAATTTCTTCTGGATGGAACGGTAAAGGCCAAAGCGTTTCATCCGGGGAAAGCAGTTTTCAATGGTATCGTAGCCGCAGAACTTGCTTTTCAGGGAATAGAAGGAGCAGAACATATTTTTGAAGGGGAAAAAGGATTTTGCAGGGCAGTCTCATCCGGGTTTGATCTCAATTATCTCAAGGATGAACTTGGTTCAAAATTCAAAGTAGACGAGGTTAATTTCAAGGGATATCCGACTTGTGGACAAACCCACAGCATGATAGATGCTTTAAAAAAGATCATGGCAACCCGTGATCTGTTCCCTGGTGATATTGAAAAGATCGAAGCAAGGGTATACAAAAAAGCTATAGATGTCGCTGGGATGGTAGACCCTTCAAACCTTGAAGAGGCAAAATTCAGTAATCCTTTCTGCATGGCAGCCCTGATAGTGAAAAAGGATATAACCTTTTCCAATATTTCTGCAGAAGACCTTGAAAATAAGGAAATTAGAGCATTAATGTCCAAAGTGGAACTTGTCTTTGACCCTGAACTTGAAAAGCTTTTTCCAGCATGCAGGCCCTGTTCAATATCTGTAACTTTAAAGGATGGAAGTATTCTTTCTGCTGAGAACCGCTACAGGAAGGGTGATCCGGAGAATCCGATGGAAAGAGATTCCATTGCTGAAAAATTCACAGAACTTACAAGCCAGTCTATATCCGGAGAGGAAAGAACAAAGATACTTGAATGGATCTATTCTCTGGATCTTATGAAAAATTACAAAGGATTTCAGGAGTCTTGATAGATCAGATATTAGTAAAAGATAAAAATAATCATGTGGAGGATTCATAAAAATGGCTCATATTATTGACTCGGAATTTTATAAAAATGGTTGGGGTACGGAGGAAATGCGAGCTGTTTTCTCCGATAGAAAAAGATTCCAGCGATGGTTGGATATTGAGGTAGTCCTGGCAGAAGTTCAGGCTGAATTAGGGATCATACCAGGGGAAGCAGCTGAAGAGATAGCCAAAAAAGCTGATATTGAGCTAATTGATATTGACTATGTTAAGGAAGGATTAGCGCAGACGGGCCATTCTCTTGTTCCTCTTCTTCGTGCTGTTCAGAGAGTTTGTGAAGGTTCATTGGGTGAGTATATTCATTATGGACCAACTACTCAGGATATAGAAGATACTGGAATGGCACTTGAAATCAAAGATGCATGTCGAATTATCATGAGAGATCTTTGCAGATTGGAAAAAGCGATCCTTGAGTTGGCAGATCAATATAAAAATTTCCCCATGGCAGGAAGAACCCATAACCAGCAGGGTCTTCCCATAACCCTCGGTCTGAAGTTCGCCAATTGGGGGGCAGAGGTAAGACGAGATATTGAACGCATGAAAGATGCCCGTAAAAGGATTTTCGTTGGAATGCTTCACGGAGGGACCGGGACCATGGCGGGACTTGGGGAAAAAGCTTATCCCACAATTAATAGTGTCATGGATAAACTGGGGTTGGATGTTCCTGTTACAGGTTGGGGCAGTTCCAGGGATAATTTTGCGGAATATCAGTCTTTACTGGGAATGATCGCCGGGACGATTGCAAGGATAGCAAATGAGATATTCCAGTTAAGCAGGACTGAGATCCTTGAACTTCAGGAACCCCTTGGTGAACATTATGTGGGGAGCAGCACTATGCCCCACAAAAGAAACGCAGAGACATCGGAGTTCGTTGTAGCCATGACAAGGGTAGTAATGAATAACTCAAGCCTTGGACTTCAGGGAATGATGGCTGAGCATGAGAGGGATACAAGAAGTTGGAGACTGGACTGGCATTCAATTCCAGAAAGCAGCATTATGACGGCAAAAGCATTACAGGCATGTACGGAAATCATGGAAGGTCTGGATATAAACGAACCCCGCATAACTGAAAACCTGGATATGCTCCACGGCATGCTTTTCTCTGAAGCCCTGATGTTCTACCTTGGAGAAAAGATTGGGAAGCAGACAGCTCATCATCTTATCCGGGATGCCATACTGGCTGCCAATAGCGGAGACAGAACATTCCGAGAACTGCTTCTGGAAGATCCCGAGATCGGTGCCAACATTACAAAAGAAGAACTCGATTCAGTTATGGATTACAGTAAGCATATCGGTAAATCAGCGGAACAGGTCGAGGCCGTGATAGCCCTTTCAAAAGATAAAGGAAGCAATGATCTGGATTTTATGAACTTTTAAAAAGAGGAATTGTTGATCAGGGGGAGTATGAAATGGGCAAATACAATTTCGACCAGGTAATAGAACGCAAAGGTACAGCCTGTCAGAAATGGGATAACCTCGGGAAAGTATTTGGAGATCCGGGTATTCTTGCTCTATGGAAAGCTGACATGGACTTTCAATCTCCCCCTGAAGTTATTGAAAGGCTGCGGAAAAGGCTTGATCATGGCATATTTGGTTATCCCAACAGGCCCGATGACTTTTATGATTCCATTATTTCCTGGATGTATCGCCGTCATGGGTGGAAGATAGAAAAGGAATGGATCTGTCACTCCCCCGGGGTGACACCTTCACTTGCTTTTTCCATGCTTGCCCTGACAAGGCCTGGAGACAGAATAATGATCCAGCCTCCGATCTATTCTCCCTTTTACCATATTATTGAAGAAAATGGCCGGAGAATAGTAGAAAATACACTCGTTTTGGGTAATGGCCGTTTTTCAATGGATCTGGAGGACCTGAAAGAAAAACTGGATTCCGGAGTACGGATGATTTTTCTATGCAATCCCCATAATCCCTCAGGACGTGTCTGGAAGAAAAATGAACTGGAAGATCTGGCGGAAATATGTCTTGAAAAAAAGATTATCATAGTTTCTGACGAGGTGCATTCCGATATAGTCTATAAAGGTAATAAACATATCCCAGTGGCAAGCCTTTCCAGGGAAGTGGAAAGAATCACTATCACCAGTTTTTCACCAAGTAAGACCTTTAACCTTGCGGGATTCCGTTCAGCCATAGTTGTGATCCCTGACCGAGAACTGAGAGAAAGATACAGATCATTTATCTCGGGGATGCACCTGGCAGGTGTAACTGTATTTGGTTCGGAGGCAATTGCAGCTGCATACGGAGAGGGTG
>Ga0102929_1002077_pt1 | contig 11913 bp, 12 predicted proteins | sample SalPonR1_B_D2_MG_FD_78510 | JGI IMG/M metagenome (GOLD analysis project Ga0102929, IMG submission 78510) | Salt pond soil microbial communities from South San Francisco under conditions of wetland restoration - Salt Pond MetaG R1_B_D2_MG | ecosystem: Environmental > Aquatic > Marine > Intertidal... | reverse complement strand
TCCAATAATTACTGCTACAATAGGCCAAAATTCCATAATATTTTAATTTAAGGGTTTTACAATAATATGCGATCCTTCAATCTTTTTTATCTGAACTTTTGTTTTAGGATCGATATATGAACTTGATGATTTTGCTTCGTAATATTTCTCGTTTAAAAATACTTTTCCATAAGGATTTAAGCGGGTAACCGTTTCGCCAACATCTCCAATATTTATTTCATCTTCGAGCGATGAGCTTGACTTTCCTTCAACCTTTGAGTTTAACATTAGCTTTTCCCATGTCCCTGCGCGTAGCATTAATGCAACAGAGAAAATTGAAACTCCTGCCGTTGCCAGAAGGATATAATGTCCGGTTGGTGTTCCATATTCTTTATATCCAAAGTAAATGCCTATAAAAATCAGAATTGCTCCGGCAATTCCGGCAATGGTAACTCCCGGGACAATTAGAAACTCTATAAAGAATAAAATAATTCCCAGAACGATTAAAAATATAATGGCAGTTAATGACATGTTAATTTATTGATACTGTTAAACCTTTAATTTGCAGTTGATCATGCATTTTCTTTAAATGATTGTACTTCCCTTTTTTAACATCACACTTTCCTTTGTAATGCACAAGGTAAGTACACTGTTCGGCTTGTGCCGAATCATGATTACAAACATCTATAAGCGAATTAATCACAAAGTCAAAATCGTGAACATCATCGTTATATAAAATTAACGAATAATCCCTTTCTGAATTAGTATTAACCTCAAAACTTTTCTGTTTTTCTGTTTTCTTTCTGCTGGTCATATTATCCTTAAATAAGAAAATTCTAAGATACAATTTAAAATCAACATAAAGATATTACTTTTTTATGTTATTGCGTTATTTTTACCGCCTGCTCCAACGGAATTTGATGCTCGGCAAAAAACGCATACACTTCAACTTCTTTATTTACAATAGCTTGAATCTTTTCTTTTAGAGCAAACGCTTCATCAAAATTATGGAATGATTTTATAGTTATTTTTTGATTCTCATTTTGCTCCTCAATATATAACTCCTTGTTTTCGGGCACCAGCATTTTTATTTGTTCAATCATCGTTGAATCATCTGCCATCATGGTTAAATTTACGGTATAGATTATGTCAAGATCCACTGCACTGTCCTTTGTATGAACCTTCTCATTTGCATTGTCCGATACCCTTTTCTTCTTTTCAGGAGCGTCAGATTCAAGTTTTACCGCCTGATTAACAGGAATTAGTTTGCCATCATTAAAAGCTACGATAAATGCATCGGAAAATCCGGTGGATTTTACCCGAGGAAGATTTTTCTCTGCTTCACGGATGGTTCTGAATTTTCCTGTATAATATTTCCGGATTGTACTATTCGCCTTTTTGATGCACCACAACGGCTCTAAACCCTTAAATACAGATGGTTGTTTATCTGAACTAAATGCTCCCAACTGAATCATATAAATTACCCCCCGGGGCAACTCTTTATCGACAGGAATAGGATTAGATGCATTGTAACGGGAAGGGATATTAATACTTAATCCAAAATCATAGGGGTTATCTGTATTTTCATCCATCCCCTTTGTATAAAACTGAATTTTATGCAGGGAATCTTTTGCTTGCCCAACCGTTTCCTTCTGATCTGTTTTTATCCCTTTATTTTTATCCGTTTCAACAACTTCTTTCCCGTTACTATGCTCTCCAAAAAATCCATAGGTGATATTCTTCGAAGCTATATTCTGCTGCTCAATCTCTCTCACACTTTGATAACATTTATCGGCATTTTTTTGGATTAAATAAACCTGTTGTTCCAATTCAATGATCTCATTGGATAATTTTGCACGACTTTGACCGTCGGAAATTTTATCAAACAAATTCCGTTTATCATCGATGATCCACCGAATCGAGTCGGCTTTAAGCTGATAGTTAAGGGCTAAATTCATTAAACTGTCGTATTCCGGTTTATTCAAAAAATCTTTTTCAAGCGAGGGTTGAATAAAAGATGCTGATTTTCTGGCTGATTCAACTTTAGATTTTTTGTTTTTTCTGGAATCCAACGTGGCATTTACCTCCATTAGGGCTAAGTGTTTAATTTGGTCGTGGCTTTTTAATTCGATATAGGGCGAATGATATTCAGGGTCGAATTTATAAACGACATACTCATTAAAACCACAATCTCTGTTTGAGCTCACCAGTGCCAGTTTATTATTGGCCGAGGGAACATATAAGATATCATCGAACGGCGAATTAACCGGAAACCCGATATTTTCGGGTTCGCTCCATGTTTGGTTATCCCAATCCCACGAACTTTTATAAACATCATAACCTCCCATGCTGTAATGCCCTTTCGAAGCAAAAAACAATGTGGCTCCATCGGAATGTATAAAAGGATAATTTTCATCAAAAGGGGTATTGATAACGTCTCCCAGATTCTCGGGTTGACTCCAGGCAGTATCCGACAATTTGGTTATCCGGTAAATATCATAATCATTCCTGGTTTTATGTTTTGCGGCAAAATACAATACTTCATTTCGAGTTGATTCATTAGGCACAAAAAGTACTGTTTCTTCATCTAATGAATCTTTTTCCCAACCAAAGAAATCATCCCTTTCAACAAACTTTCCTTCTAAATCATTAAATTGATATTGCTTGTAAAATTCGTCATCCGGAATTCTTTCTCTGCTGTAAACCGAATATTTTTTGCCATATTTTACCAGGTAAGAGCCATTACGCGCCATGGTTTTGTAGTTTTCCAACGCATAATCGTTAATCTTTTTTTTGTCGGCTACCTTTTCAAACCATTCATAATTTTTTAATGCTTCATCAAACTGGTAGTTTCGATGATAAGCAAATCCCAGGTAAAAATAGACATCATCCGGGACTTTTTTGGCAGAGGCATAACGCAAGTGAGAAAGCGCATGATCGGCATTTTTTTCTAAATGCAATAAACAAATTCCGGTATAATAGTTATAGGTAGGATCTTTGGGATACAGCGTAAGCATTTGGTTAAAATAGCGGTATGCATCGGAATAATTACCCTGCTCAAAATTGATATATGCAGTTTTTAGATCATTCAGCCCGTCTTGCTCATTCTGTTGTTGTGCAAATACAGTAAATGCAAGCAAAAGTAAAATGAACAGACAGCTATATTGTTTAATCTTTATCATTATTTTTTCCACCCATTGAATATATAAGTACAAATTTAACATTCCTGTTATTGTGGTAAAAGAAAATCCTCAATTACTTTTATATTTTTTTAAATCTGATGTGTTTTTAAATATCATCTTTTCAGACATTTATGGGTAGTACAGGCTAACGCATAACCAAGAAATCATACGTGTAATAATTCATTTATTTGTATTATGATTTCTTCATTAAAGAATTAATTTCTTAATTTTATGAATAATCAGATTTAAATTCAGTAAATTGAGTTTTCAAATTAAAATCATGTTTTAAGATTTATAAACATTCCCTCTTAACATGGTGTTGATATTATGGTTATTTTATAATTTTACAAATCATAAATAAAAATTGTTATGGCAGCATTGAAAGAAGGAGATAAAGCTCCTATGTTTAAGGGCATTGACCAGAATGGCGAAGAGATATCTTTAGATCAGTATCAAGGAAAAAAAGTTGTTCTTTATTTTTATCCCAAAGATAATACACCCGGATGTACCGCCGAAGCATGTAATTTACGTGACAACTACAGCGACTTTTTAAATAAAGGGATGGATGTTATTGGTGTTAGCCCTGATGATGAGATCTCCCATCAGAGGTTTATCGACAAACATGACTTACCGTTTCGACTCATAACCGATCCCGGCAAAAAAATCCTAAATTTGTATAATGCCTGGGGTGAAAAGAAAATGTATGGCAGAACATATGAAGGAGTTCTGCGAAAAACATATATCATAGCAGAAGATCAAACCATTGAAAAAATTATTGATAAGGTTAAGACCAAAGACCATACCAACCAAATTTTTACATCGTTAAACATTTAATTAAGAAAGAAATATATTATGGCAAAAGAAAAAAAAGAAATGGATATTAATAAGGAAAAACTAAAAGCCTTACAACTAACTTTAGACAAAATTGATAAAGATTATGGCAAAGGCACTATCATGAAAATGGGAGATAAAGCCATTGCGGATGTGCCCTCCATCTCGTCAGGGTCAATATCGCTTGATATTGCTCTGGGTGTAGGGGGTTTCCCTCGCGGAAGGGTGATTGAAATTTATGGTCCTGAATCATCGGGAAAAACAACACTGGCAATTCATGCTGTTGCTGAGGCACAAAAAAAGGGAGGTATTGCAGCTATTATTGATGCAGAGCATGCTTTTGACCGATTTTATGCCGAAAAATTAGGGGTTGATGTGGAAAATCTTTTAATCTCACAACCAGACAATGGTGAACAGGCGCTTGAAATTGCCGATCACCTGATACGCTCAGGAGCCATTGATGTTATTGTTATCGACTCGGTAGCTGCGCTTACGCCTAAAGCAGAGATTGAAGGCGAGATGGGTGATTCAAGAATGGGACTTCAGGCACGGCTTATGTCGCAGGCATTACGAAAACTAACAGCCAATATCAACCGAACCAATACCTGTTGTATATTTATTAACCAGCTGCGTGAAAAAATTGGTGTAATGTTTGGAAATCCCGAAACCACAACCGGCGGTAATGCCCTTAAATTTTACTCCACCGTTCGTATAGATATCCGAAAAATAGGCCAGATAAAAGAGGGTGAAGATGTTTCAGGAAACAGAACACGCGTAAAAATTGTAAAAAACAAACTGGCACCCCCCTTTAAAAAAGCCGAATTTGATATTGTTTATGGCGAAGGGATTTCAAAAGTAGGTGAAATCGTTGACCTTAGTGTTGATCATAATATCGTTAAAAAAAGCGGCTCGTGGTTTAGTTATGGTGAAACAAAACTGGGACAGGGACGTGAAGCCGTTAAACAGCTGCTTAAAGACAATCCTGAACTAGCTGAAGAACTGGAAAATAAGATTAGAGAATCTATTACAAACAATATAGAAAAATAACTCATAAAACCCTAAAGATCATGTGCAAATTTAAATTAACAGCAGGACTTATCATTTTATCCTTATTTTTCTCCTGCTCCGGGGAAAAAACCGTAAAAACAAAAATCGGAAACCCGGCAGATACCATTCAACTCTCGTCAGAAATAATGACGCCTGAAGTATTATGGTCGTTTGGACGAGTGGGTAGTGTTCAGTTATCACCCGATCAAAGAACCATTGCCTTTGGCGTTTCATTTTACGATGTTGACAAAAATAGCGGCAATAGCGAAATATTTACTATGCCGGTAAAAGGTGGCGAAGCCACAAATATAACCAATACTAAAACGGGCGAATATTCGCATCAATGGCGGCCCGATGGTAAAAAAATAGGCTATTTAAGTACTGAAAGTGGCAGCTTACAGCTTTGGGAAATGAACCCCGACGGGTCAAAACGGAAACAAATTTCATCAGTAGAAGGTGGAGTAACCGGCTTTAAATATTCGCCCGATCAGCAAAAAGTTCTTTTTACCAAAGATGTAAAACTCGATCAAACCGTTAACGAATTACATCCCGACCTTCCAAAAGCTGATGCAAGGATTGAAACCGACCTGATGTACCGCCACTGGGACAAATGGCACGATTATACCTACAGTCATATTTTTATAGCCGATTATGACGGCAACTCAATTAAAAATGAGGCAGATATTATGGAAGGCGAACGTTACGATTCGCCCATGGAGCCTTTTGGCGGAATGGAACAGATCAACTGGAGTCCGGACAGCAAAAAAGTAGCTTATACCTGTAAAAAAATGACCGGTAAAGAATATGCGCTCTCTACAAACTCTGAAATCTATGTGTATGACTTAGATACCAAAGAAACCATTAATTTAACCGGTGGATTAATGGGCTATGACAAAAATCCTGTTTACTCACCCAATGGGAAGATGATTGCCTGGGAAAGCATGGAGAGAGAAGGTTATGAAGCAGACCAAAACCGTTTGTTTATCCTGAATTTTGAAAGTGGCGAACGTAAAGATTATACGGCCAATTTTGATCAGGATGTTCATAGTCTGACCTGGACTGATGACAGCCAATCGATTTACTTTACCAGCGATTATCATGCACGATTCCAGATTTACAACCTGAATATTGAAAACGGTGACATAAAACAGATCACCAAAGGAAAACATAATTACCAATCGGTAATTCCGGGAGACGAAATACTTATCGGAGCCAAACAGAGTATGTCTATGCCCACTGAGATTTACTCCATCCATCCCGAAACCGGTGAAGAAAATCAACTTTCATTTATCAATGAAAATTTACTGAACCAGCTGGAGTTTGGTAATGTAGAAGAACGATGGATTAAAACTACCGACAACAAAGATATGCTGGTATGGGTTATCTATCCCCCTAATTTCGATCCGGAGAAGAAATATCCTGCCTTATTATATTGTCAGGGTGGACCACAAAGCTCGGTAAGCCAGTTTTTCTCGTACCGCTGGAATTTCCAGATGATGGCTGCCAACGATTATATTATTGTAGCACCTAACCGAAGGGGCGTACCTTCATTTGGGCAGGAATGGAACGAACAGATTTCGGGCGATTATGGCGGACAAAACATGAAAGATTATTTCAGCGCTATTGATGCATTGGCCAAAGAACCTTTTGTTGACGAGAACAACCTGGGGGCAGTTGGTGCAAGCTATGGAGGCTATTCGGTATTCTGGATTGCCGGAAATCACGACGGACGTTTCGATGCTTTTATTGCACACGATGGGATATTCAATTTTGAATCCATGTATCTCCAAACCGAAGAGATGTTCTTTGTGAACTGGGATTATGGCGGACCATACTGGGATAAATCAACCAAAGAAACGTATGATAACTCGCCGCACAAGTTTGTTGATAAATGGGATACCCCTATTATGGTGGTTCACGGACAAAAGGATTACCGGGTAGTTTTCACCCAGGGGATGAGTGCATTTAATGCTGCACAACTCAGAAATATTCCCAGCAAATTCTTGTATTATCCCAACGAGAACCACTGGGTGCTCCGTCCACAGAACGGTATTTTGTGGCAACGTGAATTTTTTAGCTGGCTGGATAAATGGTTAAAAGATGAGAAGTAATTTTAATCGATAATTTCAAAGAGCCGGATTTTTCCGGCTCTTTGTTTTTGACTAAAGATTTGCTTATTTTTAATCCTTATAATTTTATAGTTATGGATGGGGTAATTTTAAAATTTTTCCATTTTTTAATGATGATTGTTTTTTTGACAATTTACCTCCTCGCATTCATTGTGGTAAAGCCTTTCCTGATTAATTACAAACGAAAAATATCTACGCTGAGCCTAAAAATAAGCTTTCTTATTTATCTTGCAGTTTTACTGGTATGTGTTTATCTGTTTATGTTTTTTGGCCCCAGTGATATTGAGTACCAGCTAAGCAACCTGGCATTCCTGATGCTTCTTTTATGTATATTTATTCCTAATATGGGAATTCTTTTCCGAAGGAAATTCCAAAAAATAAGGATATTCTACAATTATCTTTTCTCCGGAGTAAATCTTGGAATTTCTTATTTTCTAATTTATAAACTAATTCAGCAAAATTGGTTTTTGGGATAAATAACCTAAAAAAATTTGCTATTTTTAGCCTATTAAATAAAAGCCATTGAGCTAATCTTGACTTAAGAAAATTAAGAAGATGCATTTATATGAGCTTTACGAAAGAATTTTGTCAGAATACAATTCATATAATTAATATAAATCGTACATTTTTATCAATATTTTATACCCAATGAAAAATATCTTATTAGCCCTGGGATTACTTATAATGATTACGAATTCAGTGTTTAGTCAGAGTAAATTAACGACCAGGCAAATTCGAAACAGAAATTACCAGGAAGTAATTGGACACAAGTCTCAATCAACCGATACAATTATCCCCGATCAATATCCAATGTACCCTGATGGTATGAAAGGAATGCTTAAACATATTTCAAAACATTTAATTTATCCCCCAAATGCTTATAAAAAAGGTATACAAGGTATCGTTATCTTGAAATTTTTAATTGAAAAAGATGGGAGAATTAAAGAGATAGAGGTAGTAAAAAGTGTTAACCCGGACTTAGATGCTGAAGCCATCCGGGTATTGAAAAAATTAAAAACCTGGGTTCCGGGATACAAAGATGGCAAGCCTATAAGCTTTGAATATAAATTCCCTTTTAACTTTAAACTTTAAAAGTACATTCGCTCAATAAAATGATTGGATAAATGTTAAGCAGGTCTCTTGCTTCACATAGATTCATCCTTTACGTAGTTCGATTTTCTCCCAGAAGCTCTAAAATACGTCTGGTTTTTTCGTGCATAGGAGCATAGCCATCGAGCCAGTGTATTTTAAACCCGTTGCGCTCCATACGCCGAAACCAGGTCATTTGCCTTTTGGCAAACTGATGAATGGCCGTTTCGAGTTTTTTAAACATTTGTTCAAAGCTAAGCTCTCCGGTAATATGCTGTGTGATAAATTTGTATTCCAGTCCATAATACAACAAATTTTCCACCGTAATTCCCTGATCAATTAATCGTTGTACTTCATCAACCAGGCCCTCATCCAAACGCTGTTTTAAACGCTGTGTAATTCTTCTACGCTGCGATGGACGGTCGAATTTAACCCCCACCAGTAAAGGTTTAATCTCAGGAAACACATCATCAGGTTGCGGGTTTTCCGTATAATATTTTTCTATTTCAATGGCCCGTATCATCCGTTTGCGGGTATCGGTATCGGTTTTATTATGCAGCTTTTTATACGATGATAAAATGGTTATAAGCTCTTCGGTTGATTTTTGTTCCAATTCGTCTCTTAACGGATCATTCACCGGAACATGAATCAATTTATAACCTTTTAATACAGCTTCGATATACATTCCTGAGCCACCACATAAAACCGGGAATTTATTACGTTTTTGAAGATCTTCGAAGACGTTGATAAAATCTTTTTGATAGGCATAAACATTATATTTAGCTCCGGCATTCACAATATCAATCAAATGGTAGGGAATTTTCTGGTCCTCAACCACATAATCATCCAAATCTTTACCGGTACCTAAATCCATTCCGCGGTAAACCTGGCGAGAATCGGCGCTTATTACTTCGCCCTTTAAAATATAAGCCATACGTGTAGCAACGGATGTCTTCCCTCCGGCGGTAGGGCCTAATATGGTTAATAAATTGTAATCCTCGGACATAAATGATTCCTTTTTGTAATAATCCATGTAAAGATAAGGATTGTTGATAATATTTTTTAAAATTCTATGTTGATATAGTTCTAATTTTCGCGATTCGTTTAATTTTGTACACACAAATTTTAGCTATGGATTTAAAAAGAATATTGAACCGTATTCGTTTTTTTATCATAACACCTGCACAGGAGTGGGAAAATACAGCAAATGAAAAAGAGACCAACAAAGAGTTAGTTTTAACTTATATTGTCCCCGTTGTTCTTTTCAGTTCAATAATTATTTTCGCAGGAAGAATCCTCAACTGGGAAGATCACTCAGTTGTGAATGGAACGCTTGCGGTGCTTTCGTTTCTTCTGGTTACTTTTTTGACCATCTACCTTTCAGCATTTATTATAAATGAGCTATTACCCAAATTTGATACCAACAAAAACCTAAACCGTACATTTAAGTTAATGATCTTTTCTTCGTTACCTGTACTGGTTGCTTATGGGATATCTTCTTTTCATCCACAAATGGGATTCATCAATTTCTTTTCATTATATTCGATTGTTCTTTATTGGAAAGGTGTTCAGCCTTTGTTAGGGTTATCGGAAGACAAAATAACCGGCTTTGTATTAATCTCCTTACTGATTATTGGTGCTTTGCTCATGATAATCAGCTCGGTTATTATGAGTGTCATTATTTATTTTTCAGTATATTAAACGTTTACACCTGTTTTTTGTACTAAATAATAAATCAATACCTTTGTAGATTGTAAAAAGAAAGTTTTTATGCAAAATAAAATCAACATAAGAAATAAAAAAGCAGCATTTGATTTTGAACTCATTGATAAATATACAGCGGGCTTAAGGCTAACGGGTACCGAGATAAAATCCATCCGGTTAGGAAAGGCCAGCCTGGTGGATACATATTGTTTTTTTCATGAGCATGAACTATATATTAAAGGATTAAATATTTCTGAATACGCTTTTGGGACCCATAACAATCACGAACCAAAGCGTGACCGCAAATTACTATTGAACAAAAAAGAGCTTAAAAAAATTGAGCGAAAATCTACCGAAAAAGGGTTGACCATTGTGGCTACCCGCCTGTTTATTAACGAGAATGGCTGGGCCAAGGTTGAAATAGCACTTGCCAAAGGGAAAAAAGAGTATGATAAACGCGAAGTTATCAAAAGAAAAGACCTGAAACGTGATATGGAACGAATCAGGAAATTTTAAACCAGAAATTTATATTATTTACTGGGCAAAGAAGAAATTATTCAACTCATAAATATCTTCTGCAGTAAATTCCGAATCAAAATCAAAGAAACGGTCAATTGCATCCAGCAATTCATCAAAGGAGATGTAGTTATCACCATCCTTATCAAGCTTTTTAAATTTTTCGGGTATTTCATCATATTCTCTATCACCAGACCATTCACCGTATCCAATAGGAATCATATACACCTCATCCCGGTTAACGGCAGGCGTATCATAAAATAACATATCCCGTATTTTATTACTGCTCATTTCCACACCGTATTCATCAACAATCGCCCGTTTATTAGAGAACTGTTCTTTATCGATATAATTCGGAACGCCATCTTTGTCATCATCTAACGCGCATCCAACAGAGTCTACATTAACACCTGCAGGTGTATCAGGACAGTCATCTCTCAGGTCAAGGACTCCGTCTCCATCGGTATCAGCAATTAAAGTATAATCAAAATCCCCGGTAACATCGGCAAACAGGTTTTCAATTACCTTTGTTTTTGCTTCGGAAAACAGATCAATATTCAGTGAGACATAAGTTAACGAGAACATATCGTTCATATCATCGCCAATACGCCCCGATTTATTTTTATAACTAATACCATCAAGGTCATCGCTAAATGTATAGTGTAACGAGGAAGCCACACGGAGCGCCACGCGGTCACTTACTTTAAAATCGAGCCCTGCATCTGCAACAATAGCGAATGTGCTGGGAGAATAATCTCCGCGATCATAGAAATCCTCTCCCTGAATATTGGTTTCATAATTGTAATCACGGGTAACAATCTGGTCTCCAACACGAATGGTGCCATCAGGATAATAGACGTATTCTCCTAAATCATTTTTTAAATCCGTTTTTGAATCAAATTCAATATATTCACCTCCCAAAGAGATAAATGGTCGAATTTTTTTCTTTCCCTGATATATATTACCAAAACCGTATTCTACATTTAATCCCAAACTAAAAATTTCAGAAGAGAAATTCCAGTTTTTATCCGGTTCGGTATACGATCGTTCATGTCCGGTAATTTTTCCGACAAGCACATTAGCATTTGCTTTCCAATGATGTCTGTTATCAAGATACTGGAATAAATTAATTCTTATACTGGGTGTCCCCTGGGTAAGGCCTTTCATATCATTCTTTAACTCGCCGTAATAATTTATTACCCCTCCGCCAATACCTAATACAGGCATATACACTGGATTTTCAACTTCAACCTCCTGAAACAATAAATCTTCATATCCGCCTTGAGCGAATGAGAATTGAAATCCCAGAAGAACAATAACAAAAGCAAGTAATAATTTATGTATTCTCATTTAATACGTTCATTTAAAATTAACGATACCATTCATGATTTGAAATCATTAATGCTTCCTGCACGGTAATACGTTTTCCGTTGTTA
>Ga0102929_1002074_pt1 | contig 11918 bp, 7 predicted proteins | sample SalPonR1_B_D2_MG_FD_78510 | JGI IMG/M metagenome (GOLD analysis project Ga0102929, IMG submission 78510) | Salt pond soil microbial communities from South San Francisco under conditions of wetland restoration - Salt Pond MetaG R1_B_D2_MG | ecosystem: Environmental > Aquatic > Marine > Intertidal... | reverse complement strand
TCAGCAGCCGCCCATGCGGCCGAAGCCGGCCACCGGCAAGGAAGTGATCTGCGTCGGCGCCGGACCCGCCGGCCTGACCGCCGCCTACTACCTGGCCCTGGAAGGCCACAAGGTCAAGATCATCGACATGCTCGAGGAACCGGGCGGCACCGTGGCGGTCGGCATTCCTGACTATCGCATGCCGCGCCATCTGCTGCGCCGCGACGCGCAGGTCATCGCCGACTTGGGCATCGAGATCGAATACGGGGTCAAGCTCGGCCGGGACGTTTCCCTGCGCGAACTGAAGGAAAAATACGACGCGGTCTTCCTCGGCACCGGCGCCTTCAAGTCGAAGCCGATGGGGGTCGAGGGTGAAGACAAGGGCTACGACGGCTTCTCGGCCGGCGGCATCCACTACCTGCGGGCCGTGGCGCTGAATGAAGGTATCAAGACGCCCAAGCGGATCATCGTCGTCGGCGGCGGCAACACCGCCATCGACTGCGTCCGCGTCGCCCTGCGCGAGGGAGCCGAAGACTCGATCCTGGTCTATCGCCGGACCCGCAAGGAGATGCCTGCGGAATACTACGAAGTGGACGACGCCGAGGAAGAAGGCGTGCAGTTCGAGTTCCTGCGCAACCCGACCAAGCTGATCACGGAAAACAACAAGGTGGTCGGCGTCGAGGTCATCAAGATGGAGCTCGGCGAGCCCGACGACTCCGGCCGCCGCCGGCCCCAGGAGGTCCCGGGCAGCGAATACATCATCCCCTGCGACATGGTCATTCCGGCCATCGGCCAGGACCCCGACCTCTCCTATCTCGAGGACGGCGACTACGGCATCGAGCAGACCCGCTGGAACAGCATCGTCACCCGCGGCGGCACCATGATGACCGACAACGAAGGCGTGTTCGCCGGCGGCGACTGCGAATACGGGGCGATGACCGTTGTCCTGGCGGTCGGCCACGGCAAGCGCGCCGCCAAGGTCATGCATCGCTACCTGACCGAAGGCAAGGTCTACCTTGACGAATTCGACGCCATGGAGGACCTGGTCAACAACCTCGGCACCTTCGATAAGGAAGAAAACGTCGGCATCGTCGGCGGCCTGCCCCGCGAACACCAGCCGAAAATCCACGGGGCCGAGCGCGCCAGGCACTATGAGGAGATCGAAAAGGCCATGCCCGAGACTCAGGCCGTGCGCGAAGCGGAGCGCTGCCTGCGCTGTTACCGGGTTGCCATGATCGCCGTCACCGACTGAGAAGCATTTACGACAAGCTGACAAAGGGCAGATTTCGATGATCAATTTTAAGATCGATGGTAAGGACGTCCAGATTGCACCAGGCGCAACCATTCTTGATGGCGCGGAGTCCGTCGGCATCAAGATCCCGACCCTGTGCTATCTGAAAAAAGTCTCACCGACCGGGGCCTGCCGCGTGTGCGCGGTCGAGGTCGAGGGTGCCGACAAAACCATGACCGCCTGCAACACCAGAGCGCTGGAAGGCATGGTGGTCACCACCCAGTCCGATCGGCTGGACAAGATCCGGCGGGAGATCGTCGAACTGCTGCTGGTCAACCACCCGCTCGACTGCCCGGTGTGCGACGCCGGCGGGGAATGCGACCTGCAGGATGTCTGCTACGCACAGGACGTGACCAGCCAGCCCTTCGCCGCCGAAGATGTCAATGCCGCCACCATCGACCGGTGGCCGCTGATCCAGCAGGTGCCCAACCGCTGCATCATGTGCGAGAAGTGCGTCAAGGTCTGCCACGAACTGATCGGCGCCGATTCCCTGTTCATCAACGAGACCGGAGACCGGGCCTTCATCGACAAGCACCTGGAGCGTTGCGTCTTCTGCGGCAACTGCGTGCAGGTCTGCCCGACCGGCACCATGATCTCCAAGCCCTTCAAATTCAAGGCCCGTCCCTGGGAACTGCGCAAGACCCATTCGGTCTGCACCCTCTGTCCTGCGCACTGCCAGGCCCACCTGGAGAGCAAGCAGGGCAAGCTCATGCGGTTGACCTCCGAGGACGGCGTCACCGTCAACGACGGCACCCTCTGCATCGGCGGCTTTTTCGCCCACGACTATCTGAGCAGCGTCCAGCGACTCACCATGCCGCGCATCAAACAGAATGACAAGCAGCAGGACGCCGACTGGGAAGAGGCGCTCCAGCGGGTCGCCGATGAACTGACCCGCCTGCGCGACGAATCGGAAGGTCAGGCGGTCGCCGGTTTGACCTCGCCCCGGCTGACCAATGAAGAAAATTACCTTTTCCAGAAACTGTTCCGGGTCGGTCTGCGCAGCAACAATATCGACTCCGAGGCACGATTCGGTGCCCTGCGGGCCGCCCTGCTGATGAAAAAGCACCTGCTGTTGACCGGCGCCAGCAATCACCTCGACCGGATCGGCCAGGCCGACGCCGTGCTGGTAATCGGCGCCGACCCGACTTTCGAGGTGCCCGCGGTCGATTGGCAGATCCAGTATGCGCACCGCAAGAACGACGCCAAGCTGGTCCTGGCCAACATGCGGCGCATCCATCTGGCCGAGCAGTCGGAGGCCTTCCTGCAGTACCGTCCCGGCAGCGAGGCCTATCTGGCCGCTGCCCTGACCCGGCTGATTCTCGACCAGGGCAAGGCCGACAAGGGCTACCTGCAGCAGTTCGTCGACAACGGCGACGAACTGGACAGCTACCTGAAGCAGATCGACGTCGATGCCGCCTGTAATGCCTGCGGCATCCCGCGAGAACTGCTCGAGGAAGCGGCCGACCACCTCGGCCAGGCCGATTCCCTGGCCATTGTCTTCGGCCGCGACCTGACCGCCGGTGCCAATGCCGAGGCGGGCATCGCCGCCCTGCTCAATCTGGCCATGGTCAGCGGCGCCCTCGACGGCGACCGGGGCGGCCTGTTTCCGATCGACGAGAAAGGCAACATGCAGGGCTTGCTCGATGCCGGGGCCTGTCCGGAGAGTCTGCCGGGTTTCCAGGATTATGCCGCCGCCAGGGAGAAGTTCGCCAAGGCCTGGCATGCGGACCTGCCTGACAACGGCCGGGATGCCCACGCCATTCTGGCCGGGATCGAGGATGGCAGCATTCGCGCCCTTTATCTGGCCGGCACCAACCCGCTGGTCGACTTCCCGGAAAGCGGCCGCTGGCGTCAGGCCCTGGCCAAGCTCGACTTCCTGGTCGTCCAGGATATCCTGGCCAGTGACCTGACCGCATTGGCCGACGTCGTTCTGCCCGCCGCGGCCGCTGCCGAAAAGCGCGGCAGCATGACCTCCATCGATCAACGGGTCAACGCCCTGCGTATCGCCGTGGACCCGCCCGGCCAAGCCCGCCCCGACCTGGCGATCCTGGCCGAACTGTTCGGCCGCCTGACCGGCAAGCCCGCCCCCAGCGATGCGGTTATCCGCCAGGAGATGTTCGAACTGGCCGATATCTACTCCGATGTCTGCCAGATCCTGGAACAGCGCCCCTTCTGCTGGAAGGAAGCCTACTCACCGGAAAATCGGAGCCTTTCCGCGCCCCTGCCTGAGCTGCCGGAACTGCCCGGCGACGATCTGCGCCTGCTGATCGGCAAGGCCCGCTTCCAGTTCGGCTCGACCACCACCTTTTCGGCGGCGACCCGGGAACTGGAACCGACAGGAATCATCGAAATCAGCGCCGAGGATGCCGCCAAAATCGGCGTGACCGATGGTGGCCGCCTGACCCTGAAGAGCGCCGCCGGCTCGGTCACCGGCCCGGTAAAAATTTCCGAGACGCTGCCGGCCGGCCTGCTGTTCGCGGCCTACAACTTCGCCGACCTCAATATCCAGCAGTTGACGACAGGCGACAACACGGTCGTGGTGAGTGCGGCCAAAGCATAAGATAAAGATTTTTTGCAAAGAATAAAAACGCCCCGCAGGCCTGCGGGGCGTTTTCGTTTGGACATTGCCAGACATATTTCTCTGCGCAATTGTCAGTCGCTGCCGGATTGCCAGATTTCCAGAGCCCGCCGATAATCCTCTGCCGTATCCAGGTCCATCAAGATCCCCGGGTCATTCACTTCGATCAACCGCAGACGCTCCGCATGGACGGCGAGCAGGTCGCGCAGGGTCGGCTGACTGCCGAGTTCCCGCAGGACGGCAGATGGCAGCAGTACCGGATGGCCTTTTTTACCCTGGTGGCAGGGCTGCAGAAGCGCTTCAGGGCTGGCCATGTGCTCCTCGGCCAGCCGTCTGAAAGTCGCCGGGCGGATCAGCGGCTGATCGCCGAGACAGATCAGAACGCCATGATCGGCAAAGGGCAGGGCCTTCAGGGCCGTCCGCAGGGAATCCGCCATCTCGCTTGCCGGAGCCGTATTCCAGACGATCGTGACCGGCCAATCGGCGAGGCTGTCGGCCACCGGCTGACCCTCGGGACCGAGCACCACCAGAACCCTGGCCGGTGCGGCGGCCTGCAGGGCGGTAAGGACCTGTTGCAGGACGGTCCGGTCACCCAGCGGCAGGAGCGACTTGCTGCGGCCCATGCGCCGCGAGCGGCCGGCGGCCAGAACGATCGCTGTCAGCTTATCGGTCATGGCCACGATAGTCCCCGACCAGTTGCGCCAGAATGCTGAGGGCGATTTCGGCCGGCGTCTCGGCGGCGATATCAAGGCCGACCGGAGAAGCGACGGCGGCGATGGCGGCGTCCGGGATGCCATGGTCGGCCAGGTAGTTTTCCAGGCTCTTGCGCTTGCGCAGGCTGCCGATCATGCCGACGAAGCGGGGCCGGCTTTCCAGGGCCGCCCGCACTGCAATGAAATCCTGCTGATGACTCGGACAGGCGACCACCACGTACCCGGGTCGGTCGCCCAGCTGCGCCGAGAGATCCCCATGCAGCGAGGCAGAAGCGTCTTCCCCGGCCGGCGGATCGAGCAGGGTCACCGCAAATCCGGTCCGGCTGCCGAGATCCCGCAGGGCCTGGCCGATATGGCCTTTACCGACCACCAGCAGCCGCGGAATGGCTGCCAGGGGCTCCAGAAACAACCGCAGGCTGCCACCGCAGGTCATGCCATGGGGTTCGGTGAGTTCGCATTCCAGGGTCCGTGCTTTGCCCGTGGTAAAAACCTCTTCGGCCGCCTCCAGCGCGCGGAGTTCGACCGCTCCGCCGCCAACCGTACCGATGGTGGAACGATCGTCGCGCACCAGCATCTTGGCACCGGCCTTGCGGGGGGTGGACCCCTGACTGTCCACGACGGTGACCAGGACCCCGGATTGGCCGGCTTTCTTCAGGCGCAGGAGTTCTTCATAAAGTTTGATGTCTTCCATTTCTTATCGGGTATTCTCCGGTCACAATGACTTCGTGAAAACGGCAAAGGGGATGCCGCAGCAACAGGGTTCAGCCCTCCGTCAAAAAATGTTCTTCATAGTCATCTTCCAACTGCTGCAGGTGCTTGGTCTGGTCGTCGCCGAGACTCTTGAAGAGCTCCGCCATCGGCGCACCGCTGCAGTGTTCGCTCATGTTGCGGTAGAACTCAAGGGCATCTTCCGCCATTTGCACGGCATAGGCGAGCGCCTTGCGATTGTCGGCTTCGGGACCGATGCGGTGCAGATCGCAGCAGCGGATTTTCAGGTTCATGGTCGGCACCGGCCCGTCCACCGGTACTTCGTCAAATCCGCCCCGCAGGGCCGCCTTTTCCAGCTTATGCTTGTGTTCCAGCTTGACCAGGGCGGCGTCCCTCAAAATGGCAAGGGCGGCTTGATCCTTGACGGTTCGCAGCGCCTCCAGGTAGTTGCGGTAAATGCGGTTCTCCATCTCCAGAGCTGCATCGCAGGCGGCGTCAAAAGTCAGGCAGACATCGGCTTGATTGGTCATAACAGGCCTCCTAAGCTTTCACCGGGTTCATGCAAAACAAGCCCGCATAGGGCAGGGCCTGTTTCTCGTTCCTCTTTATATTGTACACATAAATTTCACAATTTGGACGGCCGTACCGGGAAGCGTCGGTTTTTGCCGGCAGGAAAGCTCCTTTTTCCCGGTTCGGCCGGACCCGCTCCGCCGGCCCAGCCGCCTCTTCACGAAAACGTTATCATCAGAGATCTTTCTTTCTGAGAGATGTTTCGATCAAAACGTCAGCTTCGAGGGTGCGATGCACCGGGCATTTATCGGCGATTTCCAGCAGTCGCCGCCGCTGGCCGTCGTCCAGTTCGCCGAGCAGTTCGATTTCGCGTTCGAACCGGTCGATCTTGTGGCCAGGGTCTTCACAGTGGGCGCAGTCCTCGGCATGAATTTTGGCGTGACGCAGCCGCACCACTGCGGCTGCCAGTGGCCATTGCTTGCGGCCGGCGTACATCTGCAGCGTCATGCCGGTGCAGGCACCCAGCGCGGCGAGCAGGAAGTCGTAGGGCGACGGGCCCCGGTCGGTGCCGCCGTAGGACTCCGGTTCATCCGCCACCAGGGCATGGCCGTTGACGAACATATCGGTGCGGAAGCCGCCGGCCGGCGTGCGCACGGTCACCCGATTGTCGATCACCTCCGGAAACTCGTGCTGATCAGGTCCGACCTTGAGGTAACGGCGGGCCCAGGCGGCGATCATGTCGGCGGCGTACTCGGAATCCTCCCTGCGGCTGAGCAGATGGTCGGCCGGGTCCAGGGAGAGAAAGCTCTTCGGGTGTTTGGCGGCCTGGTAGATGTCCGCGGCATTATCGATGCCGACCACCTTGTCCCGGGGCGAATGCAGGACCAGCAGGGCGGCATCCAGGCGACGCAGGGTTGCGGCGGGGTCCTGTCGCCGCAGGTTCTCGAGAAAGCTTTTGCGAATCGTAAACTGCCGGCCGGCGATGGCAACTTCGGCTTCCCCCGAGGCTTCAATCTGTTCGCGGGCCTCTTCGAAATGCTGCAGAGCGTGAGCGGGCTGGAAAGGAGCGCCGAGCGTGGCGACGGCAGAGACGGTATCGATCCGCTCGGCCGCCTGCAGCACTGCGGCACCGCCCAGCGAATGGCCGATCAGGATTTCCGGGGCCCGATGGCAGTGCTGCAGATAATCGGCGGCGGCGACAATATCGGCGATGTTGTCAGCGAAGGTGGTCGCGGCAAACTCACCGCCGCTCTCGCCGAGACCGGTAAAATCGAAGCGCAGCACTGCGATGCGGCGGCGGCTGAGCGCCCTGCAGATATGGACCGCCGCCTTGACGTTTTTGGTGCAGGTGAAGCAGTGCGCGAAGACCGCGAAGGCCAGCGGCTTTTCATCCTCCGGCCATTCCAGAACCGCGGCGAGTTCATCGCCGGCATGGTTTGCAAAAATGATTTTCTCCGACTTCATTTAAAAAATCCTTTCTGCTTCATAAAAAATCCCCGTCATAAAAATATTTCCGTTCGCAGACAGGGAATGGCCGAGATGAAAACCTTGACATTGCTTGCTGATCAGCCGCGCCGCCAGGCATGGAACTTTGCCACCCAGGCCAGCAGCTTTTCCGGTTTGTGCGCGTTTTTCCATTGCCCTGCCGTCATTTTGTTGGCTTCGGCCAGGGTCGGGTAGACATGGATCGTGGCGAGGATTTTGTTCATGCCGATGCCGTGTTTCATCGCCAGCACGTACTCGGCGAGCAGATCGCCGGCATGCGGACCGACGATGGTCGCGCCGAGGATCCGGTCTTTGCCGGGAGGGGTCAGGACCTTGATCCAGCCGTGATCTTCTTCTTCGGCAATGGCCCGGTCGAGTTCGGCCATTTCGAAACGGGTGACCTCATACTCGATCTCCTGCTCTTCGGCCTCGGCCTCGTTCAAACCGACCCGGGCGACCTCGGGGTCGGTAAACGTACACCAGGGGATGACACGGTTATCGACGCGAAACTTCTTGAAATCGCCGAACAGGGCGTTGACCGTCGCATACCAGGCCTGGTGGCCGGCGGTATGCGTGAACTGGTAGGGGCCGGCAACGTCTCCGGCGCAGAAGATATTCGGAAAGTTGGTGCGCAGAAACGGATCGGTCTCAATGGTGCCGCGCTCCTCCAGTCGCACGCCCAGATCCTCCAGGCCGAAGCCCTTGACGTTCGGTCGGCGGCCGACCGCGACCAGGAGACGATCGAAAGGAATCTCGACCGTTTCGCCCTCCTTTTCACAGACCAGCAGCGGCCCGCCCTTTTCGGTGCGGACCGCCCGGGCGGCATGCCCGGTCAACACCCTGATGCCCTCCGCTTCGAAACGGTCGCGGATATACTCTGCCACCTCCCGGTCCTCCCGGCCCATCAACTGCGCCGACATCTCGACCTGGGTCACTTCGGCGCCCAAGCGGGCAAAAGCCTGGGTCATTTCGCAGCCAATCGGACCGCCGCCGAGGACCACCAGCCGCTGCGGCAACTCACGCAGCTGCCAGAGATTGTCCGAAGTCAGGTAATCGACCCGGTCGAGTCCATCGATCGGCGGGACCAGGGGCGCGGCGCCGGTGGCTACGATGATGCTGCGCGTGGTCAGCTTGCGGCCGCCTACTTCCACCTGGTAGGGCGAGACGATCCGGGCCTCCCCCTGGAGGCATTCGACGCCCAGCTCGGTATAGCGCTCGACGGAATCATGGGGTTCGACCTTGCCGATCACCCGCTGTACGCGCTCCATGACGGCGCGGAAATCCGGCTTCAGCTCTGCCTTTTCGAGACCGAACTGTTCCGCGCGCCGGCTGTAGGCCAGGATCTTCGCCGAACGGATCAGCGCCTTGCTGGGCACGCAGCCGGTATTCAGGCAGTCGCCGCCCATCTTGTCCTTTTCGATCAGGGCGACCTTCGCCTTGACGGCTGCCGCGATGTAGGAGGCGACCAGGCCGGCCGAACCGGCACCGAGGACGACCAGATTGTAATCGTAACGCTCCGGTTTCGGATATTCCTTCAGTGATCGCCGCTTTTTCAAATAATCGACCGTCCAGCGTGCCAGCAGCGGAAAAACCCCGAGCAAGGCGAATGACAGGATAATTTCGAGCGAGAGGATGCCCGACAGCCTCTCGATCTGACCGAGCTGGGTGCCGGCGTTGACGTAGACGGCGGTGCCCGGCAACATGCCGACCTGGCTGACCCAGTAGAAGGTCAGGGTGCGCATCGGGGTCAGACCCAACACCAGATTGATCACGAAAAAGGGGAAAATCGGCACCAGGCGCAGGGTGAACAGATAGAAGGCGCCATCCCGCTCGATGCCGGCATTCAGAGTCTTCAGCCGTTTTCGAAACCGGGTCTGCACCCAGTCGCGCAGCAGGTAGCGGCTGACCAGGAAGGCCAGGGTGGCGCCGATGCTGCTGGCGAAGGAGACCACCACCAAAGCGGGCAGGAAACCGAACAGGGCGCCACCGGCCAGGGTCATGACCGCGGCCCCCGGCAGGGAAAGTGCAGTGACCACGACGTAGAGCAGGAAATAAAGTGACAGCGTCAGAACCCGGTGCGCTGCGTAATAGGCGGCGAACTCGGCCTGACGCGCCTTGAGTTCGGCCAGGGTCAGGTACTGATGCAGGTCGAATATGAAAAATGCCGCAACCAGGACGGCCAGAACCAGAAGGACGATGATTTTCTTGCCGTAGCGTTCCATGGCATGCATTCCTGTCCATAGCAGTGAAAGACCTGTGGTCTTCGTTTTCCTTCTTCAGAAAAGATTGCTTTAAATCATAACCTGTTCAGTGCCAATCATGAAGCCGATTCCAGCTCTTTTTTGGTGCTTGCGGCCGGGGCGACTGCACCGGACAGAAAAAATGCCCCATGTCCTCGCGGGAAAACATGGGGCGAAATTCCCTACCTTGGAAGGTAGAGGGAAATGATGTGTCTTTGTAACATGGGAGTACTCACAAAAATCTCACAACGCGGGTCGCCACTTGCAAAATCAGTGCAGCCACTCGTAAACCTCTCCGGCCAGGTCGCCGCAGCCGCCGCAGCAGCTGCCGCTGCCGCAGCCGGTATCCTGGTGCAGCCGCACCCGGCCTTTGCGGACCCAGTGCCCCAGCATGCCGCGCACGGCATCGGGGGCCAGATCGAAATGGGTGGCGATATCGCTCAGAGGGGCGATTCTGCGTTCTATCAGGTAACGTTTGATCTCACTCGGCGTCATAATCTGTCTCTCCTCTTCCACCGGCCCATAAGGCCCCGTTTTCTGGCATCGCTCAATTACCCGCCGGAACGACTCTGCCCCGAACCCGGCTCTCCCGGCCCATGGCCCGCATGACCAGCACCACCAGGATGGCGATCAGGGCCGAACCGGCCAGCCAGGCCGTGGAAAACCCCGGATGCCGCGCAAAGGTCGCCAGCTGGTAGAATCCGGTGGCCGCCAGGTAGGCGAGACCGGTGGTCCAGCCCGCGATAAACAGGGTCCAGCGGCGGTTGGTTTCCCGGTAGACCGCGGCCATGGCGGCCACGCAGGGAAAGTACATCAGGATGAACAGCATGTAGGCAATGGCGCCGATCTGGCCGTCGAACAGCTTGCCCATGGCACCGAAAGTGCCGGTACTGACCGCCTGGGCCGCCGCGGCCGTTTCAGCGGAGCTGGTGTCGCCGATATTGAGGCCAAGCGGGTCGGTCAGAGTTTCGGCGATGCCGACCAGATTCTCCGGAATGGTCTGCACAGCCTCGACCAGGGCGGCGCTGAGCGAAAATGCCGCCGTCTCCTCGCCTGCAGCCAGCTTCGCACCGCTTTCATTTTGCAGATAGATGGCATCCAGCGTGCCGACCACCGCCTCTTTGGCGAAAATTCCGGTGAAGATGCCGACGGTCGCCGGCCAGTTGTCCTGCTCGATGCCCATGGGCGCGAACACCGGCGTGATCGTGCGACTGACCGAGGCCAGCAGCGAATCCTTGCTGTCTTCATGACCGATGCTGCCATCCAGCGCCATGGTGTTGAGCAGGGCCAGCAGCGCCACCATCGGAATCAGAATGCGGCTGGCCTTGAGCAGGAACGATTTGAGCCGGTCCCAGGTGCGCAGCAGCACGGACTTGATCGTCGGCACATGATAGGGCGGAAGTTCCATGACGAAGGGGGTGATATTGCCCTTGAGCAGCGTGTGCTTGAGGATCAGCCCGGTCAGAACAGCAAAACCGATGCCGGCCAGGTAGAGCAGAAAAACCACGTTCTGGCCGCCCACCGGGAAGAAAGCCGCCGCGAACAGCGCATAAACCGGCAGCCGGGCGCCGCAGCTCATAAACGGGTTCATCATGATGGTCAGGGTCCGGTCGCGCTGGTTGTCGAGAGTGCGGGTCGCCATGATGGCAGGCACATTGCACCCGAAACCGACCAACAGCGGAACGAAGGACTTGCCCGGCAGACCGAGCATGCGCATGAAGCGGTCCATGACGAAGGCGGCCCGCGCCATGTAGCCCGATCCTTCCAGTACGGCCAGGGCCAGGAACATGAAGCCGATCGGCGGAATGAAGGTGGCGACGGTCTGAAGGCCGCCGCCGACGCCGGTAGCGAGCACGCCGACCAGCCAGGCCGGCGTATTGAAGCCGTTCAGCAGCACGGCCATGCCGTCGACAAAGATGGCTCCGGCGGCGATATCGAAGAAATCTATGAACGCGCCGCCGACATTGATGGTAAACATGAAGGTCAGGTACATCATCAGCAGGAAGATCGGCAGGCCGAGCACCCGGTTGAGGACCACGTTGTCGATTTTGTCGGTCAGGGTCTGTCTTACCTTGGTGGCATGCACGACCACACCCTCGAGCAGCCAGTGGATGAAGCCGTAGCGGGCGTCGGCGATGGCAATGTCCGCGTCCTCCCGCAGTTGCGCGGCAATTTTAAGCTGCAGCTGCGCCAGCCGGCCGGCCTGTTCCTGGGGTAGCAAATCCACATATTCAGGATCGTCCTCGAGCAGCTTCATGGCCAGCCAGGCGGGCTGCAGCCCCTGGCCCGAGGCGACCGCCTGCGTCTGCTCGGCGAGGGCCGCAACCGCCTCCTGGATTTCGACCGGGTACACCACATCAGCGCGCGATACCGGGCTCTGCTCGGCGCACTGGTGAACGACCGCTTTCAGTTCC
>Ga0102929_1002061_pt1 | contig 11947 bp, 7 predicted proteins | sample SalPonR1_B_D2_MG_FD_78510 | JGI IMG/M metagenome (GOLD analysis project Ga0102929, IMG submission 78510) | Salt pond soil microbial communities from South San Francisco under conditions of wetland restoration - Salt Pond MetaG R1_B_D2_MG | ecosystem: Environmental > Aquatic > Marine > Intertidal... | reverse complement strand
GGTGACGCCGGACAATGCCGCCGCGACATGGACACCGCCGGTTCCGAACCACCCCTCGAGATAGTGAATCGCCAGTTGAACGATCGCCAGAATGCCCCCGAAAGTGAGGGCCGCTGTCAGTTCGAGCGGATTCGTGATGTCCTTGAACTCTTTTGACGTTTTCGAATCCGTATCCGCAAGAACCTGTATCAAGGCCGCACCCGCCAAGCCGACAACGGCCATTATCCCCATCGCACCCGCCAAGGGTGCGACGAGCCTGGGTTCGAAGACCGCGACAAGGACAAGAATGCGCAGAAATGTGACCGATCCGGCCACAACGATTCCCGCCGCGGCCGAGGAGGCGAGTGACCCCTGTGCCGCGACTTGGCGCGACAGGGCAAGCGTTGTCGACGTCGATGAGGCAAGACCGCCGAACAGGCCGGTTGCAAGGATACCGATCCGCGTCCCGGCAAGCCGGATCGAGATATACCCGAGGAAAGACAGCCCGGCGACGATGACAACCGCCCACCACAGTTCGTACGGATTGAGCACCTCTCCCGGCCCATAGCCCTGATCCGGCAGAAGCGGCAGGATGACAGCCGAAATCAGCGCCAGCTTGAAGAGCGCCTGCAACTCGAACCTCTCGATATGGGCGATCCACCGATGCAGTACGGGCTTCAAGGACAAAAGCACCGCGGCAACGACGGCCACAGCCGCCACGGGGGCCATTGTCCCGAGCATGGCAGCAACACCCAGGGCGAAGGTCAGGAGCAGTGCGATTTCCGTGGTCAGGCCAATATCCTTGTCACTGCGCAATCTGATCCAGTAACTCACCGCCAAGAGCGCACCGAGAGCCAGCATCGCCAATGCGGGCAACACCACCGATGTCATATCCGTAAGCCAACCGGATATCCCGCCCAGAAGCCCGGTCAATGCGAATGTGCGGATGCCGGCGATTCGGCCGCCCTCCGCTTCCGTGCGTCCGTGCCACCCCCGCTCCAGCCCCATGAGAAGACCGGCGGCCAGGGCCAGACCAAGGCGCGCGAAGATATCCGTTTCATTCATGACAGGGTCCATCAGTATGAGTCCGGGGTGGATGTGGTTTTGCGTTCGGGATCGAGGCCGGTCGGTGGCGTCGGCGCCGCCGTCAGCGTGACCTGTGGCATTGGCGCGCTTCGACGAAGTCCCAGAAAAAGGCGCCGACCCTGAAGGTGAATGCCCCAGGATGGCGGGCCGCCGGTTTCCGCGAAACGACGATGGCCAGAACCGCCCGACGCCCCCAATGAGCGATTGATGCCCGGTGCCACAGGAGCGGTCAGCAACGGTTCGTAGCGGGCCAGCGAATTTGCCGCGGACCGGTCACCATCTCTATTCCTCGCCGGTTACCGTCAGGCCGAGCAGGCGCCAGACCTGCATGCCGCCTCGGTAGTAGAAAATGCGGTCCGCCGGATAGCCGGCCTTGATCATGCTGCGGATCGCGGTCGGCGACTGTCCACACCAGAGCCCGTTGCAGAACAGCGCCACCGATCTGGCGCCGTCGCAGTTCCAGCCGTCGAAATCCGGCTCGCATCCAAGTCTGGCCAGTTCGTCCACGACATATGTGTAGGGTATGTTGATGGCGCCCGGGATCGTGCCGCCCTCGAACCAGTCGGGTGTTCGGCTGTCGACAACCACGGCCTCGGGGTCCTTCAGCATCTCCAGCAATTCCAGCTCGCCGATGGTGGTTACGCCTTCTGCGGGGCTGTAGGGCTGAATGCAGAATTCGGGACAGGGCCGTGAGGTCCGCGCCCATTCGCCGCTGATTTCGTGGTCAGTGTCCTGGATCCTTTCGATCTCCACCGGTCCGTTTCCGGTCGGCACCGTGACCGAGGGCATATCCCCCGCAATGCCGACCCGGCCTTCGGCACCTGCGGTTCCGGTGACCAGCGCAAGGAAGATTGCCGTCGCAAGTTTTTTCATGATCCCGTCCTCCGATTGACCCCGTGTAATGCCCCCGAGCCTAAACACCGAACCGTGTTTCGTCACGGAAAGGTTGCGGACCCAGTGCCGCACCCGTGCGGCCAATCGGGACTGCCGCAATTGGGCAAGCGCCGCCGTCGCCGGGGGATCACCAGGGCGCTCGAAGAAGGATGGCCCCTATCCGCACCGCGACCAGGCAGGCGACGTGCAGCACGGGCGGACCCTTCAGGCGGCTACGTTTCCTTGAGGCGTTTGCTGAACTGCACAATCGCAACGGGTGCCCAGAGCAGGATGCCCAGGGCCATCGTCGTCAGGCCCGGCGCGATGAAAAACAGTGAAACAAGCCCGACCCACCAGCGTTCCAGCCGGGACATATGCGTGAGGAAGAAACCGGAAAAAGCCACACCAAGCCCGGCAATCCCGATCATTGCACCACCAAGCGTGATGGTGAAGGCGGCCCATGTGAACCCGTCCGTAATGATCAGCAGGGCAGGAGAATAGACGAAGACGAAGGGCACGAGCGCCTTGGCAATTCCCAGGCGGAAAGCGGTGTTGCCGGTCCTGAAGGGGTTGGCGCCGGCGATTCCGGCAGCCGCATAGGCGGCAAGGGCCACCGGCGGGGTGATATCAGCCAGGACACCGTAATAGAACACGAAGAAATGCGCCACGATCGGTTCGACCTCGAGAAGGCCCAGCGCCGGCGCCGCAACCGCGACGAGAATGATGTAGGTGGCCGTGGTCGGAATGCCCGCTCCCATGATGATGCAGGAAAACGCAATCAGCACCAGCGAGAAGAACAACGTCCATTGGCCGACGGTGAAAACGCTGAGGGGCCAGATGCCTCCGATGACATTGCCGATGTCCGTGGCTGTCTGGACAACCACGTAACCAAGCCGAAATCCCACCCCGGTGAGTGTCACCACGCCCACGACCACGCCAACCGTGGCCGCAGCCGCCCCGACCGCCAGTGTATTTCTCGCACCATCCGCAAGCGCGAGCCAAAGATCGTGCAGTGTAAGGCGGTTGACCGGATTCAGGAAGCCGACGACCACGCAGGCGATGATCCCGTAAACCGCGGCGAAATCCGGTGTTCTTCCGGCCAGGATCAGGTACACGAGGATGATCAGCGGGATGACCGACAGCCAGTGTTCGCGCAGCACCAGTCCGGCCTTGGGCAACTCCTCCGCGCGCAACCCGCGAAGGCCGAGCTTGCGGGCTTCGAGATGAACCATGATGAAGATGCCGAAATAATGCAGAAGCGCCGGAAACAGTGCGGCGGCGAGCACATCACGCAGCGGGATTTCCAGGTACTCGACCATGATGAAGGCCGCCGCGCCCAGGATCGGCGGCGTGATCTGCCCCCCGGTGGACGAGGTGGCCTCGACGGCACCCGAAAAATGTGGCGGATAGCCGACTTTCTTCATCGCCGGAATGGTCAGCGCGCCGGTTGTGACCGTGTTGGCGATGCTGGAGCCCGAAATCGTGCCCATGAAGGCCGAGGAAAAGATGGCAACCTTGGCCGGTCCGCCTGCGTAACGGCCGGCAATGACCATCGCGAGGTCGATAAAAAGCTGGCCGAGGCCGATGCGCGTGGCCAGCACACCGAAGAGGATGAAGAGAAACACATATTGCGCCATCACGCCGATGGCGATGCCGTAGATTCCCTGGTTGGTCATGTAGAGGTGGTTGATCAGCCCTTCCCAGGCGACGCCGCCATGTTTCAGTGCCCCGGGCGCCCAGGGGCCGAACAGGGCAAAGCCCACGAAGACGAGCGCGATGATCGGTAGCGTGATGCCCACCGAACGCCGCGTGGCCTCAAGCGTCAGAAGCAGGAGCGCGGTGCCCATGATGACATCGAAAGAGGACGGATTGCCAACGCGCACCGAGACCACCTCGGGCGGGAGAAGCGGAAGGTAAAGCGACGCACCGACCGCCAGACATGCCAGCAGGATATCGGCGACCGGGACGCCGCTGATCCGGTGCCATGCGGATTTCGGCAGGGTCGTGTCCAGCGACCGGCGCCAGGCAAACAGGAGAAACACCAGACCCAGCACGAAGGACAGGTGTATGCCACGATGCAGCAGTTCCCGCACGAGCCCGAAACCCGATGCATAGAAATGATAAACCGACATCGCCACCAGCGCGATGCTGACGATCATGCCGATCGCGCGGCCCGTGGGGCGAAATGCCAGTTCGGGATCGAATTTCCGTTCGATCTCGTGCAGTTCGTCCGGGGTCAGTTCGTGGTCGGGATCATGCTGCGACATGGCTGGGGCTGCATATGCTGAGGAAAATCAAAAAAGGAACCCGGCCGTCCTGGGACAGCCGGGTGAGGGGCACGGCATTGTGCCGTGCCGGCCTAGTCCAGCAAACCGGCCTCGCGGTAGAAACGCTCGGCGCCCGCGTGAAGTGGAACGCCGACACCTTTCAGCGCCGTGTCCGGCGTGATCGTCCGGCCCTTGGCATGGCCGACATCCAGCAGCTTGCGCGAATTGTCATTCCACAGCGCCTTGGTGATCTGATAGATCAGTTCCTCGTCCTCTTCGGCAGAGGTGAACCATTGCGCACCGACAGCGACCGTCGGGGTCGTGTCAATGCCTTCATAGGTTCCTGCGGGAATGTCGCTCTGGGCGAAGAAGCCGTACTTGTCGGTCAGGGCGTCCGCGCCGTCCCCGGAAATCGGGACCAGCTTGATGTCTTCCGCCGACGCCAGTTCGACCAAAGAGCCGGTGGGGTAGCCGGCAACCACGAAAAACGCGTCGATCCGGCCGTTACGCAGCGCGTCGGAGGCGGCATTGCCCTTCAGCGCCTCGGCCGTCACGTCATCAATTGACAGCCCGTTGGCTTCAAGGATCAGCCCGGCATCGACATACGTGCCCGAACCCGGTTCATCCAGCGACACGCGCTTGCCCTCAAGGTCGGCAACGCTGTCGATTCCGCTGTCTGCCTTGGCGACAAGGTGAATGTGTTCCTCGAACAGAGCCGCGATCGTGCGCAGGTTCTCGGCCGGGGGCTGGCCATCCATCGTGCCGGTCCCTGTATAGGCCCAGTAGGCGACATCCGACTGTGCAAAACCCGAATTGCGCAGGCCCGAAACGATGGCGTTGACGTTGTCGACCGAACCCCGTGACGAAACCGCGGACGCGATCAGACCGTCCACACCGCAGCTTCCGCCCTCGTCGCAGGGGCGCGACCCCGGCGGCTTGGAGATGGCATTGGCGATCACACCACCCACCGGGTAGTAGGTGTATGCCGTCCCTCCGGTGCCGATGGTGAAGAATTTGACATCCTGCGCAATCGCGGCGCCTGCCAGCCCCACCGTCAGCGCGGCGCCCGTGGCAAGCGTTCGCACAAATTTCATCATGTCTCTCATTTGGTTCTCCCTGTGGTGAGTGGTGCTTTCACGAAGCAGTATCAAAGAGCTTAGCGAGGCGATACGGAAGTGACAATGAGTGCCTGTAAAATCCTTTTCGGAGCCTGCGCCGCGAAAATGGATCGTCCGCGCTTGCGGTATCCCCGTGCCACAAAAGGCGCCGAAAAGGGCCACAGGAAAGAAAGTTCGCCAAGGATTGCCAAGATGTATAGACACGGGGCCGGAGGCCACATTCTTACCATGCTCGCCGGGCCACGCCGCGAGCACCCATGGCACCGTGCCGGAAACGCTCTCCGCCTGGAACTTGATCATGCTGCTTGAAATCGTCCTGGTATTCCTGATGGTCGGCTTGAACGGGGTCCTCGCGATGTCCGAACTGGCGATCGTTTCATCACGCGCCGGCCGTCTGAAACTGCGCGCGGAGCGTGGCGACCGCGGGGCATCCATCGCGTTGAACCTTGCGCGCGACCCCGGACGGTTCCTTTCGACTGTGCAGATCGGAATAACCCTGGTGGGTGTTCTGGCCGGTGCGTTTTCGGGTGCGACGATCGGCACCCGGCTGGCCTCCGTTCTGCCACTGCTTGGCGTTCCCGAAACAATGGCCAGCGAAGCGGGCGTCGGGATCGTCGTCATCGTCATAACATACCTGTCCCTGATCATCGGGGAATTGGTGCCCAAGCGGATTGCCTTCGCCTCTCCGGAGCGGGTGGCATGCATTGTCGCGCCGGGCATGCATTATCTGTCCCGCATTGCCGCCCCGATAGTCTGGTTCCTGGACCGGTCCGGAGAACTGGTGCTGCGGCTGCTCGGACAATCCGACAGGCGTCAAACCCCTGTCAACGACGACGATATCCGCACGTTGCTGTCCGAAGCAGCTGGCGCGGGCGTCATTCACCGGGCCGAAAAGGAGTTGATCGGCGGCGTGATGCGCTTTTCCGACCGGCGGGCACGCGGCCTGATCACCCCGCGCCATGACGTCGAGATTGCGGAGGCAGGCGAAAGCCGCGACAAGATCCTTGCACGGGTCATCGCGTCGGGACACTCTCGGTTGCCGCTGCGCACGGGCGGGACGGATGACATCACGGGGGTCATCCACAGCCGTGACCTGCTGGCTAAGGGGGGCACTGATTTCGATCCCGTCTCGCTGATGCACGCCGCCCCCGTGATTCACGAAAGCCTGCCTGCTCTCGACGTGATCGACCGCCTGCGAGAATCCCCGGTCCACATGCTTCTGGTTTATGACGAATACGGCCATTTCAAGGGTATCATCACGCCGATGGACGTTCTGGGCACCATCGCCGGCGGTTTCGATGAATCCGAGGACGAAAAGCCAGGGTTTGTGACGCGAGAAGATGGTTCGCTTCTGGTCGACGGTGCCATGCCGATAGACGAATTCCGGGACATTCTTGGCCTGGAACTCGAGCGGCAGGGAAAGCGCGAAACAGTGGCAGGGCTTGTTCTTGATCACCTGCGCGAGGTTCCTTCAGCCGGACAAGGCATCAACCTGAAAGGTTGGCGGATCGAGATCGTCGACATGGATGGGCGCCGCATCGACAAGCTGATCGTGAAGCGCGATCCAATGAACAACGGGGATTGAGAGCCATGCCGGAGTCGAACAATCAGCCGACAGTGCATTCCATGACGACCGATGCATGCCTGCGGGAGCTGGAAACCACCACAAAGGGCCTGAGCGCCGGGGACGCGGAGCAGCGTCTTGCAACGCACGGGCCGAACCGCCTGCCGGAACAGAAGCGGCGCAGCCCGATCCTTCGCTTCCTGGCGCATTTCCACAACGTGCTGATTTATGTGCTGATCGCGTCGGCCGCGGTCACGGCGGCGCTGCAGCACTGGGTCGATACGGGCGTGATCCTCGCCGTGGTGATCGTGAATGCCGTGATCGGCTACATTCAGGAAGGGCGCGCCGAGCAGGCGATGGCTGCGATACGCGGAATGCTGGCGCCAAGGTCCGCGGTGTTGCGCGACGGGCGTCGCATGAGCGTCGACGCGGCCGATCTGGTGCCGGGCGACATCGTCCTGATCGAGGCGGGCGACCGCGTGCCGGCCGACCTGCGGCTGATCGAGGCGCGTGGCCTGAAGGCCGAGGAAGCGATCCTGACGGGTGAATCCGTGCCCGTGGACAAAGGCACGGCGCCGGCACCCGACGACGCGGCGCTTGGTGATCAGTCCTCGATGCTCTTTTCGGGCACGCTCGTTGCCGCGGGCGCGGCGCGCGGTGTGGTGACGGCGACCGGCGGTGTTACCCAGATCGGGCGCATCAGCGGCATGCTCAGCGGTGTCGAGACGCTGACGACGCCCCTTGTCCTTCAGATGGATCGGTTTGCCCGCTGGCTGACGGTTTTCATCCTGATCGTCGCGGGGGCGTTGCTGAGTTACGGCCATTTCGTCGGGCACATGCCGTTTGCAGAACTTTTCATGGCCATTGTCGGCCTTTCGGTGGCGGCAATTCCGGAGGGTTTGCCGGCGGTTCTGACGATCACGCTGGCCGTGGGTGTTCAGAGCATGGCGCGCCGCAATGCCATCGTTCGCCGTCTTCCCGCTATCGAGACGCTGGGATCGGTTTCGGTGATCTGCACCGACAAGACTGGCACCCTCACGCGCAACGAGATGATGGCGGCGTCGCTTGCGGCTTGCGGGCAGGTCTATTCGGTCAGTGGTCATGGCTATGCGCCCGCGGGGGCCGTTCGACTGAACGGAGAGGAGCCGCGGGCCGACCTCCATCCGGCGCTGCGGGAGTTTGCCGGTGCTGCCGGGCTTTGCAACGACTCCGTTCTGCACGAAACCGGCAATGGCTGGCAGGTTGATGGCGACCCGATGGAAGGCGCGCTGATGGCGCTTGCCGGCAAGATAACCGGAGACGGCCCGGCCCCCTTCGGTGAATGGACCCGCCGCGATGCGATCCCGTTCGATGCCGCGCATCGCTACATGGCCACGTTGCATCAGCACCGGACCGAGCATGCCTGCATCCATGTAAAGGGGGCGCCGGAGGCGGTTCTGGCCTTGTGTTCGGGCCAGCGCGATGCCGATGGCGGCACAGCACGGCTGGATGCCGCCTATTGGCATCGCATGGTCGAGACCCTTGCCGCGGAGGGACAACGCGTGATCGCGGTTGCCCGGCGCGTTGTGCCGGGGGATCAGGACACGCTGACCCAGGAGGACCTGGAGGGCGAGCTGACGTTGATTGGCCTCATCGGTCTGATCGACCCGCCGCGGACCGAGGCGATGGAAGCGGTCGCCGAGTGCCATGCCGCCGGCATCAGGGTGAAGATGATCACCGGCGATCATGCCGCGACGGCCCGTGCCATCGCCGGGATGATCGGGCTGAAGAACCCCGAGAGGGTGCTCACAGGCGCAGATATTGAGGCAATGGGGGATGGGGCGCTGGCCGAAAGCGTGGTCGAGACCGACATCTTCGCCCGGACCACGCCCGAGCACAAGCTGCGGCTTGTGACGGCGCTCCAATCGCGGGGATGGACCGTCGCGATGACCGGCGACGGGGTCAATGACGCGCCCGCCCTAAAGCGTGCCGATGCCGGTATCGCGATGGGGCGGAAGGGCAGCGAGGCCGCGAAGGAGGCCGCCGAGCTGGTTCTGGCCGACGATAATTTCGCTTCAATTGCGGCTGCGGTTCGCGAGGGCCGCACCGTCTATGACAATATCAAGAAGGTGATCAGCTGGACCCTGCCCACGAATGCGGGGGAAGCGATGACGATCATTGCCGCGCTCTTTGCCGGCATGGCGCTTCCGATCACCGCGGTCCAGATCCTCTGGGTCAACCTGATCACGGCCGTGACGCTTGGCCTGGCGCTGGCCTTCGAACCTTCCGAGGAAGGGACCATGCGCCGCCCGCCAAGGCCGCGCAACGAAAGATTGCTGACGGGGCGGCTGATCTGGCACGTCGTGCTGGTTTCGACACTGTTCCTGGTGGCGGTTTTCGGGATCTATTTCTATGCCGTCGACCGGGGATATCCGGCGCCGCTCGCACAGACGATGGCGATGAACACGCTGGTGGTCCTGGAAATTTTCCAGCTCTTTTTCATCCGCAACATTCACAGCACCTCCCTGACATGGGCAGCCGTGAGGGGAACGCCGATCGTCTGGATCTGCGTGACCGCCGTGACAGCCGGGCAGTTCGCGATCACCTACGTTCCGGCGTTGCAGACGGTGTTCGGAACCCGGCCGGTTCCCTTGGCCGACGGCTTGTTGATCATTGCCATCGGTGTGGTCTTCTTCGCGCTGATCGAGACGGAAAAGCAGATGCGGCTCGCGTTCATGAAACCGCTTCCAAACGGCAAGGGCCACACCCGGGCCGGCCGATGACATCAGCGGGCAATTCGGCCTCTAGGCGGGGCCGTGGCACATAGCGCCGTCAAGGGGCGGCTGCCGCGCGATCCGCGTCGTGTTCAGGTCTCGTGCAGGACCGTCTCGAATCCCTCGAAGACCGGCGGCCCCAAAAGCGCGTCGCGCGTCCCGCCATCCCCGGCATTGCGATGCGCATCGCGAAACTGTTCCGAGCGGGTCCAGGCCTCGAAATCTTCACGGCCGGCCCAGATGACATGACTGGTATAGAGACGGTGCCCCTCGCCCTCCGGCCCCTTGAGAAGACGAAATTCACAAAACCCGTTCATCTCGCGCAACCGGCTTTGGCGTTTGGCCCACATCGCCTCGAATTCAGCCTCGTAGCCGTGCCGGACCTTGAAACGGTTCATCGCGATAAAGCTCATGCGTCACGTTCCTCCTGCCAAGTTTCCGGCCCGGCCCGGAAGTGCCGTCCGGCGCGGACCGATCCTTCAGACGCTTTCCGCGATACGTCTGAACATCTCGATGTTTGCTTCATGTACACCATCCTCCCGGAAGTCCCTGTCAGCGGCGGTGGTGACGATCACCACGCCACGCGGCCTGTCTATGTATATGTATTGCCCGTAAATGCCGCGTGCCATGAAAACACCGGGATCGCCGTCCGAGGGAATCCACCAATGCAAACCGTAACCGGCCTGCCCCGGTGCGGTCGGGGCGCTTGAGCGGGTGGAGGCCGTGACCCATGCCGCCGGCACCACCCGCCGCCCGCCGATGCGCCCGCCCTGCGCGTAGAGCAGACCGAAGCGGGCATAATCCCGCGTTGTCATGTTGAGCCCACCAAGCACGAAGGCCACACCTTCGCCATCGGTGATGTAGTAGGGCGCGCGTTCCGGGCCGATCGGTGCAATCACCCTTTCGCTCATCAGGGAGGGAATGCCGCGTCCGGTCGCACCACGGATCACCATTCCGATCACATGCGTGTCGATCGATACATATTTCCACGTCTCGCCCGGCTCGAATGCGCGTGCCTGAAGGCCGGCGGCAAAGCCGTCCATCGTGCCGCCAAGCGCAATAACCCGGCCCATCCGGTTGATATCAGAATCGTGGTCCAGATAATCCTCGTCGAATTTCACCCCGCTTGTCATCTGCAAGACATTGCGGATTGACGTGCCATCATAGGCGCCGCCCCGCAACTCCGGCACGTAGCGCGTTACCGGGTCATCAAGCGATGCGATCCTGCCTTCGTCCAGAAGGATACCGAACAGCGCCGAAAGGAAGCTCTTGGCGATGGACCATGAAATGCGCCGGTCCTGCGCATCGGTGCCGAGGTGGTAGCTTTCATGCCGGATCCGCCCGTCCCTGATCACCAGTAGCGAGGTCACGGCGCGGGCCTTGATCCAGTCATGCGTGCCATCGGGCAGGTCCATCCGCGCACCCTCTGGCAGCGGCATGACCGGCCCGTTTCCGCGCGGCAGCTCCACCGACAGGAAGGCCCGGTCCATATGCGAGAAATTGGCGACGATACGGTCCGCGTCGAAAAGCGAGTTGACCGCGCGAAGACGCATGATTTCCTCGTGTTTCCAGAGGCCGACGACAGAAGCGGCAACAAGCAGCGCCAGCAAACCCCGAAAAGACCACCTGATTGCCGCACGCATCAGCGGTGTCCCCTGATCCGGGCAGAGCCGCCCGACGCGCGCGTGAAAGATGCAATGGCCACGGATACCGTTCCGCGACAGCCGGACCGTGGCGCTGCGCGGATCACTTGAACCTGTCCACGAGTTTCTGAAGCGGGGTGCGTGTATCCTCGGACGCGCGCGGCGCTTCCGGGGAGTCCGGCGTTTTGGCGTTGTCGGGATTGGGTGCCTTGGCCGCCCCTTCAGGGGTCGACCGTTGCGCGACAGCGTTCAGAAACCTGTCAGTGCGCCCGTCTGCAAGTTCGGGCGCCCCGTCGGCGATCCCGCGCATCAGGTCATCAAGCCAGTCCGCGTCGGCTTTGGAGAAATCCTGCAGAACGTAGTGGCTGACCATTTCCTTCCGGCCCGGATGCCCCACGCCAAGCCTGACCCGCCGATACTCGGCGCCGATATGCTGGTGGATGGAGCGAAGCCCGTTATGGCCGGCATGTCCGCCCCCGGCCTTGACCCGAACCTTGCCCGGCACGAGATCCAGTTCGTCATGAAAGACCGTGATGTCCGAGGCGGCAAGTTTGAAGAACCGCATCGCCTCGCCAACCGACTGGCCCGAAAGGTTCATATACGTCAGTGGCTTGAGAAGAAACACCTTTTCGTGTCCCAGCCGACCCTCCGAAACCTGGCCCCC